>MDTD01012603.1_pt1 | contig 19212 bp, 22 predicted proteins | sample 811221 | NCBI WGS metagenome assembly MDTD01 (sample SAMN05326646, study PRJNA326480) | marine metagenome | isolation source: seawater | place: Pacific Ocean: South West | collected 2011 | reverse complement strand
ATCTATGGTTTAGATAGATTTCATTATCAATATATCGGTCAAGAATATCCTGATAGAATAGACTGGTCTAGAGATTTTATTAAAATATTTACACTTGATATAGAAACAACTTGTGAAGCAGGTTTTCCTGATGTAGAAAATCCTACTGAAGAACTATTGTGCATCACTATAAAAAATCAATCTAATAAACAAATAATAACTTGGGGTGTTGGTGATTTCTACCATGATAGAGATGATGTAACATATGTAAAATGTAAAACTGAAAATGAATTACTCATGCAGTTTATGATGTTTTGGACTAAAAACTATCCTGATGTAATTACTGGTTGGAATACTAAATTCTTTGATCTACCATATTTGATGAATAGAATTAGATTATTACATGGTGATAAAGTAATTAATAAACTATCACCATGGAAACTTATTGAAAGAGAAGAGATAGAAGTTAGAGGTAAACCACAAACAATATATGACTTGTATGGTATTGTAATGTTAGATTATCTAGATTTATATCGTCAGTACATACCACAGAAACCTGAGAGTTATAAACTTGATCATATTGGTGAGATAGAACTTGGTGAAAACAAAAATGAAAATCCTTATGAAACATTTAAAGAGTTTTATGAAAAAGATTTTCAAAAGTTTGTCGATTACAATATTCAAGATGTTGAGATTGTTGACAAGTTAGAAGACAAACTGCGTCTAATTGATTTAGCGTTGACTATTGCTTATGAATCTAAAGTTAATTATAATGACATATTTTCACAAGTTAGATTGTGGGATACATTGATTGCTAATCACCTAATGACTAAAAAAATATGTGTGCCACCAAGAGAAGATCAAGTAAAAGAAACGAAGTATGTCGGTGCTTATGTTAAAGAACCTAGACCTGGTTTGTATAAGTGGGTAGTGTCTTTTGATATCAACTCTCTATACCCACATATTATTATTCAATACAATATATCACCAGAAAAGATTATTGGCGTTAAATCGTCAGGTGTTTCTGTTGATAGAATGTTAGAAGGTAGAACACCATTAGAGTATTTAGAAACAGATGGTGCATGTATAACACCAAATGGTGCGTTGTTTAAAACTGATAGTCAAGGTTTCTTACCAGAGATGATGGAGACAATGTATAAAGAAAGAGTTATATTTAAAAATAAAATGCTTGACGCTAAAAAAAGAAAAGAAAAAACAAAAGATGAAAGTATAGAAAAAGAAATATCTAGATATCACAATATTCAGTGGGCAAGAAAGATTGCATTAAATAGTGCATATGGTGCCATTGGTAATCAATACTTCAGATATTATGATGTAAGACAAGCGAGTGGTATCACGACTGCTGGTCAATTTATTATAAGATTTATTGAAAACAAAATGAATGAATATTTAAATAGTGTAATGCAAACACAAGGTAAAACGGATTATGTCGTTGCATCAGATACTGATAGTATATATGTTGTGCTAGACAAACTTGTAGAAAAAACTTGTCAAGATAAAACAGATGATCAGATTGTAAACTTTCTTAACAAAGTATGTGACAATAAACTAGAACCATATATTGAAAAATGTTTTGATGATTTATCTAGATACACAAATGCATATAAAAATGCTATGGTCATGAAACGAGAAGTTATATCCAATAAAGCGATATGGGTTGCAAAGAAGAGATACATGATGAATGTTTTAGATGAAGAGGGTGTTCGTTTGTCTAAACCTAAATTAAAAATTATGGGTATTGAGGCGGTAAAATCTTCAACACCTCAAGTGTGTCGTGGTAAAATTAAAGAGGCAATTAATATAATAATGACTAAAGATGAAAAATCTTTACAAGATTTTATCAAAGAATTTAAACAAGAGTATTTTAAGTTATCTGCTGAACAAGTTTCATTTCCTAGATCGTGTAATAATCTTAAAAAATATCGATCATCAAAAGATATCTTTATCAAAGGTTCACCTATTCAAGTTAAAGGTGCGTTAATTTATAATTACAATATAAAGAAGATGAAGTTACAAAACAAGTATCCATATATTCAAGAGGGTGATAAAATTAAGTTTGTTAAATTACTAGAACAAAATCCTTTTAGATTTGATGTTATAAGTTATGTAACTAAATTACCACCAGAGTTTAAACTACAAAATTGTATTGATTATGAGGTTCAATTTCAAAAGACATTTTTAGATCCTATGAGATTTATACTTGAGGCGATAGGGTGGCAGTCAGAGAAACAAGCAACACTAGAGGACTTCTTTGCTTAAATTTCCCAATAAAAAGTATAATATAATTTATGCAGACCCACCATGGTATTTTAAATCAAGAAGTGTTAAAGGTGAAGGTAGAAATCCTAATCAGCATTATGATTGTATGAACTTAGATGATATAAAGAAGTTACCAGTACAAGATATTTCAGATAAAGATTGTGTACTGTTGATGTGGGTAATCGACCCAATGTTACATCATGCATTTGAAGTTATATCTGAATGGGGTTTTACATATAAAACAGTAGCATTTACTTGGGCAAAAACTAATAGTAAATCTATGGGTATGTTTACAGGTATGGGATACTGGACTAGAGGCAATCCTGAAATGTGTTTACTTGCTACAAAGGGTAAACCTAAAAGAGTTAGTAAAGCAGTAAAACAATTAGTCGTATCTGAAAGAAGAGAACATAGTAGAAAACCTGATAGAATTAGACACGATATTGTCGAACTGTGTGGTGATTTACCACGAATAGAACTATTTGCACGACAAAAAGCAGACAATTGGGATAGTTGGGGTAATGAGATATAAAAGATCGAATTAGACTTGACATTTTAGAAAAACTAGTATATAGTTAATACATTGATTCGTTAATTAACAATATGGAGTTATTATGTATAGAAAACTAAGCAAAAAAGCAAAGATCATGAACATCTTAAATCGTGGTAGTAGCGTTACTTGGAAACAACTAAAGACAACTTATGGTCTAAAGTCACCAAGAGCAATGATTGATACTATCAGAAGAGATGGTGTTTGCGTTTATGCTAACAAAGACAAGAGAGGTAATACTTTCTATAGAATAGGTAAACCTACAGGTGCTATGTTAAAAGCAGGTGTTGCCAAGATTGGTTCTATGACCAATGTAACATTTGATAGCATTGTGGCGGCAGGTGTGAGAGAAGTTCTTGGAACTAAGTTCGCATACAGTAACTAGTTGACATATTATATTTAATATGTTACTATAGTTTTTATGATTGATTCGCTGACATTTTCCTTTCTGTTATGTTAATCATTACAAGCGTTTCAATCATAAATAAAGAAGTGAAGTTTAAGGGGTGCCCTTAGTTTTATCACTAAAAACAAAAAACTAAATTGCGAGTAATGTTTTTGGTAGTTTTTAAACTCTAAAAGAAAAAACTACCATTTTTTATATATGGATATGATTGATTTATTAAACGCAAAAGATTATCTACGATTAGTAGAAGACTGGCAAGATCCTTATGATAAACCAGTTGTTGAAAATATAGAAGGTATAGATGTTGTGCGTGACGATTTACTTCCAGCAGGTAGTAAACAAAGATTTATAGACAAGTTAATAAAAGATACAAACTGCGAAGAGTGGGTGTTCGGTGGTTCTAACAAAGTTGGTTGGGGTCCAATATCACTTGCTTATGTTTGTAAAAAATATAATAAAAAAGTCACTTGTTTTTGGGCAAAGAGAAAAGAACCAACTTGGCATCAGAAAAAATATATGGAGTATGGTGGTAGAATAGAGTGGGTTAATATGGGTATGTTATCAGTGACTTTATCGAGAGCAGAAAAATATAGAAAAGAAAAACCAGAGATAAGAAAAACATTGCCATTAGGATTAGAACATGATTTAGTTTTAGCATCTATAATTAAAGTTGCACAATCGCTAAATTTAAAACCTGATTGTGTATGGACTGTAGGTTCTAGTGGTACATTAAATAGAGGTTTACAAATAGCATTTCCTGATGCTGAATGTCATCTAATACAAACAGGTCATAAATTATCAGATAGACAAATTGGCAGGGCAAAGTTGTATGTATCTAAATATAAATTTGATCAAGCAGTAAAAGAAAATGAAGCACCACCTTTTCCGTCAGCACCAGAGTATGATGCAAAAGCGTGGAAGTTTATAAAAGAAAACGCAGATATAAACAAAAAAAATTTATTTTGGAATGTAGCATCATGAAAGAATTTGATTATAAATTACCATATAAAAAATTAAATTTTGAAATAAAAAGTATTAGACAATTATATAGAATAGGCAGAGGTGAACAAGGTGTATTATTAGTACGACCATACACTGATAAAATATGCGAGTATTGGAAGTTTAAAACACCTGAGATAGCAAAAAAATCTGCACAGAAAATTTATGAAATGTATGCAGACTATAGAATGAAAAATGATTTTATAGGTATGGATATGTGTCGCAAGTTTTTAGAAATGGGATTTACAAGAGCGAGAAGATATGCAAATCATAAAGATGGTAAAAAATATAATAATGACGGTACAGTAAAACCACAAGAAAAAGATTGGGCAACAAGTGATAAAGCAAAGTCGGCAACCATATTTAAACGATACAGAGATGTTGTTGCAAAAGACTCTAAATATAAAGCAATGAGAAAAAGTTGGCGTGAATTTGAAAATACTATAGGAGTTTAAATGAATGATTTTTTAAAACAAATTGTAAAAGATGTTGATAATGATTATGCGAGTTTGGCAAGTGATGGTATCGCAGGTGGTGATGTTACATCATTTATAGATACAGGTTCGTATTCTTTTAATGCTTTATTATCAGGTTCAATATATGGGGGTTTACCTAATAATCGTATCACCGCTATTGCTGGTGAGGCGGCGACTGGTAAAACTTTCTTTGCGTTAGGTATCTGTAAAAACTTTCTAGACACATCACCTGATGCAGGTATAATATATTTTGAGTCTGAAAATGCTATATCAAAAAGTTTAATTGAAAGCAGAGGTGTAGACAGTAAAAGAGTTGTTGTTTATCCTGTTGCAACAGTACAAGAGTTTAGAACACAAGCAATACAAATTATTGATAAGTATCTTGCACAACCAGAAGATGTAAGACAACCTATCATGTTTGTGTTAGATAGTTTAGGTATGTTATCTACTACAAAAGAAATGGAAGATACCGCCGCTGGTAAAGAAACAAGAGATATGACTAGAAGTCAAATTGTTAAATCAGCGTTTAGAGTATTGACATTAAAGTTAGGTAAAGCGAACATTCCTATGATAATGACTAATCACACTTATGATGTGATTGGTTCAATGTTTCCTCAAAAAGAAATGGGTGGTGGTTCAGGTTTGAAATACGCCGCCTCATCTATTGTTTATTTAGGTAAAAGAAAAGAGAAAGAAGGTTCTGAAGTTATAGGTAATATTATTCACTGTAAAAATTATAAGTCAAGAATTACAAAAGAAAATGCAATGATTGATGTTAAATTAACTTATACAAAAGGACTTGACAAACATTATGGTTTATTAGAACTTGCTGAAGAGGCAGGGATATTTAAAAAAGTATCTACGAGATATGAATTACCAAGTGGTGTAAAACTATATGGTAAACAAATATTAAATGACCCAGAAAAACATTTTACCGAAGAGATATTAAATAAAATAGATGAGTATGCCAAAGAAAAATTTACCTACGGTTCCTAAATTAAACAATTATAAATTTGTTCAAAGAAAAGGTGATGAGTTTGCATGTATTCAAATCACTAAAGGTGACTTTGTGGGTGTTGTTTATCATTACAGTCATATAAAAATAGCGACTGAAGAAAATGAGTTTAAAGAGTTGCCTTTATCATTTAAATATGATATAATGTATAATCCACATCAGGTAGATATTAAGTCTAAAGAATTTATCGAATGTATAGGACAAATATTAATAGAAGTTGTTGAGTATCAATTAGAAGAAGGGACATTAAGAATAAATGAGTGAAAGAATAGAACTAACTATATTAAGAAATTTATTTTTTAACGAAGATTTTACAAGAAAGGTAACGCCTTTTATTAAGTCTGAGTATTTTACAAGTAGAGATGAAAGAATACTATTTGAAGAAGTAGAAAAATTCATAGTCAAGTATAAAAATAGTCCTACTAAAGAGGCAATACTCATTGAACTTAGTAAAAGAAAAGATATAAATGATGATGAATGTAAATCTGTAGAAAATCTTGTTAATGGTTTTAGAGATGAACAAGTAGAGTTACAATGGTTACTAGATACGACAGAACAATTTTGTAAAGATAGAGCAGTTCATAACGCAGTGTTAGATGGTATTAAAATACTTGACAACAAAGATAAGAAAAGAACACCTGAGGCAATACCATCTATTTTATCAGAGGCACTTGCAGTATCATTTGATAGTCATATTGGTCATGATTACATAGCAGATGCAGACAAAAGATATGAATGGTATCATACTACAGAAAAGAAGTATCAATTTGATTTATCTTATTTCAACAAGATAACAAAAGGTGGTGTGCCTGCAAAAACTTTAAATGTCGCACTTGCTGGTACAGGTGTTGGTAAAAGTTTATTCATGTGTCATTGTGCATCTGCATATTTAACACAAGGTTATAATGTATTGTATGTAACATTAGAGATGGCAGAAGAAAAGATTGCTGAGAGAATAGATGCTAATTTATTAGACATGACAATAGATGATTTACATGTTGTGCCAAAACAGTTATATGATGATAAAGTTAAAAAAATAAATAGTAAAACATCAGGTAAATTAATTATAAAAGAATATCCCACTGCGTCAGCACATGCAGGTCATTTTAGATCACTAGTAAATGAGTTGTCTTTAAAAAAAGATTTTACACCTGATGTTGTCTTTATAGATTATTTAAATATATGTGCATCAAGTAGATTTAAAGGTGGTAACATATCATCTTATTTCTATATAAAAGCGATCGCTGAAGAACTAAGAGGGTTAGCAGTTGAGTTTAATGTGCCTATTTTTACTGCAACACAAACAACAAGAAGTGGTTTTGTATCTACTGATATTGGGTTAGAAGACACATCTGAAAGTTTTGGTTTACCAGCAACTGCCGATTTTATGTTTGCGTTGATGAGTAATGATGAATTAGAGTCATTAGGACAAATGAAAGTTAAACAGTTAAAAAATAGATACAATGATCCTAGCACTAACAAAACATTTATCATTGGTGTTGATAGAGCAAAAATGAAATTGTATGATGTAGAGTCGACCGCTCAAACATTAATTGATAGTAATATTAATAAAACAGAGGACGCATATGATAAATTTAGCGATTTTAAATTATGATTAAATTAAAATACTCAAAAAAAATGTTAAGACGAGGTAAAAAAATCGTTTGGCAAATTGTAGAAAAACCTACAAATACTATAGTTGGCGAATTCTTTTTTGAAGAAGATGCTAAAAAAATAGTTGATTTTCAAAATAAAAATCAAGTTTGGGCAATAAATGGTGGCATACCTGATTTTCTCTCTTTTAAGAGGTAAACTTATATAAATAATTGAAACTGATTATATTGAATGGGAAAGTGATTTTGTTTATGGGACAGATGAGGAAAATATGCTTAGTTTCAAAACATTTGCTACTGCTAGTAAAAATCTACATTTAGAGCATTTAGAAGATCAGATTATTGATAAAGGTGCTGAAGGTGGTAGACAAGCAGTTGCTTTTTTAAAATCTATCAGACAAATGCTACAAGGTAGTAGTAGTCGTGGCGTAAATGTTACTGTCAAATGGGACGGTGCACCTGCTGTTATATGTGGTCACAATCCAGAGAACGGCAAGTTTTTTGTTGGCACGAAGTCTGTGTTCAATAAAAATCCTAAAATAAATTATACTATATCAGACATTAGAAAAAATCATTCAGGTGGTGTTGTTGACAAGTTAGTGGCATCATTAAATGAATTAAAAAGAATATTTAAACCAGGTATTATATTACAAGGTGATCTATTATTCACTAAATCAGATTTAAAATCAGCAGTTATAGATGGTCAAAAGATGATCTCTTTTACACCAAACACTATAACATATGCAGTGCCTGAAGACTCTAAATTAGGTGGCGTAATTAAAAGAGCGAATTTAGGTATTGTCTTTCACACTTCATACACAGGTAAAAAAATGAGTGAACTATCTGCAAACTTTGGATATTCACCTACTAGTAGAGGAAGTAGTAGAGTGTTTATGGCGAGTGCTAGATTTACAGATACATCAGGTTCATCAAATTTTAATACAGGTGAATTAGCGACATTTGATAATATAATTAAAATGGCAGAGGGTTCATTACAAAAAGGTGGTCCTGTTTTAAATTTACTATCAGAAAGAACAGGCGATCCATTATCAGTCGCATATAAATTAAAAGTCTTTTTTAATTATTATATTAGAAATCATCAAGGTGATAGTTTTGATAAAGTGAAAACTTTAGTTGATATGTTTAAAGAGTATTTTAATAATTCAATGAAGGGTGAAGTCGAAAAAAGAAAAACACCTAAAGGTCAAGAAAAATTTAAAATCGCTCTAGAGGGTGGTAATGAATTTATAAAAAAGAATGAGAGAGCAATATATTTTGCTATTGCTAGTCACATAAGTTTACAAAGAGCAAAAGTATTTTTATTACAAAAGATGAATCAAATACAGAGTATAGGTTCTTTTATTAGAACACCAAATGGTTTTAGAGTTACAGCACCTGAAGGTTTTGTTGCATTATCAAGTAAGGGTGCAGTAAAACTAGTTGATAGATTAGAATTCAGTAAAGCAAATTTTCAAATAGCAAAAGATTGGGTGAAAGGATGAAGTATAAAGAGTTAATAAGAAAAATTAATTTACACGAAGGTGTATATGATACAGGTATATTTAAAGCATTTTTTTTAGCAGGTGGACCTGGTTCAGGTAAAACATTTGTTACTGCACAAGCATTTGCTGGCACAGGATTAAGAGTTATTAATTCTGACAGAGCGTTTGAAAACGCAATGCGAAAAGCAGGTTTATCTTTAAAGATGCCAGATGACGAGCAAGAAGTTAGAGATATGGTTAGAGCGAGAGCAAAAGCAACAACACAAAAAATGCTAGACTTATCATTAGATGGTAGATTAGGTATTATCATTGATGGCACAGCAGATAAACTAGATAAAATTAATAGACTAAGAAGTGCTTTCATGAATTTAGGTTATGATTGTTACATGATATTTGTTAACACAAGTTTAGATGTAGCATTAGAGAGAAACGCACAAAGAGAAAGAAGTGTGCCAGAATTTGTAACAACAAAATCTTGGAATGATTGTCAAAAAAATATAGGTCAATTTCAAAGAATTTTTGGTGGTAGTAATTTTATTGTTGTCGATAATAATGTATCCGCTCAAGAATTAGTTACAAAAACATTAAATAATGTTTCTAAAGTTGTTGCTGAGTACATGAGAAGACCTGTTCAGAATTATACTGCTAAAAAATGGATTGCAAGAGAACTAGAGATAAAGAGAAGAAAATGACTTTTCATCACGAGTTAGATATTGACAGTTTAAAACACAAAAAGATAGCAGAAAAACCTGTAAAATATTATGACGGTGATTATAAAAACTTGTCTATTCAAAAACCACCATTAAACAGTAGTCAAGAAACAAAAAATGAATTAAAAAAAATGAAAGACATGTTTAAAGATAGATCACCTAAGATAGAACAGAGTGTTAAAGATCATGATAATGAAGTTAGTTTTGCTATAAAAAAATATCTAGATAAAAATAATTTAAAATATAGTCTATCTGATATTAGTAAAATTGTAGAAGTGGGTTCAGGTATAGGTAGATATTTTAAAAATAAGTTTGAAAGACCAAGACCTTATCAATTAGCAGATGCTATGCATATGGATTTTGATCATATGAACTTAGATAGCGATAGTATGAAATCACCATCATATCCCTCAGGTCACAGTTTACAATCAAGATTAGTTGCTGAGTATTATATTGAAAAATATCCTGATCACAAAGAGGGTTTAATTAAGGCGGCAAATGAATGTGGCACAGGTAGAGTGTATGCTGGTTGGCATTTTATGTCAGATCATAATGCTGGTGTTAATTTAGCAAAGAAAATATATTCTGAACTTAATTTAAATGAAAGTATATCTGAAAGTATCATAGACATACCTAAAAAAACATATGCTAAAGGTGTCTTTAATGACGCAGATACAGAAAACCCTAAATTGAAACCTGGTGTTGTTGCTATGATAAAATCTCAGATTAAGAAATTTGAACAGAAAGCACCTGTGTTAAAATTTAATTTAATAGGTTCTATTCTTACAAAAAGATATAGAGAAGATGCAGATTTAGATGTTAATGTGTTGTTTGATGTAGAACCTAGTTATAGAGAAACTATGCGTCAACAATTAGCATCAGATTTAAAAAGTGTTAATGGTAAATTAATACCAGGGACTAAACACCCCATAAACTATTATGTAATAACTGATCCAAAAATAAAAGTAAAAGCAGATAAGGAGGCAGATGGCGTGTTTGATATAGAGGAAAACAAATTTTCAAGAAAACCTAAACCTATAACATTTGATCCTAAACAATATGAATCTGATTTTAGAAAAAAAGTTGAAGAGATAGATGTTATTAGAGGTGAACTTGTTAGAGATATAATTGATTACAAAGAATTAAAAGAGTTGACACAAAATGATGTTGATGGTATACAAAAATTAGTTAAAGATAAATTAGAAGAGATTGAAGAAACCATTAAAATGTTAGTTGACATGGGTGACGAAACTGTAAAGCAAAGACAAGATGCTTTTGCTAGACAAATGACACCAGATGAAATTAGAAAGTATGGTATTAAAAATAAGTTACCTAAAAATGTCATATACAAAATGTTAGAAAAATATCATTATAGTAAACTTTATGCTAAGTGTAAAAAAATTATGGATGATGGTAAAGTAACTGATGCTGAAATAAATGATTTATCTGAGATGTCAAGAAGAGGTAGATATTCTGTTTATCCAATTAATGCATTCAGAATATTATTTCCTGATGCGTATAGAAAATTAGAAAAAATATTTTATCCTGGTCAATATAAAAACGCTGTTAGAGATTACATATCAGGTGTTTTATCAGGTGAACACCAAGGTGTCGAACGCTACTCTGGTGGTGTAGAAGTAAAATCTAAAGACTCTTTGATATCAAGTATTGTTAGTAAATATAAAAATGTTGATACAAGAATGTTAAGAAAACACATTAAAGATTTAGTAGATAAAGGCACATTTCCGAAACATATGTTACCTGAAGAACTAGAAATAAATGAGGCACCCAAAAAAACAATTGTATTTGCTTGGGGTAGATTTAATCCACCTACAATAGGGCATGAAAAATTACTTGATAGAGTAGCAAGAGTTTCAGCAAATGAGATGAGAATTTATATTAGTAAAAGTAATGATCCTAAAAAGAATCCTTTAAATCCTAGACAAAAACTAGATTACATGAAAAAGATATTTCCTAGATATGCTAGAAAAATAATGTTACCTAGAACAAATGTTGTGCTTGACATTATAACAGATTTGTACAAAGAGGGTTTTACAGATCTGAAAATGGTAGCAGGTAGTGATAGAATACAAGAATTTAAAAAATTATTTACGACTTATAATGATGTCAAAAGCAGACATGGATATTATAATTTTGATAGCATAGAAGTCATAAACGCTGGTGAGCGAGATCCTGATGCAGAGGGTGCCATGGGCATGTCAGCGAGTAAAATGAGAGCGGCCGCAAAAGCAAACGATTTGAAATCTTTTGAAAAAGGGTTACCTAATTTTAGAGGTATAGAAAAATTATTTAAAGATGTTAGAAGAGGTATGAACCTCGCCGCCTCTTATACTACAGGTTTAGGTCATATGAATTATAGACCTATTGCTAGTTTAAAAGAATTTGAACAAAAACAAATTAGAGATATGTACATAAGAGAAATGTTATTTAATATAGGTGATAGAGTTGAAAATGTAAATGAAGATATTATAGGTGTAGTCACTAGAAGAGGCACTAATTATGTTGTATTAGAAGATAATAAAAACAATTTATATAAATCTTGGATATGGGACTGTATACCAGTACCACCAGATAGAGAAATAGAAATCAGAGAGCATGATTTAAATGTTGACTACGGTTTTAAAACAGTAAGAGAGGAAGATATGCAAGAAGATTTAGACGCACAACCACAAGATAAAGATGTCAAAAAGAAGAAAGGCACACAACCTAAGAAATATTATAAGACATTGAAGAAAGATGTAAAAAAGAAAAGAGCAGATTATTTTGCAAAACAGAAGTATAGAAAATCAGATGATGATGACGATTATAAACCAGCACCAGGCGATAAAACTGCTAAAACGAAACCTAGTATTCATACTAAAAAATATAAACAAATGTATGGTGAAACTAAATTAGCAGAGAAAGGACCTTGTTGGTCAGGTTATAAACAAGTGGGTATGAAAAACAAAGGTGGTAAACAAGTGCCTAATTGTGTACCTGAAGAGATGTCAATTGAAGATGCAATGAGAGTAGATGGTTACATACCTGAATCTTATGAAGAGGGTGAAGATTACGCCAATCATGCTAAAGAGATTACACCTGGTGAAAAAGCAGACAAAAAACCCATGGATTCAAAGAAAAGAACACCTGAGAACAGAATTACTGCTGATGATGTAAAAGAATGGGCACTTCAAGATGAAACAATAGATAAATATAGAAGTAGATACGGTGATGAGTGGAGAAGTAAACTTCTAGAAGTAACAAAGAAGATGATGGACAAGATAAATGAAAACTTTTAAAGAATATGAAGAGATTGATGAAAAATGTGAAGAATGCATTTTTGAGCATGAGTTAGAGGGTATTCAAGAGGCAGAGTATCAGGGAAAGAAAGTTAAACTTAATGACCCTATACGAGGTGGTAGTAAGAAATTTTATGTATATGTTCGTAATGAAAAAGGTAATGTGATTAAAGTTTCTTTTGGAGATACCACAGGTTTAAGTATTAAAAGAGATGACCCGGCACGAAGAAGGTCTTTTAGAGCAAGACACAATTGTGATAACCCAGGTCCTAAAACAAAAGCACGATATTGGTCATGTTACCAATGGAGAGCAGGAGCAAAGGTGGATAACTAAAATGAGTAGATACAGAAAAACAATGAAAGAAACTTTAAGAGAGGTTAGAGGTTTTATCAAAGAGGATACTACCACATCTTATCCTCCTAAAGAAATCAACAAAAAGAAACATGCTAGTTATAAAGATCCTAAAAAAGGTGAAAGAGAAATACTCACTAAAGAAACTAGCGATCCGTCAGTTGACGACATAGCAAAAGGTTTAAAGTTAGACAAGAAACTTGTTAAAAAGATAATGGGTGAAGTATTTGACTATGATGAAAAAGTATTAGATGAGAATGTTAGTCAGCAGATACGAACTCTAAAGACAATCATGGCACCAATGAGAGGTGCTAAAATATCTATTGACGGCGCACAGAAGTTGATGAATATAATGAACAAGTTTGATAAAAAAGAAGATTTAATCGACTTATTTAAAGCAGATATACCTTTCGTTTCACAGTCTGCCGCCGCAAGATTAATCTCAAAGTTTAGAATGAGTGGTGCTGAAGTTAATAAACTAAGAGAAAAAGTTGAAGAAGAAGAAATTCCTGCAAATGTAAAAAAGATTGCTAAAGAATTAGACAAAGCAGTTGATATGCATAAAAGTCAAGCAAAAAGACTTCGTAAAGCAGGTATTAAAGAAACATCTGATATCTATGAAGGCACAATGAGAGGTGGATTAATAACTGATAGAGTTGATGAGATACTTAAAGTAGGTCCAAAATTTGTTAATTTAGTTTCAAAAAGACCATCTGTTAAAGCATTAAGTCGTATGTGTGTTGATAATCTGTTTGATGATAGTTTATTAGATGACTTCTTCTATATTGATCCAAGTTCAGAGGGTATTGTGAAAGGTGGTAATCCTGACGCTAAAAAGGCATATGGTAAACATGCTAGTGCGTTAAACCGTGTAGATCCTAGAAGTGTCTTATTATTTAATTTAGTAGGTAGAAAATTTCAAGGTCGTAATGATGGTTTAATGAATCACAGTTTAGGTGCCGCCATGTTAGCACTTCATATCGCTCAACTAAGAGTACCAGCAGTAGAAGTTAACCCAGACTTAGAGTTATTAGATAATCCTAATTACAAAGGAACAAAAAAAATAAATCCTAATCCTATTCTACAAAATTATCAAGTATCGATATCTCAAATTATGCAAGTTATAAAAGCACACATGAGAAACATGAGAGTAGACGAGGTAAACAAATTAAAAACTCTAATGCCTAAAAATTTACAAATTTCAATGGAAAATGTAATTTACGAAGGTGCTAAAGATTTAGTAGAAAAAATTAAGGGTCTGCAAAACAAAGCAGAGAAGTCAGGTATGCCCTATGGCATACTTAAAAAAGTTTACGACAGAGGAATGGCGGCGTGGAAAGGTGGACATAGACCAGGAGCATCTCAACAACAATGGGCATTTGCTAGAGTAAATTCTTTCATAACAAAATCATCAGGTACATGGGGTGGTGCTGATAAAGACTTAGCAAAACAAGTAAGGAGTGCAAAAAAATGAGTTATTTAGAAACAAAAAAAGGTAGTCTTGAAGAGGCAATTAGAAAGCATGATGAAGATTACAAAGCATTATTTAAAAAAGAATTAGAGAAGACAGGTAAATCAATACCTCAAATGACACCTGACGAAAAGAAAAAGTTCTTTAATAAAATAGATAAAATGCACAGTGCTAAGAATGAGGCGAAGGTAGATGAGTTAACTAAAGCACAAAAGAAGTTACCACCTGCTCTACAAAAAGCAATCAAGAAAAAAGAAATGAAAGAAGAACAAATTTCTGAGATGAAAAAAGTAGAGATAAAACTTCACCCACAAAATATTGATAATACAATACAAAAAATTGTAAAACACATAGACATTATAAACAGAAATAGAGTACAGAGTAAAAAAATAGATGTTCAGCAGAATATGAGTGATGACTCTGTAACACTTATTGGTAGAGGTGGTAGTGATGTTGGTAGAGAAGTTAAAGATATCAGAAACTTTATAGGTTTCAAAAGTGCAAAGGTTGTAGAGAGTGTTGAAGAAGAAAACCTTGATGAAGGAAGATATGTGGTTCATGCTAAAAAACAAGGTAAAAAACCAGTTGGTATGATGACAATGAAACATTATGTTAATAATGCTAAAAATGAGCAAGATGCGATAAAACAAGCAATTGCAATGAGTAAGCAAGGATTAAAGGGTGATGAGATTACTGCAAAAGATGTTGTAAAGGTGGTTAAAGAAGGTAAAATGTCACAGATAGCATCTTATATTGATGATATTGCAAATGCTATGAGTAAAGACTCTATGATGAAACCATTCATTACAAAGTTTAAAGCAGACGCTAGAAAGACATTAAATCCATCTAAATCACTTGAAAAAATATTACCTGACTATGTGCCAGGTCAAAAGATCGCAAAGTTGTTAAATATGAGTGAGGCAAAATCAGGTAAAGTTGATGTATTAAAAACAAAACTTGCGAAAGAAAAAGACACTGATGCATTAGAAAAACAAATAACACAATTGACTGGTCAGTTAGCATTAGCAAAACAACAACTAGAAAATGAAAAAAATAAAGCAATAAAACCTGAACCTAATCCAGACACAGGTGAGGTACCATTAACGGTGGGTGTAGCATACAAACACTTGAGAGATAAAATGAAAAAAGAGCAAGATAAGAAAAAAGGCACCATGACTGGTAAAAAACCTACTAAAATAGATACAGATCCTGAGGTAGAATTCGATAAGTAATGTCAAATTATACTAGAATTTATTGTGATATGGATGGTGTTCTTTGTGATTTCGAGAAAAACATCAAAAATACTTTAGGTATCTCAATTAAAAAATGGATGTCTATAAATCCTAAACACGAAAGATGGCAACCTATTGTTGCTAAAAGAGATTTCTGGTCTAATATGCCGTGGTTAAATGACGGTAAAAATCTATGGAGATTTATACAAAAGTATGACCCATACATATTGTCTGCCGCCTCACAAGAAGACCCTAATTGTAAATCAGGTAAGATGGCGTGGATATCTAGAAATCTAGGTATACCTAGAAACAGAATTCATTTAGTTCAACGACACGAAAAACAAACTTATGCTAAAACAGGTGGTCAACCTAGCATACTGATAGATGATTATGATAAAAATACTAAAGAGTTTACAATGAGAGGTGGTATTGGAATTACTTTTAAAAACGCAGGACAAGTTATTAGACAACTAAAAGGTTTAGGGTTTAATTAATATAAATACTAAAGTACAGTGAGTACCTAAAAAAAAAGGGAGAGAATGTTATGTCAAGTTGGTCAAATACAGATACAGGAGGAAGTGCCCCACTTTGGGCGATTGCTCGTGTAAAGAAAGCACCTACCGCCGCAAATATGCATAGTGGTGGTTCAGGAGCATCAGGTAAATTATTTCAAAACGCAACAGAAGATAATCTTATAGACGGTGTAACTATCGGTCTTTTTAACTTTAAAGACGGTGAAACGCAAAGTGGTAAGATTGCTCATGTGGGTTGGAATTTAAAAACAACTGGTACAGGAGGTCGTGCTAGTAGAATACAATTCGAAACTATGGTTGCATTAGCAAATAGTCAAGATGCGTCTTAATTAACTAAAACGGGGATACTTTACGGTGTGGAGTGTCCCCCTTAATTGATGTAAGAAAATACTTACAGTAGCATTCCCGAAAGGGTTTAAAGGAGATAAAATGGCAGATAAAAAAATTACAGCATTAACTGATCTAGGTGATGGTCTAGCGGCCGCAGATTTATTTCATGTAGTTGACGATCCTACAGGCACACCTATCAATAAAAAAATAACAGCAGAAGATGTTTTTAATAACATACCTACTTGGTTAGGATTAAAATCAACTTCACAATCAATTACTGGTGATGGTTCTACATCAACAGCAATTAATTTAACAACACCTATAACAGAGGTTGACGCCACTTCAGCGGCGGCACCTTGCACACTTGCAGATGGTTCAGATGGACAGATAAAAACTATTATAAATGTTTCTACAAGTGGTACAAATAATATTACTATTACACCAACGAATTTAAGAGGTTACACAAATATAACACTTAATGCACCTGGTGAAACAGTAACTTGTATTTTTAAGAATAGTAATTGGAATATATTAGGTGGTAACGGTTTCGCTGTTTAATTTTTAGGAGAATTTTAGTATGAGTGTGAATAGAAAAGTTTTGTTAATTGAAAAACAAAAATTAGAAAAAGATTTTAATGCAGTTAATGAGCAATTAAAATCTACTGAGGCACAAGTTCAGAGTTTAAGAAACAACTTAAATGCTATACATGGTGCAATACAACAAACTGATAAATTGTTATCAATGGTAGAAGAGGAAAAAGAAGATGATAAAGTCGTTCAAAAATCATAGTAAAGATAAAGAACTTGATGAGTTTGAAGAAGATTTAACACAAGGTAAATCTATAAAAGAGAAAGCACCTGATACCTCTGATGCTATGAAAAGATATAAATCTGGTAAAGCAGGATTTACTGACATTGCTCATTTAAAGGCAAAAGGTCTGATACCTAGAGCAGATGGCACAAAGAAAAAATCAGACAAATATAAGTAGAGGAAAAAATGAAAACTTTTAAACAACATATAAAAGAAGAAGGTGAAGGTATAGGAACACACGATCAAAATTCTGTTGAAGATGGATCTATAGGTGTTCATAATGTACACGACCCTGATGTTTTAGAAAGAGTTAATATATTTGTAAAGTCAATATCCATGAAAGAGTATTTAAGTCCAGAACACGCTATTTATGAATTAAGAAATAAACTTATGAGAGTGGGTTTAAATTTTGATTCAGTAGATCTCAAGGGTGACAATGGAAAACAGACTGTGCAAGTAAGTAGATTTAAAACATTTGGTAAATCTGATGATGGACAAGATATCGAGCATGATGGTATCTCTGATGTGAAAGAGGGTGGTTTGAAATTAGAAATCGAACACACTAGAATTAGTAGCGGAACATCAAAGGTATACTGTAAATTAATATAGTTTAGATGTTTCAGACGATAACGAAAGAGAACTGGTTATTATTTGCTCAAAAGCATTATGATAATCCAACTCTAGAAAAAGAGGCAGAGTTTTATGATGATTTAAAGAGATTTAAATATCTAAAAAGACTCTTTCGTAAATATGAGATTAGTGGTAGATTAAAAGTAAGATTAGCACTAAATCACATAATTGTACTACAAAATGTTTTTGGTGTTGAGGCATGTGTTATATTATTACTATATAAAATAGATACAAAACACTGGTCAGTTCTAAAAGCGTTATTGACTTATTTAGATTATCTTTATCCAAATGAACTACATGATGTAAATGAGGATAAAAACATAAAAGAAATTTTAAGGGGGTTTTATGGCAACTAGTGGAAATAGAGCAATTGATATGTTAATAACATATCGAATAATGAGAGTGTTGTCCACACCTTTTGAAAATCAAGATGCTTTTAAATATGGCATTATAGATAAAAAAGGTAAAGTATTAAGAAAATACAATACACTTAAAAAATCAGAAGAGAAAAAAGCATATACATGGTTACATAGATTTTTATTCAATGTAAAAAGAATTTTAGGTAGAGTGGGTTTAGGTTCAAGACTTGGTACTTTAGCGGCGGCGTTAGGTATTCTTTTAAAAGAAAAAAGAGATTTAGCGTTCATACGCACTGATCAAAAAACTGACGGTAGACTACCACCTGATATTAACATACTTTCAAAATATGCTAAAGTTATTGAGTCTGGTATCGTTACATATTGTAAAAAAGAAAACATATGGGATGAGATTGTAGAACAAGATAGAAATTTACCTAAATTTGCTGAACAAATCGAAGAGAATTTTATAAAAGATCCTAGAGAAATAAAAACAGGCACATTTTTTGGTTGTGATGTTTACTGGAATGAAAGTTTAGGTGTCACATCATGTCCTAGAGATGAGACCATGTTACTATTGACACTTAGAACAGGTAAAACTAGAAACATTAATTATTCAGGCAGTCAAGGTGATAATTATAATATAAGTGATATTAAATGAAGTCGTT
>MDTD01187309.1_pt1 | contig 19213 bp, 17 predicted proteins | sample 811221 | NCBI WGS metagenome assembly MDTD01 (sample SAMN05326646, study PRJNA326480) | marine metagenome | isolation source: seawater | place: Pacific Ocean: South West | collected 2011 | reverse complement strand
TCAGGCGAAGTCCCATTTGCTCATGACGGCCAGCAACTTCCAGAGTGTCCGCAACAGTCACGCCATCCTTGGTCACGCGTGGCGCAGCCGTTCCGTCTTTTGCTTCGATCAGCACCGTGCGCCCGCGCGGCCCCAGCGTCACCGCCACGGTATTGGCCAGAAAATCGGCACCGCGCAGCATGGCACGTTGGGCGTCGAGGCCGAATTTTATCGAAACAGATGCCATGGGGCGGTTTAGCGGGAAGGCCGTTCACACACAACCGCTCCATCAAACATCAAACTATCACCTTTGGATTTGACCCGCGGGTACCAAACAAAACTGTGGAATGCTATGCGATAGGCTGTCACCGCCGCCGAAAGGCTAGCCAGCACGTAAATAGCAAGACAAACGACAACCCGCCCGATGCCAGTACTGCGACCAACGCACGCCCAGTCGTCACCTCAAAATTACGGAATACCCTCTCGCTGGAAAAGCGAGTATCGGGTCCCGCTGTCAGCCTGACATATAAATTGGAGCCAACAAGCACCGCGGTCAGATCAACAACCGCTTGCAAAACTTACACGCCATCTACAAACACGCCCAATTCCCTCTCGGCGGTGTTGGAGTTTAGCTGGTAGCTTTCGGTCGACAGTCCGGGCGGCGATTTCGGGTAAACTTGCCGATCAACCTTTACCGCGCGAAGGTATCCGGCCCATGTAGCCGGATACCGTCCGCACGGGTAGCGCCCGATCCTAGCCGCCGATTTCTACCGGCCCTGCTCGACGCCGGATCTCGGCAATCACGGAATGAGCAGCAAGGGTTGAAGTTTTGGGGTTGTCCGGCAAAGGTTTACCACGGATTTCGATATCAATCGTGCCGAATGCGCCCTCTGCGTGCACATGATGAATATTTCCGCCGGCTGCCGGGTCAGCTACCAGGCGGACTTCCGTTGCCCCGAAACCCGCGCCAGCTATGGCAATGGTCGCGGCCACATTCGCATTCTGGGGATACCGCGTCGCCGCCTCGTCCGCACCACCCTGATAGAGCGTCGTTTCACTGGTCAACGCGTCGAGATCGGCAACATCTTCCGCCGGTGTTCCCTTCCAGGCGCCGGGTGGCTTACGAGACGTGTAGGATACCTTGTGCAGCCCGCCAACCCGGGCTGCTGCCAATGCATCCGCCCCCGCTACAGCCCCTGCGGCCAGCACGAGCTTCGCGCCCCCCGTCTCCGCAGCCGCAACAAGATCGGCGTATAGACTGGCATCCGCTAACACACCGATCGAAATCACCAGAAAATCCATCCCGCGGCGCAGCGCGTCAGCGCCGTAGTCGCGGACGCCCGAATGCCCGGCGCATTCCGCTACGAGGTCGGGTCTCACGGTCAGATCACGAAAAGATGAAACAACCTCGATCCCGCGCGCCGATACCGCATCGCGCACCTCGTCAACCCGGCTGGGCCGCACCATTATGGCGACAATCCGCGCGTCCTCTTCCGGCTGAATGTGTTTGAGTATTTCCTGCGCTATCGCGCCATAACCGATCAATAATACATCCATTATTTTTCGTCCGGTGCTGTTTTGACAGGTGGGCCGGCGAAGGCCTCGGCAAATTCACCGATTGACGACATATCGACTTCGATCAGCGCAGGGCCATCGACCTCAAACGCGCTCGTCAGAACCTCGGAAATATCCCCGGCGGTGTCGACTCTCCAGTGCGGAATACCGAGGGAGTCGCACAGCACCCCCCAGTCAGGTCCAAGAATATCGACATACGCGCGGCGGCCGCCGTAATGCGCATCGGCAATATTCTTGATCACGCCGTACCCGCCGTCATTCATCAGCAGGATCGCAATATCCGCATTTTCTTGCTTTGCGGTCGCCAGCTCACCCAGCGTGACCGCAAAGCCTCCATCACCCGCCAATATGAGCGTCTTACGTCCCTCTGCCTGAACGCCCAGCGCCGCCCCGATTCCCATTGGCAAGCCCTGTCCGATGCCGCCGCCCAGCGCGTGCACGCCATCCCGCGGTCCGTCGAGCGGCGGCAACCGATTGCCCCAGATGGTATTCGACAGGGTGATATCACGTACCCAGACGAAATCGCGCGGCACGGCGTCCAGAACCGCATCGACAACTTCGTTATAGGGGCCAAGCGCTTTGCGCATGCCGGCTTCTGCGCCTTCACGGGCCCCTTGGATATCCTTAGTGAACCCCTTGTCCGGCGTGAACCGTCCCTTCAGCCGGTCGGCCAGATATTCGAGACTGGTTGCGGAATCGCCGCAGATGAACATATCAACCGGATAGGCGCGTCCTTCCGCGCGAGGGTCGGCATCAATCTGATACAGAGAATCGGGTAGTTTCAGTTTGTAAGTCAGTGTTTCGTTTGACCGTAAACGCGACCCCACAACCAACATCGCATCGCAGGTACTGTAGAATTCCTCCGATGCGGGCTGAAGATTGAAAGCGCCCAGCGACTGATGATCGTCGCCCGGCAGTACGCCACGTCCCTGCACGCTGGTCACAACGCCAAAGCCGAGATTGGCAAGCCGAGCGACCGGATCAGTGGCATGGCGGGCGCCGCCACCGAGCCAGAGCATCACCCGCTTTTTGTCAGCAAGCGCATCGGCCAATGCCTCGATAGACGCTTCGTCCGGCTGCGGCGCCAGCACCGGTAACGGATCGACACTGAGCGGTATCGTCGTCAGACCTCTCTGAACATCGATCGGAATCTCGACACTGACCGGTCCCATTGGCGGCGTGAAAGCCAGCCGCACTGCTTCGCGCAGCGTGCCTAACATGGTGTCGGGAGACCAAACTCGGAACGCGCCTTTGCCCGCTGCTCCCAACATACCAACCTGATCGGGCGCTTCATGTATAAAGCCCTTGTTCCTATCCAAGTGCTCGCTGTCGATCTGGCCGGTCAGATGAAGCAGCGGCGTTCCCGCGGTTATTGCTTCGACGACGGCGCCGCAGGCGTTGCCTGCCGCTGTCCCGGTGCTTGAGACGGCAACCCCAAGTCCGCCGCGCACGCGGGCGCTCGCATCCGCCATATTGACAGCACCACCCTCTGACCGGGCGGGAATAAATCTTATCTTGCTGCGCCGGGCGATGGCGTCAAGGATCGGCATGTTGTGAATGCTGATCACCCCGAAAGCGTGTTCAACGCCGCACCGTTCGAGAAATGCTGCGACGATATCGCCTGCGGTTACCTGTTCAGACATTGCGCGCCTGCCCCCCGGTTACGTCAATCGTTTCGCCGGTGATATAGGATGCCATGGGCGACGCGAAAAAAAGTATCGCGTTGGCCGCTTCCGCAGGTGTGCCAAGGCGACCCATCGGAATATGCCGCGATTTCGCGAGTTCAACGAACCAGTCCTCCTTAGAAGTTCCTTGAGGAATTTTATCGCCGTCCGGACCCTCACCGCTTTCGTAACGACGGCTCCATTGTCCGGAGTCCACTAGTCCGATAAGCACTGCATTGACGCGTACATTGATAGGCGCGAATTCACGCGACAGCGATTTCAGCAGGTTCAGCTGCCCTGCACGTGTCGCGCCGGTCGCAATCAGGAATGGTTCCGGCGAGCGTGCCAGCATCGCGCTGGTACAAACGATCGCGCCTGCGCCGGAAGCTGACAGCATATCGATGAACGCGCGAACCGGGCGTAACACTGAAAAGAACTTCAGATCGAACTCGTCACGCCAGTCCTGGTCGCTGGTGGTATAGAAATTGCTCGCCCGCGCCTGCCCGGCATTGCACACCAGTGCGTCGCAACGCCCGAACCTTTTATTGACCGCGTCCGCGAACGCATTCACGGCATTCTCATCCAGCACGTCGCAGGCGTGCACGAACACATTATCGGGATCGGAAATCGACGCCAGCTGGGTGGCAGCTTCATCAAGACGTTCTCGGCTTCGTCCGCAGATCGCCACCTTGGCGCCTTCGTTCAGGAATGCCTCTGCGGTAGCTTTGCCGATCCCCGAAGAACCGCCGGTGACGACCGCCACTTTGTCTTTCATATTGCTGGTCATTTTTTAGTCAGTTGCTCCCGAACCTTTAGCCAAATTAAAAATCTCATCCTCAAACCCCGGCGGGGAAAACTCACGGGAGAGTGAGGCTGATCAGAATGCGCGACGACTAGGTTCATCAGATCAAAATCCCTCCTCACCGTCTTCTGCATACTGCCGGGCCTGGACCTCTCGGTTTGCCGCTTCATCCCGCTGCAACCGCCATCGGTTGCTTATACTCCCTACCGGCTTTTTCCAATTATTCCCGTGTCTGGTATTCGGGATGCCCCTGCTCTCCGCCGACGGGATCGTAGCGGGGATCTGCCAGCGCCGTATCGGGCAACGCCAGCTGCATGCCGGCATGCGGTTTATGAGAATCCGGGTCGTGCCCGATCGCAGCTGAAATACGGGCGGCGCAACGCAGCACATCGTCCTTGACCATTCTATTAAGCACGTCATCAGGAAACTTGTCGGCGGACGCCGTGATGTTAACAGCGGCCACAACCCTGTCACTGCCGTCTCGTATGGGTGCGGCAACACTCACAACGCCTTTCTCGTAATAACCGCGACTGACGACCACGCCGTCGTTTCTTGCGTCTTTGAGAAGCAGATCGCGCAACGCGACCACGTTGGGAGGTGTATCCAGCGAAAAAGGCGCCAGCTCCCGAGTGCCTCGGTAAAGTTCGAAGAGATCCTCGTCTTCGAGGTCTTGCAGCATGGCGCGCCCCATCGTCGAAGCATGCGCGGGCAAACGGGACCCTACCCGAATGTTGCTGCTGAGAGCCGCCTGCGCCGCAAGGCGGCTGACGTAAACGACTTCCGTGCCTTCACGGACCGACATATGAACGGAAGCACCCGTGCGATATCTCAGATCTGAAAGGAACGGATAGGCAATTTCCGGCAGCTCCAGCCCGGTCAGATAGGTCCAGCCCAGTTTCAGCGCTGCAGCGCCAACGCGGTATTCGCCGGATTCCTCGTCGCGTATGAGAAACCCCAGATGTTCTAGGGTATTCGCCAATCGAAACGTCGTCGCCCGCGGCAGGTCCAGTTCCTTCGCCAGAATACCAAGCGACTGGACCGGCTTGTCTTTCGAAAATGCCTGAAGCAGCAGTAACCCGCGTTCAAGGGCTGGGACGATATAGCTGGGCTCCTTCGCCTTGCGCTTACTCATGCATTCCTTTCCAGATGCTTACTGAGGACCGAATTGAACAGGTCCGGTCCCTCCACGTAGCACGCATGACCGAGCCCGGGCAGAATTTCGAATGTGGAAGACCCGAAGCTGTCAGCAACGGCTTCGCATCCGACGGGAGGTGTAACCGTGTCCGCCCCACCCACGACCACGGAAACGGCCAGGGAGATCTCAGCCGCATCCGCTTTGATATCGCCATTGACCAGTAGCTCCACTGCTTGCGCATAACCGTCCGGTCGAAGCTGTGCCATGATATTCCGCACCCAGTCTCTTGTTGATTGCGGCGCATCCTCGGACAGCAAATTTTCGTGACGCTCGCGGGCTAACCCCTCAGGGCCAAGCTCGTTCATCAGGGACATTCTTCCCGTGCGGCGCTCGTCCTGAATATCCGTTCCATCGGCTCCGTACCCCGACGCCGGCGACGCGATCATCAGGCTCTTTACCCGGTCCGGCTCCGCCCGCGCAAATCCGCAGGCTATGATCGCGCCCAGCGAATGCCCAACCAGATTGCAGGCGGGAATGCCGATGACATCGAGCATTGCTCCAAGATGCGCAGCATATTGGGTCGCAGCAGGCACCTCGGAGGCGACCGGGTCAGACTCGCCGTAGCCCGGGGCATTCCAAGCGATAACCCGGTATCGATTGGCAAATGCATCAATCTGGGCGACCCAAGACGCCGCGCCGGACCCAATCCCGTGCAGCAGAAGGAGCGCTGGCCCCTCACCTGCTTCCAGGTAGGAGATTTTCCCACGCGGTGTGTCGACTAACCTGAGTGTTGCTGTCATCGATTTCTCTTTACGCCAACGGCGGGAGGCTCTCATCAGCACGGGAGTCTCCAGGCACGGGTTCTACTTTTTTTCCCGCTTGATGGAGGCCAGCGGATGATCCGGCGGATAAGTGGGCGTCACCGGTTTAGTCGCACCCAGCATGACGCACATCAGTGCTTCTTCATGGCCTTCATTCACCAGCCCACGATAAACTCCGGGCGGAACCGATATCAGATCGCGTTCGTTAAGTACGGACTCCCAGGTGTTGTCTCCGTCAACCACGGTCAGGCGAATACTTCCGCGCAGCATGAAGAAGACCTCCTCCACGTCCGTATGAATATGCTGCGGCCCTTCACAACCCGGCGGCAGAACCATAGTTGAGAAGGTGAAGTGTTCGGACGGAACCGTGTTGTTGTCGCTGCTCTTACCGGCACCGCCGGTCCCCATATAGCGCATCTGTGCGCGCCGATATTTGGGGTCGTAATCGGCCTGGAATTTCAGAACGTCCCAGTCGTACTGGCGCGTCTCGTATCGCGCGACCCGGGTATCCATCCAGTCCGCAAACGACTGGTCGTCGCGCTGGTGCCAACCGGGTTTGTCTTCTTCCCGGCCGTCCGCACCCATCTTCAAAGCCGCTTCCGCACCCATGTGTCTTCCTCCAGTCAGTTAAATACAAATCCACCGTTCACCGGCAAAAGCTGTCCGGTCACAAAATCCGCAGCATCGGACAGTAGGTACATGACTGCACCGGTCACATCCTCCGGCTGTTGTTCGCGGTTCATCGCCCGTCCATCGATGTACTGACGATGCCGATCTTCAGGCACGTACTCGGTCGCCTCAACCAGTGTCAGTCCCGGAGCGATGGCATTTACCGCGATCCCGTCATTTCCTAATTCGCGAGCGAGCGACCGGGTCATCGCGATAACAGCGCCTTTCGATGCGACGTAATGAAGCAATTTTGGTGCGCCCCACATTGCGGTATCCGACGCGATGTTGACGATTTTTCCATTGCCGGCATCTCTAAGCGCAGGAGAAAATGCCCGCACCGCCAGCCATGTACCGCGCACATTCACGGTCATTACTCGGTCCCAGGTTTCGATGTCGATTTCGTCGGCCATCTTTCCACCGATTCCGGTGGCTATCGCAGCGCAATTAACGAGACCATCCACGCCCCCGAGATGCTGGACAGACCGCTGAGCCAACGTCACGATACTTTCCGGATCACCGAGATCGACGCCCTCAAAGTATGCGTCGCCCTTTTTCGAAATATCGGAAACGGTTTCGCGGCCCACATCTTCCAGAATATCTGCGATAACGACGCTGGCACCCGCTTCGACCGCGGCCTCAGCAAATGCACGGCCGAGGCCCCGGGCGCCGCCGGTGACGACAATACGTTTGCTATTTAGCGATATCGATTTCATGACTCTGTCCGGTCGGCCTTTCGATCTGCCGCTTACTCTGCCGCCTCCATTGCCTGGCCTTGGTGTTCGGCGACGGCAGTAAGTTGTGCTTCCGCTTCTTTAGACAATACGCGCCGGACCCTGGCGAGCCCGGTGTCATGCTGGTACAGAAATTCCTTGCCGCGGGCGCCAGGGTCCATGCCTTCCAGAACCACCCGGTCCTGTTCGAGCACATCCCAGTGCAACGTTTCCAGACGGTTGCGATACATGAACTTCCACACATCCCGTCGCCAGCCAGATACCTTTCGGGTTCGCCAGAAAAAGACGCGGCAGTTGTCTTCATCAATCGGCGTCACGAAACCCATGATGCCGAAATTGCCGCCTGGCCCCGCTTCTTGCCTATAGGGCAGTGGCGAAACCCTTAACCAAAACGCGCCTGTATCGCCATATTCGATCCAGTCGAAATTGACGTCGCGCTGGTCCGATTTGCCGAACACGAATCCGGTGTCAGTTTTATCCAACTGCATCTTCGCCTCGGTATCGCCCGCTGCCATCGAATGGGAAGCGGCATGCAGGTAGGCGCCATGCATCGGGTCCATTACATTGTCGACCGCATAGGTCCAGTTGCATTTCCAATGCGCAGTGCAGAGCATCGCTGACCATTCGTCAGATACGAATTCTTCCGGAAAGTCGAATTCGTCCGGCTCCTCATGCAGCTCATCGCCGAACCAGACGAAAATACCGCCCATATGTTCGAAACACGGATAGGATTTGACCATCTTGTCGCCGACCATCGGGCACTCGGACACGGCGGGAACCGATTTCACGACGCCGTCGCCGCCGATTTCCACGCCATGGTACCAGCAGGCAATCCGGTCTCCGAGGTTCCAGCCCATCGACAAACGTGCACCGCGGTGGGGGCATCGGTCTTCGATACAGTAAACAGCATCATCCTTATCGCGCCAGACGGCAATTTGTTCGCCAAGCCTAGTAAGACCCTGCGGCTTGTCAGTAACCATCCAACTCGCAGCGACCGGCCACCAGCGATTGAGCGGTCCGAGGGCGACGCGTTGCTCGACCGCCTCTGGGGCTATATTCGTATCGGTCATTTCACTCTCCTTTGCTGGAGTGGAGTTCGTCCGTTCAGAAACCGCTGTTTTCGCGGCTGAGCTTATAATGCAGGTCACAGTTATCGATAAGGATCACCACGCAATGGGCTGGGGTCCCAATCAGTGTTATAGCAAAGATCGCAGCGAGTACCTTTGCCGTTTCTGCAGCGACGGAGGTCAGCACGATCAGATATCCGACTCCGGAATTGCCGCCGGCTTCCATTCCGCCAATTTTTGTCGCTCAAACCGGAAGCCATTTTTAAAAGAGTCGACTTGCCGCAGCCGGACGTGCCGATTAGCGAGACCACCTCACCGTCGGAGACCGGTAGCGACACACCCTCAACCGCGCTGATCGTCGTAACCGATCCCTGCCAGTCCTGAAATTTTTTGGTACCGTCGCGAAATTCCAGCCTGGTTTCGGCCACCCGGTTAGGCACCGAGTTCGGCCATGACGGCGCGGAAACTCTCCACGGTCCATGCCTTGTTTTGTTCGTCGTTCACGCCGTCGTGGTTCAAACGTTCAACCAGCGCATTGAGTTCGTCGACGCCATCTGCGAACGCCCTCTCCATTGCCATAGACAGCCTACGTTCGAACGCGGTCTGCTCATGTGTCCGTGTCTGCCAGACGATATTTTTCGGTTCTTGGATTCGGGTTTCCTGTTCCATCTGACCTTCTCTGTTATCCTGTTTGACGAACAGCCGATTTTTCAGCGCTTAAAATTGTCTCAAATATGAGACGAATGTTTCATATTTGAGACAATTTTAAGCCGCAGGCCCTACCGCGTCAACATTGGGGCATCGGAAACATTGAATTTTGATTCGAGCCGGCGACAGATAAAATTGCAGGATGTCCAGTCTGCTTCCAGTCGGCGACCAAGACGTCGCCGCGAGAGAACACGTGCGCGCTGTTACACGTGCCGCCGGGTCCTCGTTTTACTGGGGGATGCGTATTCTGCCCGAACAGCGCCGCGATGCGATGTTCGCGGTCTATGCATTCTGCAGGGAAGTCGATGATATTGCAGACGGTGACGATCCGCCGGACACGAAACGCGCCCACCTTGACCGCTGGCGCCGGGATATAGACAAACTTTATACGGATGACGGTCCCGAAACAGCACCCCCTGTTCTGCGTGCCTTAGCGAGAGCAATCCCTCTCTACAATCTCGATAAAGAGGACTTTCTGGAGATTGTAGCAGGTATGGAGATGGATACGGACACATCTATGATCGTACCGGACTGCAAGCGGTTGCAACTATACTGCGACAGGGTGGCCGGTGCAGTTGGATTGTTATCTATCAAGATATTCGGTGTTTCGGACGCTTCCGCCCGCACCTTTGCTCTACGCCTCGGCACGGCGCTGCAATTGACTAATATCCTGCGTGATTTGAAAGACGATGCCCGTATGGGCCGTCTTTACCTCCCACGCGAACAGTTCGATTTCCATGGCGTACCTATCAGAACGCCTGATGAGATGATCGCCCACCCTAAACTCGCTGAAATCTGCGCCTCAGTGGCGGAACGCGCCCGACAGAAATTTACCGAGGCCGATGCACTGTTAGCGCACACCGATGCTCGCGCGCTCAAACCGGCCATAGTTATGATGATGAATTACCGACGCATCCTCGACCGCCTGATCGCACGGCGCTGGCAAAACCTCGACGACGATGCAGGCCTCTCAGGGCCGGAGAAGTTATGGATTACCCTGCGTTATGGTGTGATGTAACCGATATCTGTCTGTGTGTGATGTAGCAGAGCGGCGCGGCTGACGCCGGAATGCGTTGCTCCACTTTTTTTAGTAAGAACCGATAAGACGGAGAAGCTTAAGTGTATGGCTCGACAGCGAGACAGGTCTACGAGGGCGCGGCCGGCGATGTCGCGCCGAAGCAACGGTCATGTGAATTTGCGCCGATCGCCAATTCGCCAACGCTTTTAAAATCATAGGGATCGGGTTTGGAGAGCGCTGTGCAGGGTCCCGCAACGCCGAGCGTTGAATAAAATGACCCCATTGCAGGGATAACCTGATTGACCGTTGCCGTTGGAACGAAATCGTGGCCGATTACGCCCTTTTCGGAACCGACGGACGCGACCTTGCCGGTGAACAATACTGTCACAGCAAACGCCTGGCCGGCGAACATCGAGAACGCGATTGCCAAAAACCGCGCCAATAGCAGGTTTTTGATCTGTGCCAACCTACTAAATCCCCGATAATCTCCCCACCAAATTTACTTAGCATACAAATGCGGTGTGATTGGGAGCAGCCGCACCACCCTAGATCAGGCTGTCACTATCCTCGGTCCCCTTGATCGGAATAAGATCATGACCATGATCCCAACATTCAGCACGTTCCAGGCGATACCGTGCAGGAACGCGGCCTGATAAGATCCCGCCACATCGAAGATCCAGCCCGACGACCAACCGCCGAAAGCCATGCCAACGATGGTCATCATGATCAGGAAACCGACACGTTCGGCAGCGACCTTCGCGGGCATGTATTCACGGACGATGATGGCGTAGCTGGGAACGATACCGCCTTGCGCCAGACCAAACATCAGCGAGATAACATAAAGCGACATAAGTCCGTCGAACGGAAGATAGAATAGCAAAGCCATTCCTTGGAGAAACGAGCCGATCAGGAGCGTGCGTACACCGCCGATATAGTCGGCGACAAAACCCGATACCACGCGCGTCACGGCGCCGCCCGCCAGCATCAGTGATAGCATCTCCGCTCCACGTGCTGCGCCGTATCCTAGATCGGCACAGTATGCGACGATGTGAACCTGGGGCATCGACATTGCAACGCAGCAGGCTATGCCTGCAATAGACAGCATTATCATCAGCGAACGCTGCGACAGATCGATTGTCTTGCTTTCCGTAACGGTCGTGTTGTTAGCGGCGGCTGGCAATTCGTCTTCCAGCGGCGGCGGCCGACGCAGCATCAGTGCCAACGGCACCATCGTGACGACCACGACGACTGCGATCACCACATAAGTGAAACGCCACCCGTTCGCATCCATTAGAGCCTGCACTACGAGTGGCCAGATTGTACCGCCGATATAGTTACCGCAGGCGCACAGCGCTACCGCGACACCGCGACGTTTGATGAACCAGTGGGAAACGTCGGCAATAAGCGGGCCGAAACTCGCCGCCGTTCCGATTCCAATAAACAAGCCTTGGAGCAAGGCGAAAAGCCAGATGTCGCTCACGACCGCCGCACCTACAAATCCAAGACCCATCGCGACAGCCGCAGTAATAATAGGAATCACAATCCCCAGCCGGTCAACATACCGCCCAATCAGGACGTTACCTGCCGCAAAACCTAACATCGTTAGAGTATAGGGCATCGACGCATCGCTACGATCAACGCCGAATTCGGTCTGTACCGCAGGCAGGATTACGACCACGCCCCAGAAGCCGATGCTACCGATTGTGCCCAGTGCAACGGACACCGAAAGCCGCAGCCATGCGTAAGGCCCGTCGATCCGTTCTTTGCCTAACGGGGCGGATACGTTTTCAGTTGTCACAATGAGGTTCTCGGAAACACTTGCGCAAAATACCACTGATCAGCGACCTCTGGCGATCAGAAATGGGAAGTTATGGGATCACTTATTCGCGTATCAGATCACCACTGGGAACGCCGGTACTACCTGGATTTTCGACTACCCACGATCCGGTCCCTGCGCGACCGGGCGGTCAGGATCACCGGTCCAGGCAGACCATGACCCTACATATAGCTGCGCCGCCAGCCCTGCGGCATAAATACCCGCAAGTTCGAACGCCGCGGCGTTACCGCTGCCGCAGTAAACACCAGCGGGCTGCGAGCCGTCCACTCCCAGGTTTTCAAACATCACCCGAAGATCTTCGGTGGACTTGAACACACCATCCGGTCCAAGGGCGTCTTTGGCGCCGGCACATATAGCTCCAGGAATATGTCCCGTCGCCGTTTTGCCGGGATCCCCCTCATAGGCAGCTTTGCCGCGCGCATCGAGTAACGCGCCGTTGCGGGCAATATCGGCCGCGTCGTCCGCGTCGATCACCGGCATACCGCCTGGCGTGACAACGATGGAGCCACCACCCGGTGCGTGCGCCGGGTCCGGCGCAGTATTGTGTCCGGCGGCAGTCCAGGCCGCGAGCCCGCCGTCGAGAAGCCTAACGTTCTCGTGACCAGCCCAGCGCAAAGTCCACCATGCGCGTCCCGCCTGGGCACCGGATGCATTGTCATAGACGACCACCGAAGAGTCAGCGTCAATCCCGAAGCCCTGTAATGTCTTCTGAAGCGCTCCGGGGTCCGGAAGTGGTCTGCGCCCCCCTTCTTTAGACGCCGGACCGGATATGTCGGAAGCCAACGAAACAGCAATCGCACCGGGAACCACCGGCCGCTCTAGCGGCGCCGTTTCTAGGTCGTCGCTGATGTCGAGAAGAACAAGCCCGGGTTCACCGGCTATCCTGTCCGCTAGTTCATCGACAGTTATCAGTACGCTCGAACGGGTATCGGTCATATCTTTCTCACGCTGTCATGGTGCAGCGATACAGAAGCCGCGTCGCATCGCTCTCGTAATCCTTTACTGCGCGGTGCTGCACGACGCGGTTGTCCCACACTGCTAGGGTGCCCTCTTCCCATTCAAAGCGGCAAGTAGCTTCCGGCGACTTGATCATATCGAACAGGATGCCGAGAATATTTTGGCTGTGAACACGGCTTACGCCCTTGATGTAGCAAACATAAGATTCGTTAACTGCCACCCATTTGCGTCTCGATTCCGGATGCGTTCGGATGAGCGGCATTTCGAAGGGCGGCATGCGTAAACGTGCCTGGGCGGCTTCTTCCGGATCGAGATAACGGTCGGTGATGTGTCCGGTCGCATCCGGCGATTGGATGACGTTCAGCGATTCAAGGTACTGCGCAAAGAGCGGATCAAGCATTTCGTAGACATAGGCGGTGTTCGAATACATCGTATCGCCGCCATTCTTGGGGATCGCCTTGCCGAACAAGGCAGTAAAGGCCGGCGCGTCGGCCCTGAAACCGCCATCGGCATGCCAGACATGATTTCGCAGATGCGCGTCTTTACCGGCGCTTATCACGGTGGCGTCCGGGTTCTCCGGTGCGCGCGGAGTGTGAGGGCCGGCGTAATGGAAGAATTCGCCAAGAAATCCACCAAACTTCGTGAAGTTTTCGGCCGTGACTGTTCCGGGTTCAAACACCACGAGGCCACGGTTGTGCAGTAAGTGCCGCATCGCCGCCCGGAAGTCATCCGAGATCGACTTACCATCGAACCGGTAGCCGGATATCCTTGATCCAATTGAGGCCTTGATAGGGGTCACACTGGCGCCTTCGAGCGCAGATACATTGTCTGCAGCCAACTCAACGGCCAAGTTTGAGGGGTTCATTTCCGGAACTTTCTGATATCTGCAACTCTGTCCGGTATTTATCGTGTAACACGCTATTTTTCAACGATGATAGGGATGCACCTGTCGCAAGTGGCGTTGCAAATTTTCCCAGTCACATAGAGGACGGGGCTCCTCAGAGGTTAAACTCCGCGGCCACGAACGTTTTTCGCCCACCGAACTTTCCCCTTGGCATCGCAACCGGCCTTCAGTTCGAGGCCGATATTGTGCGACGCATCGTAGGAGAAAACGGCGGTCCGCACGGAGGTTCAAGGCGCTAATCGCCAGTTGACTCGCTCAGCCGGCGACGCGAGAACCTAGCGATTAAAGGGAGACATCCGATGGCCGACATAACACTCTACTGCTTCCCGCAATCGACCTGCAGCCAAAAGGTCCGCCTTGCGCTTTGGGAAAAGGGCATCGAATTCGAGGAAAAGCATGTCGACCACAAGAACCGCGAACACTTAAGCGACTGGTATCTGGAGCTAAATCCTAACGGCGTGGTTCCGACGCTGACCGACGGCGACGATGTGATCATCGACTCCTCCGTTATCCTGGAATATCTGGAGGACGTCTATCTGGAACATGAAATGTCGCCCAAGGACTTCGTGAAACGCGCGCATATGCGGAAATGGCTACGGTACCTTGAGGAGGTGCCGACCCCGGCAATCCGGGTACCGTCGTTCAACAAGCATCTGGCGAAGCGCTACGAAAACATGAGTGATGATGCCTATCAGGAGATGGCTGACGCCCATCCTGTTCGGAAGCATTTTTACAAACGAATGAACAAAACCGGTTTCAGCGCTGAAGAAAGCGCTGAGGCCATCGACCGGCTCGACGCTGCCGCGCAGCGAGTCGCCGTGGCACTGGACGGACATGGCAAAGATTGGATCATGGGTGACATGCTGACCATCGTCGATGCCGCTTACATGCCGACGGCGGACCGAATGATCGACCTCGACCTCGCCGATATGATCGACAGCCGTCCGGCGCTGAAGGCGTGGTACGATCGCTATTCATCGCGCGATGCGTTTGCGAAGACCTATTACGAAGGATCCCGACTGACGGACATCTTCGGCAAGGGCGCCGTGACCTAACTTTTGCGCAATGTGTCACCTAGGGCCTTGCCCGGGAGTCAGCCTAACCGCCAAACTGTTCTCCGGGTCCCGGCACAAAACCGAGATGACCGCCGACTTAATCCAGTCGCCCGTGTGTCGGCGCAAAAAGATCGTCGACCCTTAATACCTCTGGGATGAAATACTGCTGGTGCATGTATTTCACGAACGCCTCCAGCGTTGGGCGGTTCTCGTCGATACCGTAAGGCCAAGGATCGCCGCCGAAGACCTCGTCGATCTCGCGCAGATCGTCGAAAAGCCACGGTAACATGTATTTCTGCGCTCCCGAAAAATACATCGCTTCCTGAGCCCAATCCTTTGCCGCCAGGAAAGCTTTGTAAAGGCTCTGCGCCACCCACTTATGTTGTGCGTAAACATCCTTGCGGATCACCACCGTGTGCATGATCGGATGGATGCGGTGTTTCTTGTAGTAACGCTTTTCCTCCTCCCTGAAATTCGGAAACAGGTAGCCGACACGGTCTGGATCGGTGCGCACGGAATCGGGCATCCGTGATCCCAGCACAGCATCGATATCGCCTTCGGCGAGCATCTGCGACAACGACTTGTCGGACGTGTTGGGTATGATCTCCACCGGTTCAAGAAGCTGCGGCGGCGCGGGCGGGTCCCCGTGACTCCCGGGTTTTTCCATCGCGCCCTGGATCCACTGAACGCCCGAAAGATCAACGCCGTAAATATTTTCCAAGTCGCCTCGGATCCAGATAGCCGCCGTCTGGGTATAGAGCGGCGTGCCGATCCGCTTGCCAGCGAGATCCTTGGGCTCCTTGATGGCAGCCGCCTTGTTCACGCAGACGAAGGCGTGGCGGAACGCCTTGGATGGGAATACCGGGATGGCGATAAAGGGGCTGATCTCCTTCGCCGTCATGGTGACGTACTCGGCGAGCGACATTTCCGACAGATCGAATTCCTGCGCGCCGACCATGCGGTCGAAGATTTCCCTTGGCGCCTGGATTTCAAGAAAGTTCAGATCGATGCCCTCGACGTCGATCAACCCATAGTTCAGCGCCTCCATACGGTCATACGGCCCACAGGCGAAGGTCAGTGGCAGTTTGGACATTGGCTCTTTTCCCCTCCGATCCTCACGCGATCGCGCGGGAACAATAATCAGTTATCCTTGACGGCCTCTCTCAGTTCACGCCGCAGCACTTTGTTGGCCGCGTTCCGCGGCAATACATCGAGAAACGCGTAGTCGCGTGGCCGCTTGTAGTCGGCCAATGACGATTCTCGACACCAGACATCTAGCGTATCGCCATCGATCCCGTCGGCAACCACGCAGGCGACCACCCGTTCGGACCACTGATCGTCGGGTATGCCGATCACGGCGACTTCGCGTACCGCTTTGTGCTGCATCAGGATCGTTTCGACTTCTTCCGGGTGAATATTTTCGCCGCCCGATACGATCATGTCGTCCACGCGACCGCACAATTCGAGGTCGCCGTCAGGTCGCCGCACCACGATGTCGCCCGTCCGGTACCAGCCTCCGGCCAGTTTCTCGGCGGTCGCGACCGGCTGTTTGAGATAGCCAAGGAACGTAGCATCCGCAGCAGCATCGACCAGCAACTCCCCCTCTTCTCCGACTTCGCATACCTCGTCCACACCGCCGCCGATCCGCCCGACGCGGACGCTGGAATAGAACCCGGGGCGGTATTGCAGCGGTTTGCCGACCGGGTCCGGCATGTAGAGGGCATTCATCACTTCGGTCGTGCCATAGATGTTCGTAATCCATGCGTTGGGAAAAGCCGGCTTCACCCGGTCGAGCAACGGCCCGGGCATTACCGCGCCCGCATAAACCAAGGTATCGACGGATTTCATATCAGCGGGATCGAAATTGGGGGCCGCCAGCATCGCGTGAAAGTGGGCAGGCGCGCCGAAAACAAAGGTTATGCCGTGATCACCGATGGCTTCAACGGCAACAGGTGGGTCGAAAGCGGAATGAACATAGTACGTGCCGTTCAGCGACAACGTCGTCACTAACGCCGAATAGAACCCGACAGCGTGAAACAATGGCATCAAACCCAGCGCCTTGTTTTGCGGCCCATGGCGAAGACCGCACTGAACGGGCGCAAACAGCACTCGGCCGTCGGTCGCACGGTGTGGGATCATCACGCCTTTGGGCAGGCCGGTGGTACCGGACGTATAAAGCACAAAGGCCACACCTTCCGGGTCCGGTGATGACCAGGGCGGTAACTCATATCCGTTTGCACGGCACGTTTCGAACGCGGCAGTTCCGTTTGTCACGCCGCCGACGGTTAGCACCGGCGCATCCATCGGCAACGCATCGCGCGCAGCAGCAGTGATGGCAGGATCGGCAACACACACAGCGCCTGCCATATCTGCATCGCCGATTAGCATGCCAGCTTCTTCTGGTTTGAGGCGCGGATTGATCATGCAGACCACCGTGCCCAGCCGGTGCAGCGCCAGGATCGCGATCACGTGTTCCAGCACGTTCGGCAGCATGGTCGCCACTTTCTGTCGGGGTCTCAGCCCGGCCGCACCCAGGCCCGCAGCGGCAGCCTCAACATCTTCAACTAACTCAGCAAACGTCAGCTGCCGGTCGCTCCGGTCGTCAACCAACGCGATATTGTCAGGTGTGCGTTCTGCTGCCAGACGAATGTGATCCCAGACCGCCTGCATGCCCATGGTGACGTTCTCTCCCCGAGTTTGCCGCATCATACTGATGCTCCGACGCCGTCATCAACCATAGCAGGACGCTGAAGCAGCGAAATATGTTGGTTAACCGGAGTTAAATCTGCCCAACAAAAATTTCATTGATACGCATGCGTTAACGGAGTACCCAGCCAAAATATGTCCAACAGGCGGGATGAATGTTGCGGACGATGCTCCTAGTCCGAAGGTACCGCTGACTTGAAGGGGTATGCAGCTGTGCTTCCCCGCACCGCCGACAATTTCGGCGATACGATCGAGCTGGAGATCGAAATGATTGGCGTACTGCGGAATACGGTGGTCGCGGGTTAGCCAAGCTCTTCCCTGATGCGGATCATTTCTTCCATTTGGGCAGCATCGTTGCTACCGGTGAAGCGGACGCACATGTGCGACGCGCCGCCTGCAGCGAATTCGCCGAGCCAATCCACGGCGGCGGCGCGGTTGCCGGCAAATGTATACTGCTGGGTACGAATCTCGTCGGCGGGACGCAGGTAATATCCCTCAAGGTAGGCATCCAGTTCTGCGTCCGCTTTGGTCTGATCGTCATTCACCGAAATCGTCACATAGGCGGCGCCGATGATATCTGCCGGATCCCGACCAGCTTCCTTCGCAAACTGCTGTACCCCTCTCCAGCCTTCGGTCCAATCCTTGCCCGTACCGGCGCCAGACGGGAACCAGCCATTAAAATAACGCCCGGCGCGCTTCAGCGCCGCTTCGACTCCGCCACCCGACCAGATCGCTGGTCCGCCCTTCGTATAGGGGACGGGCGCTAGTTCGCCCTGCTTGACGGTCCAAAGACCCTCCCAGTCGACTGGTTCTCCCTTCCACAATTCGCGGCAAAGACGCATCTGTTCCAGCATACGGCCGATACGCTTTTCAAACGGCACACCAGCGGCTTCGAATTCGTTCCGGATGGCGGGGACGTCCCGGGCCGTGCCGACGCCAAGGATCATACGTCCCTCCGCGATCTGATCCAGCGTCGCCACCTGATGGGCCAGCAGCACGGGATTGCGCAGCATCGGCAGCAAGACCGCCGTGCCCATCTTCACACGTTTCGTGCGCCCCGCGATGGCGCCGATGAGCGCCAGAGGATCGTGCCGCGGCTTCGCCAGCAGGGAATCGCCGATCCATACGCTGTCGACGCCCAGCTCGTCCGCCAGATCGCCCAAAGCCAGAATTTCCTGCACCTCGTGCTTGCCGACCATGATGCGTTCGCGCGTCGGCAGCAGGTATCCAAGTTGTAGAGACATTTTGCTCACTCTTTGCTTTATCTAGTCATCACTGTGAATCTGGCATCTCCGTCCGCAACAATCTGGGCAGGCAGATTTTCTTCCCACTCAAGATAAGCGAGCGCGGCTTCATCGCTACCCATATGACGGCGCGAAACCCAGAACAGGTAATCGATAGAATGCTCATCTGGCGGTGTGTCGGTTGACCCTTCCATCGGCAATCCGGCGGCCGCCCATGCTTCGCGACCACCATGGAGGACCGCAACGGAGTTATCTATCACCTCCGACAGGTCAATCGCCGCTAGCCGGGCGCGGGTTTCGTGTTCGGAATACAAAACTACCTGAACGCCGGCAGGCACGTC
>MDTD01096823.1_pt1 | contig 19215 bp, 15 predicted proteins | sample 811221 | NCBI WGS metagenome assembly MDTD01 (sample SAMN05326646, study PRJNA326480) | marine metagenome | isolation source: seawater | place: Pacific Ocean: South West | collected 2011 | reverse complement strand
TCGCTGTTCTTCTGGCGATCATTTTGGCTAACATGGTCGTTTTGAAGAAGCCGGGTGTCTTCAAGCCCGACATTTTGTACGGTCTACTCTTTGTTTCCATTCTGGCTATTTATTTCATGCCTCTGGAAATCGCCAGTGAACTGGGGATGTGGGTCGGAGGTTCTATAGCTGCGGCAATTTCGGTTGTGCCTATTTTTATCGCCGGACTGATCTTTTCAGGGTCCTTCTCCTTTGAAAAACAGCCTGCGGTGGGTCTTGCTTTCAATATGTTCGGTGCTGTTTTAGGGGGGCTATTGGAGTATTCTGCCACCTATACCGGTATCAGAGGTTTGTTGCTGATCGCCTTCTGTCTCTATGCTATATCCTTCGCTTGTTTGAAGCTGTCTAAGAGAGGGAAAGCCTCCGCAGCCGTGGCTGGTGGTGGTGAGATTCCTGTTGATCTGGAAGTGGATGCGGCACCGAAATCGGATTCAGATGCAGATGCAAATGCAAATGTAGATGCAAGTCCTGATTCGGGTCCTAGCTCGCCTGAGAGCAAGGGCGATTGACGATTAGGTCGATTGTTCTTAAAGGACGCGTACCGAATTCGGAAGAAGATCTAAAGAGATATGATTGACCCGGGCGTCGGAGAGCACCGGCGGGCTTAACGAGCCAACCATTTTAAAAGTGAGTCTTTGGCGTTGTTCAGCTCCGCCACCCGATCATGATCATCGGCGCGACCAATAGTATCTCTTTCTGCCACGAGCTTTTTCTTCCAGGCGGACTTTACCAAACCTTCGGTTAGATTTTCGACCTCCAGATCCAGCAACCGGCAATATCTCTCAACCTCGGCGGGGGATAGACTTTGATCGAATTGGTCCTGTCTTGCCGGCAGGTTGGTGCCCCGGGGGACATTTTGATTGTTATCGTTGTTCTCTGTCGAAGACATTATTTATTTGATCCGGCAGTTTCTTTCAGGGCTGCCTGGAATAGAGGGGTAGAGAGGTATCTTTCACCGGAACTGGCGACAATTGCTACGATCAGCTTCCCTTCGTTCTCGGGCCGTTTTGAAAGTTCCAGGGCCGCGTGAACTGTGGCGCCACTACTGATTCCGGCAAGCACACCTTCGGTTCTAGGCAGCTTTCTGCCCATCTCAAAAGCCTGTTCATTGGTTACAAGAAAAACTTCGTCGATGATGGAGAGATCCAGGACGCCGGGGATAAAGCCGGCTCCGATCCCCTGAATCTTGTGGGGACCTGGTTGAAGCGGTTGACCCGCTATGCTCTGGGTGATCACCGGACTGTCTTTAGGCTCCACAGCCACAATTTTTACATCAGGCTTTCTTTGTTTGAGAACCTGACCGACACCGGTGATGGTGCCACCTGTTCCTACACCGGCAACGAATATATCTATTTTGCCTTCGGTATCCTTCCAGATCTCTTCACCGGTCGTTTCACGATGCACCTTTGGATTGGCGCTGTTTCGAAACTGCTGCAACATAAAGGCATCATCATTGTCTTCGAGCAGTTTCTCAGCAGTCTCCACCGCTCCTTTCATGCCGGAGGCTCCGGGAGTTAGAATTAACTCCGCACCAAGGGCGGTGAGAAGCTTCCTTCTCTCAACGGACATTGTGTCCGGCATAGTCAAAATCAGTCTGTAGCCCCTGGAAGCAGCCGCGAATGCCAGAGCGATTCCTGTATTGCCTGATGTGGGCTCGATAAGAACGGTATTTTCCGGATTGATCAGCTTCTTTCGCTCAGCTTCTTTGATCATCGAGATGCCGATTCTATCTTTGACTGAACCCAGGGGGTTCATGGATTCCATCTTCAGAGCCACAGTCGCTTTTGAGTCTTTGGTCAATCTACGCAGCTTGACAAGGGGCGTATTTCCAACGGTTTCGGTAATATCGGCAAAGATCACGATTGGCTTTACTCCTCTGGGAACTGAAGGGGCGATTGAGGCAAAAATATATCATAAGCATAGCTTTAACGGGGGAAGTTTAGACCGTCAAAAAGAAAAGACTGTGGGATTCTTCATCAACAGTCTTTTCGGATTTTTTGTTATTTCGGATCTTGCAAACAAGAGTCCTGATTTTTCCAGCTCTATCCAGTTTTTTACTGGAGGGTTTCGCCTGGATTCTGGGCTGTTTTCTTCTTCTCTTTCTGGGCTTTCTGCTCCAGTTCCGCTTTTTGAGTGGGAGAGACGAGATCAGCGAGAGGATTGTTGGCGGCTAGCTCTTTCAATTCTCTTTCTCCGATGTCGACAAAAATCTGACCCTTCTTAATCATCTTCTTGTTGTTTTTCTTTTGACCGGTGGCGATCAATTTTTTGCCTTTTTCAAGGATGTTTTTAGCGTGCTTGACCCGACCCTTGTAGCGTTTTTGCATACGCTGCTCGTCTTCGGTGAAGTCACCTTCCGGCATTGGGGTTTCAGCGTAAGGATTGGGCTCAGGAGCCGCACCGGCTGCGTTGGGGACGGCGGTGCCGAAGAAGTCATTGGGACCGGCAATGGCAGGGACATCTGCCGTTGCGGCGATTCCGAACAACGCCATCATCGGGATAGATAGAAATAGATTTCTGGTTCTGAGCATGCAATTATCTCCAATTTCGACCGAGTACTAAGGATACAGAAAAACAGACTTGTCAGGCGATAATTTGAGCCGGATATTTCTAAGAAATTGACAATCTAGTCCTTTCCGAAGATTAAGCGGCTGTCACCTGACCGCTTCCAGGACAGGGGAGCGCAGGCAATTCTCTTCTCTAAAAGCTTGCTCCAGGGCGAATCCGCTTCTGATTAACAGGGCGTCTGAGAGTTGGCCGGCCATGAGCTGGAGCCCGATAGGCATTTTGTCATCGCTAAAGCCGCAAGGTACCGATAGTCCGGGCAATCCGGCCAGGTTGACCGGCAGGGTGGCGATATCTGAAAGGTACATGGAGAGAGGGTCATCCACTTTCTCGCCGATTTTGAAAGCCACGGTGGGCGACATGGGAGAGAGCAAGACGTCGTAGTCGCTGAACACCCTGTCGAAGCTTTCTTTAATGAGGCGTCGTACTTGCTGAGCTTTTTTGTAATAGGCGTCGTAATAGCCGGTACTGAGAGCATAGGTACCGAGCATTATTCTTCTTTTTACCTCATCGCCGAAACCCTGCTGTCTGGATTCGTTATAGAGGGTGGTGAGGTCTTTGACATCCGCTGCTCTGGCACCATATCTGACACCGTCAAATCTGGCCAGGTTGGCGCTTGCCTCTGCCGTGGCGATTATGTAGTAGACAGGAAGCGCTTCTTTTATGTGGGGTACCGAGATCGTCTCCACGGAAGCGCCCAGGCTTTCGAAGTGTTTGCGAGCTTTGTCTATATATGCGGCAATTTCAGGCTGCAAAGCGTCGGTGAGAAAGTCTTCAATCACGCCGACCTTGAGACCTTTACAGTACTCTTCAATCTTTGATTGATCTAACGAACGCACGAAGTCCAGGTCAGGCACTTCGCAAGAAGCGCCGGCGCCATTTTTCGACTTCCCAAAAGGATTTCTAAGAGAGGTGGAATCTTTTTTGTCTTCGCTTACCAAAACAGAAAGCGCCGTGGCCGCGTCTTTTACCGTGGCGGCGAAAGGACCTATCTGATCCAGGCTGGAGGCGTAGGAGGTCAGTCCGAATCTCGAAACCAGTCCATAGGTCGGCTTCATGCCGGCGATTCCGCAAAACGATGCCGGTAGACGGATGGAGCCTCCGGTATCAGAGCCGATACCGATGACGCTGTACCCTGAAGCTACGCTAACGGCCGGACCGCCAGAACTACCACCGGGCACACGGTCCATATTCCAGGGATTGCGGGGAATCGGATAGGAAGTGTTTTCGTTGGAGGAGCCCATGGCGAACTCATCTAAATTAGCCTTGCCCACGCAGATTGCTCCGGCGGCAAAGAGGTTGTTTGCCGCGGTTCCGGTATAGGGGGAGACAAAATTTTCCAGGATGGCAGAGCCGCAGGTGACCGGGTAGCCTTCCACACAAATATTGTCTTTTATGGCCACAGGGATGCCTGCCAGGGGACCGGGGTCTTCACCGGCAGCCAGTTTTGAATCGACAGCCCGGGCCTGGGAGAGGGCTAGCTCTTCTGTGACATTTAAGAAGGCGTGGGTTTTTCCGTCGTTGGCTTTTATATGATCGAGATGACTGCGGGTTATCTCTTCGGCACTAGCTTTCTTCTCGTGCAGGAGTGCCTGAAGTTCTTCAATATTCTTACCGATAAATGAATCAACGGAGTCCATGGAATCCACCCCCTTAGCGGGTTCCTTCGAATTTGCCTGTATATCTATGCTTTTCCGGAACCGACAGAGAAACTATTTTAGCTTCTTCAGCTGTTTCTAACCCTTGTATTTTTTGAACAAGATACAAGCGTTATGACCGCCGAACCCGAAGCTGTTTGACATGGCTGCGTTAACTTCAACCCCTTCGATGGCAGTATTGGGGACATAGTTAAGATCGCAATCAGGGTCTGCGTTTTCCAGGTTGATTGTGGGCGGAACTAAAGAGTTCTCAATCGACATTAAGGCCACGGCTGCTTCGATGGCGCCTGCCGCGCCGAGCAGGTGACCAGTCATGGATTTCGAAGAGCTGACCATGAGTTTGCCGGACTCGGCGTGGTCGCCGAAGACTCTTTTGATAGCGACGGTCTCCGCTTTGTCACCCACAGGAGTGGAAGTACCGTGGGCATTGACATAGGCAATGTCCTCAGGTTTCAGCTCGGCCTGTTGTATCGCCTTGGTCATGGCTCTAGCTGCTCCTTCACCGTCAACACAGGGCTGGACGATGTCGAAAGCGTCGCCGGTCATGCCGTATCCGGCAATCTCAGCGTAGATATGGGCTCCTCGTTTCAAGGCGTGGCTCAATGATTCAAGAATCAATACGGCTCCGCCTTCTCCCATCACAAAACCATCGCGGTCTCTGTCAAAGGGACGGCTTGCTCTTTCCGGTTCATCGTTTCGGGTGGACAGGGTTCTTGCTGATGAGAATCCTGCCATCACCAGGGATGTTATAGGAGCTTCACTGCCGCCGGCGAACATGACATCGGCTTCCCCTCTCTGGATAATGCCGAAAGCATCACCTATCGAGTGGGAGGATGTGGCACAAGCAGTCACCTGACAAAGGTTAGGACCTTTGGCATTGTAGGTCATGGAGACCCAGCCTGCTGCCATGTTGACGATCAACATAGGCACGGTGAAGGGTGAGCAGCGGTCCGGTCCTTTTGATAAAAGGACTTTGTATTGGTTCTCGATGGTCTGGAAACCACCGGCTGCCGAACCTACAACCACGCCGACCCTGGTGGGGTCGTCCTGGCTGAAGTCTATATCGGCATCTTCCACCGCCATCTTCGCTGCCGCCAGGGCAAACTGGATAAAGCGGTCCGTTCTCCGGATCGCTTTTTTATCCATATATAAGGATGCGTCGAAGTCCCTGATCTCGCCGGCTATTTTGCAGGCGGATTGGACTTCCGGTGGAATCCCCTGTACTCGGGATATACCGGATTTGCCCCGGGCAATTCCTTCCCAGAACTTCTCTTTGCCAATCCCCACAGAGGAGACTGTGCCAATACCTGTGACTACTACGCGTTCACTCGACATGCAGATTTTGATTCCTAATAACGAAATAGAACAGCCAGCCCGGGTCAGTAATTTCGTACTGACACCGATGCAGCCATCAACTCACCCTCAGGTAGGATTACTTCCTAGAGGTGCGAAGAGATGTACTTAACGGCTTCGCCTACGGTTGTAATCTTTTCGGCTTCTTCGTCCGGAATCTCAACACCGAATTCCTCTTCCAGAGCCATTACGAGTTCAACCTGGTCAAGGGAATCTGCGCCCAGATCCTTGGTGAAGCTAGCTTCAAGAGTAACTTCGTCGTTGTTTACGTTCAATTGCGCTACGGCTACCTTCTTGACTCGTTCGAAGGCTTCCTTTTCTTCCATCTGTGTTTTCACTCCCATTCTCCGATAACGCACGAATAACTAAATGGCTAATACTAAGATGTGCCAAGGGCAACTAGAATATCATGTCCGCCGCCCAATTAGTGCTTCATGCAAACTCTGTGTTACGTATAAAGACCACCATTAACTTCCAGTACCTGACCGGTTACATAGGAACCAGGCCCGGCAAAGAAGAGAACGGCATTGGCGATGTCCTCGGGACTGCCCATTCTCTTAAGAGGGATTCTCTCAAGAACTTTACTTATATTTTCCTCACCAAGGGCTCTTGTCATATCGGTGTCGATGAATCCAGGAGCGACAGCGTTGCTGGTGATGCTTCTGGAGGCGTATTCAAGAGCTATGGTTTTTGTAAAGCCGATAAGACCGGCTTTAGCAGCGGCATAGTTTACCTGACCAAAGTTTCCGTGCACTCCGGTGGTGCTGGCGATATTGATGATCCGTCCGCTTCTTTGTTTGGACATCACCTTGATGATCGGCTTGGTTACTTTGAAGGCGCTGGAAAGGTTTGTGTCGATAACAGCTTGCCAGTCTTGTTCTGACATTCTCATATAAAGGTTATCGCGAGTGATACCGGCATTGTTGACCAGGATGTCGATACGACCCCACTCATTCATGATGGATTCAACCATCTTCTCAATGCTCTCAGCTTTGGTGACGTCACAGATGCAGGCGAGGGTTTCTCCGCCGGCTTCTCTCAGCTCCTTGGCTGTCTGATTGCAGGTCTCTTCGTTGATGTCGCTGATAACCACTTTGGCGCCAGCTGCCATCAATGTTTCAGCAATAGATCTACCGATACCTCTGCCCGAACCGGTTACCAGGGCAACCTGGTCTTTGAGCTTGAATTTCTCGGCTTGCTTCTCTGTCATAACATTTGTAGACATGGTCAAACTGTTCCTATGTTTGTTATGTGATGTCTGAATTGCGGTATTGTATCTGACTCTAGCGAGTATCAGACAATTTGGTCTTCAGTTCGTTAACATAAGAAGCACTTGACTAGTTTTTCCAGAGCGTTTTCAAGCCATCAACCAGTTTGTCCACTTCCTCTTTGTTCTCGAGGCTGTCGACCCAGCGTTGGGGCAGTTTGCTGGCGCCATGGTAGGCTCCGGCCAGGGCTCCGACTATGAGAGCCACCGTATCTGTGTCTCCTCCGATGCGGGCTGCGGCGCAAATTGCTTCTTCCGGATCGTGTCTGAAAATCAGGAAGAGTCCCACGGCACTTGGAACACATTCAAATACTGAGGGCTCGACATTTACCAGAGAATAGGGGATCTCCGTAGCCTGGGAAGAGTAATCGAGATCGGGAGCTACGTCGTCCCAGAAATCGGCGAATCGCTCATCGATGCTTCTCGAATAAGCGAGCTGCTCGCCCACATATATTTTTACTTCTTCTTCCGATTCGAGGCTGATACCTTCCACAAATCTGGCGATGGTTTTGGCGATTACTGCCGCTGCTGCCGCCACGGAGCGATTGTTGTGAGTCAACTCCGCCTGCATTATCGCTATGGCTTCTCTGGAATCGCCATTTGAGCCCTGGGGCATACATCCCAGGGTAAAAGCCCGTGCTGCTCCGCTTACGTGAGTCGCTTCAATAGAATCTTCCGAAGGAGGCAGTTCATCAACCAATCTTCTTAATGCTGCCAGGCAGTGGGCTCCGGCGCCGGACCTGAGAAACTCTTTGTCTTCAAGAAGGTGGCTGAACTTGGTTTTTAGAGAATCCTTATCTATTTTGCCCTGGTTTTCGATAAGAATTTCGGCAAGGGCTTTGCCGAGCAGAAAATCAGAGAGCACCTCTCCGGGTCTATGTTCCGGATATTGGCTTCTGGTTAGTCCCGGCACAAAATCTCTCAATACCGAGATCCCGGCTGTTCCCAAAATTTCTTTGTGGTTCAGACCTACGCAGCTGCCTCCCAGCGCATTGCCACAGGCTGCCCCTAAAATTGCCCCTTTAAGACGATCTTCTTGTTCAGCGGTCAACGATTTTCCCGTCACTTTGCCCTCCAGAGTCAAACCACGGCTTCTATATAAAGGTAGAGCAAATTATGCCAGAAATTGCGGAAAATACGAACCGCTTAGTAATTATCCCCATGTACTTAATCTGCATTTAATAGTACCTTGACATCATGATTCCCCGATCCGTCCGTCTATCTGGCGTTTTCGGAATTTCCAGGGGCTTCCCCACATCTCACTATCACCGGTCCTAAATTCAATTAAATAAGGATAGTCGGTGAGCATTAAATGCAGGATTCTTTGACATATGGAACATCAAGCGGCAGACAACGGCGTTGGCAATGTAGATAAAGCAGACGGAGCGGAAGGTCTAATAGGCGCAGGACCCGAAGCTGGTTCCAAAGAGACGGATGGCGGTCTCTCTCTGGCAAGAATCGCCGATGAAAGTTTAAATGTCGAGGCTTTACTTGATGCCAAACCGTCCCTGGTTATTGAGAGCTCCAGGTCGGATGCCGAGCCCGGCACCCTTGAGAACTGGGGAATGACCAACAAGGCGACAAAAATCGGCTATGTAACCACCAAAGGTATGGCCGGTGTTCCTCTTGCCGCTGTAGATGCTTTTGCCCATGATCTCGATAATCCTGAAAACCTGGCTGCAAAGATCGGAGGCGGTCTTGCATTCGGTGCTGCCATGCGTGGTGCTCTGGCTAAGTCCGGAACAGGAAGAGCGGTAGCCGGAGGAGTCTTCGGATTTTTCATGGTGAAAGACGCCCTGGTTCCGTTATCGGAAAGCTATTCCCAGGCCTGGGACGCGAGCACTGTGGCTGAGTTGAACCGTGCCACGGATACCTTCTCCACCGGTATGGGACATTTTACCTATGACGTCGGTCTTACTCTAGGGGCAGCCAACGCGGGTGAGCGCTTGACCGAAAGAGCGATGAAGATGACGATGAAGCCTACGACTTACGCCAAGTTCGAAGCTTATAAGCAGGAGATGTGGACTTCGGACAATCATATACTAGGTGCCACTATAAACGGTGCTAGTCGCTCCGCCAGCAGAATTAAAACCTCCATATCGGAGAAGCTCGGTTTGTCGACAGATGCCTCCGGCCCCGGACCCAGAGTCGGTAAGACCCGCCTCAGTGAACTTGAAGTTGAAGCCCGGGCAGGAGAAGGTCTGGCCGAATATAAGCATCATGTAGGGGAGAAGCAGACCTACAGTCGCGGCCTACCTCTCAAAACCGGTGAACGAATCGGGTTGTCCGAGACGGTCGCTCTTCTAGAGCAGGGAATAAATCCGAGGGCGGTAACCCTGGGAGAAGCTCAGAGTGCTTTGAAGTTAAGCTCAGCCGATTTTAAGGGACTTGATGTTCGTCCTGAGATCAGATCCTTGAACGGACCGGAGCCAGGCAAAGGCGTCGAGCCGGGTAAAGGTATCGAGCCGGGTAAAGGTATCGAGCCGGGTAAAGGCAAAGAGACCGGAACCAGAGCCGAAGGCGAGGGACCAGCGGCGGAAGTTAGATCCGACAAAGCTGAAGCTGTCGGAGCCAAGGATATGGCCGCCAAGGTAGAAGGTGAAACAAACCCGGCTAACATAACCGAGATGTCCAAGCTCATGAAAGAGCAAATGAAGCGTTGGGACGAAGAAGGCATGTTGGTGGCCGACCGTGTGGAAGGCGATATCGGACCGGTTTACTCCGCTCTGAAAACGGATCATGTACCCCTTGACCCCGGATATGGTGTTGCGGCAAGGCAGATGTTCGGTCTGGCTGAGCAAGTGAAACGCGGCGCGGACTATCAGCAAGTTGGTACCTTATTTGGTTACTTGAGAGATGCCACCAATCAGTGGAATCTCGGCAACGCCACTCGTTCGGCGCAGTTGGCCCAGGAGCTGAATCTACTATCCATCGAGATTCACACCGGACTGAAGCAAGGTCTCAGAAGAGCAGGGCTGAAACCGGATGAGATTTTAGACGCTAAAAACCCTCCACTATTCACCGTGCGCAATGATGGCGGCGCCGGTCCCCATACCATTCCGGAAATCCAGGGAGTGTGGGATGTGGATGTGGTGCTATGGCCCCGAAATATGATGGGGGCAAGATCCACCGCCACCAGCGGTATCAATGGTCATGAGATAGGTCATAACCAGTATGGTGGACTGCTTCGTTTTGAAGAGTCTATCAGAGACTCGGTCATAGGTAATGCTGTTGCCAAAGGCCTTGAGTCATTCAAGCGGGATCAAAAGGCCAAGTCACCGGAGGCGAAAGTTAGTGAGACTGTGGAAGTCCCGGGTCATGGTCAAGTGTCTAAGCAAGATCTTTATGAAGGCATTTTGAAAGCCCAGGCCAATGAGAACACTTCGGATATCTGGGGCACAGCCTGGACCGGACCGAATTCGGCTCTGTCCCTGGGCGTACTTCTCCAGTCTCTCAGGCGTGATGGCAAACTGGAGACTCGAAATGTCTTCGGGCAAGAGTACAGCGGTCCTGGTAACCAATTTGGTTTTGAAGTCCACGGTATGGATAGATTCAGAGTCTTGCTCAGCGCTGAGGTCCTGAGGCAGCGCTCCAATGGTGATCCTCTGGTGCTAGAATATGCCAAGTCTCTGGATCGTTATGCTGAAGTGGCTTCCAGGGAAGGCGACTATACCTGGGCTTCTCTTGAACACCCCGGTAAATCCGTCACTGTTCCCAGGGCAGAGTTCGAAGCCATGATTCCTGACCTGGTGAGGGTGCAGCTCAACCAGCCGCTTCCTGCCCTTCATGGAAAAACTTTTGGTGAGATTCTTCCTGATCTACCGACCCATGTGCGTAAGATGAACTATCTTGCCGACATCATTGTCGATGGTGCCAAGGCCGGTCGCGATCCATCCTTAATTCCCTTTGATGTGAATACCTATACAATCAACCAGGTATTCGGCTCCGGCATGCCGGCAGCGCTTCGTCTGATGGCTGAAGGCATGAGCGCTAAAGATGCCACCGCCTGGGTAAATAGATACTCCGATCACTTCCGAGCCCAATATCTCAAGCTCGGTAACCCGCACACTGAGCCTATTGGACCGACATTCAATATTCAGCAGCTTCAGTTGGATCCTGTACATACAGTGGCTTCGACCAGTATGCGAGGCCTTGAGAATCTGGGCAAGAAGACCCACGGTGTAGCCGAAAGGTATGCTCCCACTTTGAGCGGTTACCCTGGTGGTATGCTGGGCGAAGGGGTACTGCAGTGGAAAGATTCTGCCGAAGACGAAGCCATGGACAAAACCAGGCAGCAGATTGTCGAAGACGATAAAGTCAAAAAACAGGTACTGGGAGAGTAGAATCCACCTGATATTATTGGGCCCCGGGCAAAATTTGCTTTGATTCCGTAAAATGGATAGCTAGAATTGTTTTGTTTCATTCTGGAATTCTTTCCATCTTGTTGAAAAGAGTGCTTATTTTGAAAAGACCGGCTACCTCTATTATTCTCTCAAAACGCCACCTGTTTGCCTTCGGACTTGCCGTCGTTCTGTTCGGTGCGATTGCTGAAGATGTCAGGGCTCAGGTATATCCAAACCCTGGTGTGGGAGGCGGGCGCCGTTATCAGATGGGCCAGGACATATTCAATAAGGCTCGGGAAGCTTTCCAGATGGGCGATTATATGTCCTGTATCGAGCTTTGTAAGCGGGCTAAGAATTTTGCCGCCGGGGACAAGAAGATAATTCACCTGCTGGCTCTTGCCTATGCCGAAGCCGGTGACAATTACAACGCCAACCTCGAGTTTATGCAGGCGACCACCCTTGACTACAATTTTATCGAGGCTCGAAATAATTACGCGCGCTTCTTGATGAAAACCGGTAAGAAGAAAGACGCAGAAAGAGAGTTGGAAAAGTGCATCAAGATCAATCCGAACTATCCTGACGCGCACTACAACCTGGGAGTTCTGAGGCGTGAGCAGGGTGACCTGGACAACGCCGTGGAAGAGTTCAGAACCGCAATAAGGCTGAGACCCAATTACTTTGCCGCCCAGAGAGAACTTGGTATCACTCTTTATGAGCAATATAATAACGGTCGAATTAAAGACATTCGCGGATCCGTTGAGAAATTGCAGACAGCAGCTCGTCTGGTGCCTAAGAATCCTCTGGTGCACCACTATCTTGCGAATGTCTGGTGTGCCGAAGGAAATCTCGATGAAGCCGAGAAAGAGTATCGGCTCTCCCTTCGAAACGATCCCAGCGTGGCAATCTCCCATTTTGAGCTTGCCAAGCTAAGATTTTTGAGAGGTGACCCGGATAGATGTCTGCGCGAATTGAATCGCGCATTCAAAGTAAATCCTCGCTATACCGAATCTAAGGGATATCCCGGTATAGACACGAAGAAGATGCGAGTCTTTTCGGCAAAATCTAACGAGTTGAAAGGGCGCTTTGAAAAGGCTGCCGGAGACTGGCGCGATGTCGCCCACCAGGACAGAAGACCGGATAAATACACCAAGAAAATCAAAGAGTTATTCCGGGACGCTAAGCGCCAGGAGAAGCGGCGCAAGAAGGATGTAACCTACGATCCGGCGGAAGTTCAGGCGCTCATAGATCGCGGTATCGATCTGGTGGACGAAGGTAATTTCCCGGAAGCAAAACGTGCTTTCAATCGGGTAATCGAACTAAACCCAGAATCTTTTGAGGGCTATCAAAACCTTGGCTCTCTCTATGAATTCGAAGGCAATTATGACCGAGCCATGGGCTACTACAAAAAAGCTCTGGCTATAGAGCCGGAATATTCAGGTCTACATTACAACATGGGTTATGTTCTGGAGAAGATGGGACTTCCCATGGAAGCCGGGCGAAGCTATCAAAAGTACTACGACATTGAAGGCAAGTACCCTTACGACCCCAAACATATCGTCAACTTGCGTTTGATGGACGAGCGCCAGAAAGCCCGGGATAAGTTCAATAAGAATTATCAATCCGGTTTCTAAGAAGTGGTCAAAGACCGTCCACTGAGCTACCCTATAAGCCCTCCTAGAAATAGGTCTATTAATAGCTGGTTGCTTCTTTCGAGGTTTTATCCATGAAAAAGAGTGTATCCACTCTCACCCTGCAAAAATACAAAGAGCAAGGCAGAAAGATAGTCGCTCTCACCGCCTACGACTATTCCACGGCCAAGATACTCGATAATGCCGGGGTAGATTTGATATTAGTGGGTGATAGTCTTGCCATGGTGGCACTCGGACATAAGACTACCCATGCCGTTTCCATGGAAGAGATGTTACACCACACAAAAGCAGTAACCAGAGGCGCGCACACACCGTTGGTGGTGGCTGACCTGCCGTTTATGAGTTATCAGGTTGATGTCACCCAGGCCATTACGAACGCGGGTAGATTTATCAAAGAAGCGCAGGCGCAGGCTGTTAAACTGGAAGGAGCCACCGAACTGAATCTGGAGATCGTAAGAAGATTGGTGGGCATGGGGATCCCGGTAATGGGTCATCTCGGCTTTACTCCCCAATCTATTCACGGGTTTGGTGGCACCAAAGTCCAGGGAAAGAGCGCCAGGGAAGCGGCGAAACTTGTTCAAGATTCTCTTGCGCTTGAAGATGCAGGTGTTTTCAGCCTGGTACTGGAAATGGTGCCGGATAAGGTGGCCCAGATAATTTCTGAGAAACTGAGCATACCCACGGTGGGCATCGGCGCCGGAAACGCTTGTGATGGTCAAATTCTTGTTACCGATGATTTGCTCGGCAAATACACTGACTTTCAACCACGCTTTGTTCGCAGATACGCCAATCTAGATGAGACCTGCATGGACGCCATCAAAAATTATGCTGATGACGTGATGAAGCAGGAATTCCCAAACGATAGTGAGTCTTTTCAGTTTTCCGATGAGGAAGAAGCCGAATTGAAAAAACTTCTATCTTCCACCTCCGCGGTTTAGGCGTCCCAGTAGCATTAGAAGTCCTTGAATCTACTGCCTGTGCTTGATTTATAAATCAGAGCCCGGGAAGGAACAAGGACGACTCGTTGACGTCTTCCTTTGCTATGTGGTCTTTTTGTGGATTTATGGAAGGGAATTCGGGTGAGCCTCAATAATCTAAAACAGGTATCAAAGACCTGGCTGGCGGCTACTTTTCTATCGGCGGTGCTCCCTGGAATCCTTGGAATTACTCTGGGCGGGGAAGCGATGGCCCGGGGGACCCGGTTGGAGCGACCTGGAGCCGGGGGAGCAAGTGCGGCTGGCGCCGCTTTCTCCGGTGGCAATACCCGCTCCAGTCTTACTGTGAGCCTTCCAGCCGCTTCCAATTCGTTCAACTCAGGAGCAGGCAAGTTTTTGCCTGCCGGTGCGACCAGCATCAAAGAACTTTTTTCTAGCCCCCCGCAAAGCATGTCACCGGTAAGGAGCTTACTCGCTCCTTCGGTGGCTGCTATGTTTCCGATGAAGCGTCTGCAGAAATTGGATGGTCATGATCTGGTTGTTCTAGTGGACAAGTCCAGCTCCATGAGAACCGGTGATGCTCCCGGCGGTTTAAGTCGCTGGGATTGGACCCAGAGGCAGTTGTCCACCCTGAGTTCTCAGCTGGGGCGCTTGAATCGAAGCCGTCTCGATGTGGTGCTTTTCGACAATGGAACCAGGAAATATCCCCAGGTAAAAATGGCTGATCTGCCGGCGATCTTTTCCAACAACAGCCCCGGTGGAGGCACCAACGTGACCCGGGCCATGAAGTCGGAGTTGGATGAATTCTTCAATGCTCGCCGTATGAACAGTGCCCGGGTAAGACCACTGGTTATGGCCGTCATCACCGATGGGGCGCCCTCCAGCGCTAGATCCTTAAAGGACTTGATAGTAAATTCGACCCACAAGATCGAATCATCGTCAGTTTTGAGAATTACGTTCTTGCAAGTGGGCTCGGAGAGTCAGGGTAACAGACTGATTCCCGAACTGGATAACGACCTGGTTAATGATGGTGCCAAATTCGACATCGTGCGCTCTAAGTCTTTCCCCCATTTAATTCGAGAGGGTCTGGTCAATGCCCTCATAGACGCAGCTTCTTGATCGGTTGAACCGGGCTAAAAAATCTTTTTCAGGGTCTGGGTCACGTTTTTAATCAGCGATTTCCCTTTGGAAATTGAGTTGGAGGCTTCTTTCAAAGAGGCGGAGAAGTCGTCTATGGTCTCTTCCATGGACATCTTCATGGTTATATAGAAGGGCAGTTTATCATCCAGGGGATGTTTAGGATTTTTGAAAGCAATCTGGGGTTTTGAATTTCTTTTGTGATAAGCGGTCATATACTTGGCCCAGATTCTTGCCGTGACCGAACCTCCTGTCACCGCCCCTGAGTTTATCGCCTTGTTTTTGTCATTTCCGGCCCAGACTGCTGTAACCACTTCCGGTGTCATACCTACGAACCAGATATCTCTATTCCCATCCGCCGTCCCGGTCTTGCCCGCTACCTGAATACCCGGAAGATATGCTCTTCTGCCGGTGCCTTTCTTGACCACATCGACCATGCCGTCAAGAACTTGCAGGCAGGGCTGCTCCGGCAATACTCTTTTTCTTTTATGCTCAAATTGTTTTATTAGCTTGTCATCTTTGTCCAGAATGGAGCGGATAAACTGAGGAGGGATGAACTCTCCTCCCCGGGCAATGGTGGCATAGGCGTTGGCTAACTCCAGGGGAGTCACCGCGGCTGTTCCCAGGGCCATGGATGGATACTCTTTGATCTCCGATGAGATGCCTGCCTTGCGGGCGCAGTCAACCACTTTGCCCAGACCGGTATCCATGGCCACTTTCACCGCGCAGACATTTCTTGAGAGTCTAAGAGCGTCCCTGACAGTAAGAGGACCGAGAAACTTTCGGTCATAGTTTTCCGGTTTGTACTCTTTCCCTTCTTCCTTGTCGGGAATTGAAATAGGACTATCATAGAGCACCGTTGAAGGACCTATCGTGTTGTTCTTCAAGGCGGCAAGATAGACAAATGGTTTGAAGGTCGAACCGGCCGTGTGCGGTTTGAGAGCACGGTTCCACTGACTCTCTTTATATGGATCGGCGCCTCCAACCATGGCAAGCACTCCCCCATCTTCCAGGGAAATGGAGATCAAGGCACCCTGGTCCAGGGCTTTTGTTGTCCGTCTGATCTCTTTTGCCAACTCGACTTCGGCAATCTCCTGGGCTTCCATATCCATATTTGTGTAGACGGTAAGCGGGCGATTCCAGACATTGTTTTCACCCAGCTCTTCTTTTAAAATCTCCACCACGTGGTTCGTATAGAAAGGATACTTGCGACGAGCGATTTTCTTGCTGAACTTTAGTTTTTCAGCCCGGGCTGCTTCTGCTTGTTTGTCTGTCAGATAGCCGCACTCGACCATATCTTTGATGACATCGAGCTGTCTTTCACGGGCCACTTTGGCGTTCTTTTCACTTCCGTATGTGGAAGGTGCTTTAATAAGCCCGGCTAGAAATGCGCTTTCTGCCACAGTAAGCTTGCTTGCCGGTTTGTCAAAGTAAGTGCGGGCTGCCTTCTCAATTCCCCAGGCGCCTCTGCCGAAATAGATCTGGTTTAAATAAGTCTCTATGATTTTATCTTTCGAGTACCCGGCCTCCACATCCAGTGCCATCACAACTTCCAGGATTTTGCGGCGGAGACTGCGGTCGTTGAATTCGAAGAACATTGTCTTCATCAGCTGCTGAGTGATGGTGCTGCCACCTTCCACCAGATCTCTTTCTTTTATATTGGTAAAGGTAGCACGGGCAATACCAAACGGATCGACCCCCAGATGGGAATAAAAACTTCTATCTTCAACGGATACAACGGCTTTCATAACCGTATCCGAGATTTTGGAGAGGGGAATCGGGCTCTTCTCCCCTTCCTTTTGAATTACGGCTGCCTTCCTGTTCTCCCTGTCCATGATGGTTATGCCCAGCCCCTGCTCTTCGAGGCTTGGTAATTTGACAACGGAGAGATGGAATACATACTTGCTGCCGACCAGAAGAACGAAAACACCAATACCGATAAGAAGGCGCTTTCTGAACTCCTTTTGCTTTGTTAGTTTTTTTAGAGAGTTGATAAATTCTCTTATTCTTTCTTTCACGGCTTTCCTGCTGTAGCGATGATTGCTTAATTGCTGGGACTGCTTCTATCGGTTTTAAAACCTATCGGATTTGTAATTTAGGATTGTCTGAGTTAAATCTAATTGCTGGTTTTGTTATGCTTTTGGATCAAGCTTCCTCTTGTGCCTTTCGCAAAGCTTCTTTCTCGATCAGAAGTCCCTGGCGTTCATAACTTTTCCAAATAGCCGACCATTTTACGATGACGAAGTGGCTCTTTGAGTGTTTCTTAGCACGGCGAGTGAGAGCGGCGTCCCCTTTTTTCAACACACAGTACTCACTGGCAAGCCCGCTGCAATCGAGGCAATAAACCTCTTTCTCATCCTTTTTCTTGGTCAGTTTTACGATGTCGTTCTCTTCCAGGGCACGATCGCAGCCGTAGCACCTTGAAGATTGGCTCAGGGCATATAGTGTTTCTGGTTTATTCTTGCTGGTCAAAGTCAATTTTTCCGGGCATTAAAACCGGTTCTTTCCTGTTTTTGTGTCTATTCATTCTATTGTATGGTCGCCTGCTATCTGCCATAAATCCAAATAATTTGTTATGACCGGATACAAATCAGGCAACCTCAGGCAAACATTCCGGATGTGGAAATATGCTCCGGATCCGGGGTTCCAGGGACGCGGACTATGATGATTCATCTCTGTCGGTTTCGAGCTGATGATAGAGTGGTAATTGAGTATATATGGTCAATTCCGTCATAAATCCAGTGTTTTCACGTTCCTTGAGCTTCTTTAGTCTGTGTTGCCTGCTGCTATCTTCAGTGGCTGTGCCTCCGGCATTCTGCCTGGAAGGTAAGGTGGAAAAACACCATAGCAAGAAGGCTGTAAGTAAAGAGCCTATCAAAGGCGGTATCAAAGACGAAGCTGTTCTCAATCCGTCTTTGAAAGTTTTGCCCGGTCGCGTCCGCAGAGACCGCGGCGGCAATTTTGACGGAAATGTCATTCAATACAACGGTTCCAACGCCTATAGTCCAGGCGGCATGGTGCTCCAGAGAAGACGGGAGCCCATGCGACCTCGCCAATACGGACGCAGGTCTCATAGAATTCCTCCTATATCGGACTATTCTCTCAATTCTAGAAGCGGCATCATGACCTTTGGTGGCCACGGTGTGATTGTGGCACCATCTCATCATGGAATTTCATCGGTCAGAAGAGGTTCCGGTGTGTCCATTCCCCGCTCCACAAAAGGGGTAACAGTATTTGTCCCGGGTTATGAAATCAGTCGCTCTCCGTCACACACCAGCTCCTATGATAGTCATCACTACAGTTATCGTAGGAGTTACCGCTCCCGCGGACACCGCGGTGGCAACAAAGGTATTTCGGTCTGGGCTCCCGGTCTTGCCGCCGTTTATGACCTCTCCAGCCAAAGCAACAGTGTCCAGAGCCGCCAGGGAGTAACGGCATGGACTCCCGGATATGAAGTCAATTCCGCTCCTTCAGTCAGCCATGATCATGTTTTTACCCCGGGTTATTCGATGGATAAAGTAGCTTCAAAGAGCGGAGTAACCGCCTGGTCTCCGGGATATGAAGTGACCGTTAGCGCCGGAGGAGGCTATAAAACAAGCCTTGGAGGCAAGTGGTACGATTCGGACCCCGACACAAACATAATCGCGCTGAAGGCTCGTCCCGGGGGCGTAATGCCGGATCCAATATTCGCGCAACCGGTATTAGAAGGACCACTACTGGCTAAAGCAGAGCTTTTGCCTCAGTTGAAGAATACTTCCCTGACAGACAACATCACCTGGAAAGATTGGTATAGAACGGTAGCTTCGGCTATCTACAGCCGCTGGAAAAACTTCGAAGTGGGAGCCGGCACGGCGAAAGTACATGTGGTGGTAACAAGAGGGCGCGAGATAAGCGCTGAAGTGGCAGACTTCTACCCGGCTGCCTTAGTGGAACGCAATGTGAATGAGGAGACGGAGTTCAGGGTGGCAGCACTGAAAGCGGTGCGAGCCGTGGAAAAGTATGAGATCCCCAGCTTCCCGCCCCTGTCCATTAAAGACCAGGTTCAGTTCAACGTCATGCTTAAACGAACCGTGGATGGACCCATCGGCATCGATATAAGTAAATTGTAAGAGCTATCAAACAGCTATCAGATTCGGTGTCAGAAATACTCCGGTGGGCAAATTATCTATTGCCGCCGTTTCCTGAGCCGCCCCGGCCTTTGTTGCCGCCGCCTTTATAGCCGCCGCCACCGCCTCTGCCGGAGCCACCGCCGCCGCCGAAACTTTTTCG
>MDTD01055872.1_pt1 | contig 19220 bp, 19 predicted proteins | sample 811221 | NCBI WGS metagenome assembly MDTD01 (sample SAMN05326646, study PRJNA326480) | marine metagenome | isolation source: seawater | place: Pacific Ocean: South West | collected 2011 | reverse complement strand
TTTTTAAAAACTATTACAACAAATTTTTTTAAAATTTAGAGGGCGACCGAATAGTCTCCTGCCAATATTTTTTTTATATTTTCTACAGTATCTAAACCAGCTTTTAATTGTGCCTCATTTGTAGAAGCTCCGATATGTGGAGTTGTAATTAAATTGATGTCAGAAAAATTATCTATATTTTTGGGTGGTTCTTCTGAATAAACATCAATACCAGCACCAAATAATTTTTTTAATCTTAAAAGTTCAAACAGATAATTTTCATCTACAACTCCGCCCCTTGAGGTATTAATTAATATTGCGCTACTTTTAAGCAAATCAAGTTTATCTTTTGAGATGAGATTCTCTGTTTCTTTAGTTTTTACTAAATGGATTGAAATTACATCTGAACTTTTTAATAATTCATCTAGCTCTAAATTTTTTTCAGATCCATCCCAATCATCCACATAAGGATCATAGAAAGCAACTGACATTCCAAAATTTTTCATTCTGTCGGACAATAAACGGCCTGCTTTTCCAAAACCTACAATTCCAAGTTGCTTTCCAGACAATTCTATTCCAATAAACTCTTTTCGATTCCACTTTCCTTCTTTTAAATGATTGTCAGAAAGATTTATTTTTCTTGCTGCATTGATAATTAGTGCAATAGTAAGCTCAACAACTGAAATCAAATTAGCAGATGGGGAATTAGTCACTTTGATATTTTTAGATTTTGCGTAAGCTACATCAATATTATCGACTCCAACACCGCACCTTGCTATTATTTTAAGGTTATCTCCCTTTTCAATTAATTCCTTTGTTAACTGAGTAGAGCTCCTTACAACTACAATGTCAGCTTCGTTAATCTTTAAATCTAATTCTTTATCTTTTGACTCAGATGAAGAAATGTCTATACATTCACCTAAAGATTTCAATTCATCTTTAACTTTTATATTTAAAGTATCACAGATAAGAATTTTCATTATAAGATTTCTAATTTTTCTAAAGCCATTTTATGAATTTCCTTCGAGGCAGATGCCAAAACATAAACATTGCTTTCATTAAAATTTAGCTCTTTACCCTCCCAATCTGTCATGATACCACCGGCTCCTTGAACTATTTTGATTAGTGGTAAATAATCATGAGGAGCCGTTAATTTCTCAGCAACAATATCAATATAACCACTAGCTAATAAACCATAATTGTAACAATCACTTCCAGTTGTTGTAACTTTCACAGATTGCTCAAGAGATTGATAGGCTCTCCACTTTTTCATTCCAAATTCGTGACTAGAAGTTGTGGCCATTACAGCATGATTTAAATTTTCAACAGCTTTGCATTTAGTTATTTTTTGATTTACCTTAGTTTCATTTGAATTGAATGAAGTCCATCTTTCTCCTAAAGCTGGACAATCTATAGCACCTCCAATTAATTCGCCATTGATGACTAAGGCTATAAGAGTTCCAAAATCATGCTTTCCTGCTACAAAGCTTCTTGTACCATCAATTGGATCGATATACCATGTAATATCCTCTGACCCTTCAAAGTCTTCTAATTCTTCTCCAATGACTTTATGGTTTGGATACTTTTCAAATATTTTATTTCTAATAAGTTTTTCGATGTCCTCGTCAGTTTTTGTAACTGGACTTAAATCTCCTTTAAGAGTCATATCTCTAATTTTTCGAAAATTATTTAACGCAATAGACCCTGTTTCATCAAGTACTTCATTTATAAACTTCTCAATTTCAAAAATTTTATCAATCATAACAAACCACTTATTAAATTAAATGTCATTTTATATTGCTTAAAATAACTTAAGACCAATTTACAAAGATTTTACAATGACTATTAAATATAATTTAACTCTTTAAGCTTATTTTCAAGATCAACATCTGATGGTTCTACTAGAAATGATCCATCTTCAAAAACAATAGTGGGAATTCTCCTTTGATTAACTTGTAAAGATTTTATATACTCATTCGCTTCTTGGTTTAAATCAACATTTATTTCATTAAATTTAACTTTTAATTTTTTTAAGAGAGCTTTTGACCTGACGCAGTCTCCACACCAATCAGTAGTATAAAAATCTAATTTCATTATTAAGAATTTCCTTGAAGTGGATCTAGCAATTTAGTTAATAAGTCATCTATACTTTCCAAACTTTTAAAAGCAGTCTCAAGAGATATTACTGTATCAACTGCAATCTCTAGTCTAGGTAACAAATCTTGAATGTCTTCAATTACTAGAAGTGCATTGTCAACTTCTGTAGACAAAGTTTGTAGTTCTGTATATAAAAAATATGCACCACCAAAGAAAAAGGTAAGTAAAACTATCTGAATAAAAAGAATTAATTTAAGCAAGCTAGATAAGTGCTGAAACTTTTTCTTTTATAACTTCTTTAGGTTGCACGCCTACGAATCTCTCTTTAACTTCTCCACCTTTTAGCATTACAACTGTAGGTACCCCCATAACACCATTTGCTCCTGCAATTTCAGGATGCTGGTCAACATCTAGCTTGACAAATTCTACTCCATCAACTTCACTGGAGAGTTCTTCTAAAATAGGGCTTAAAACTTTACAAGGACCACACCATGTAGCATGAAAATCAATAACAACTGGTGCTTCAGAGCTTAATAATTCGTTATATTCTTGCGCATTTATATCTTTCATTTATCTCCTTAATTGCTTAATTATTTTATAACCTTTGAATTTATACAAGTAACTTTCTTGTAATAAATAAATTAAAATTTATCTTTATAATTAGACACATGAATAATGTAATTGTTTCTCCTCATTACCTATCAACAAATATTGGTTCAACAGTATTTGATATAGGAGGCAACGCCGTTGATGCTGCAATTTTAACAAATCTTATCCAAGGAATAGTTGCACCAGAAACCTGCGGTATTGGAGGAGATTTATTTGCACTTATTTGGATCCCAGGTAAAAGTAAACCAGAATTTCTTGATGCTTCAGGTTATTCAGGTAGCAATGCAAAGCCAAACATACTTTCAAATTATAAAACTATACCTTTAAATCATCCTTTGTCAGTCACAGTTCCAGGGGCAGTGGCAGGATGGAGTGAGTTAAGTAATAAATATGGCACCATTCCCATTGAAGATATATTAGAAATTGGAATTAACCTCTGTCATGAAGGTTTTACATTAAGCGAAGAGTTGTTCAATTCATTAATGATTTACAGTGAAGAATTAAGTGGACAAGAATCTGGGTATTCGTTTTATAGAGACAATCTACCTTATAGCTTAAACTCATTAATTAGACGTCCTCAGCTAGGTAAAACACTTGAATTATTAAAAGAACATGGACTTGAATATTTTTATAATGGTGAAATAGCTAATGAGATTTCCAGTTCTGTTAATGGCTTTATAACTTTAGAAGACTTGTCAAATTATAAAGCTACCTGGAGAGAACCATTGTATAAAAAAATTTATGGATATGATGGATGGACGAGTCCTCCAAGTACGCAAGGCTACCTAACATTAAGTACTTTAAAAGGTTTTGAAATTATCAATAACAAAGAGGACTACATACATACATTAATTGAGTCCTATAGAATATTTGCATCAGATAGAGACAATATAACTTTTGATTATCAAGGTAGCGATCAAGATTTTTTTGGGACTGATGATGGATATATTAAAAATAAAATTGGTGTTTTTGACAAGCAAGCAGCCGGAAAATATAATTCTCCTAATCCTCATGGTGGAGGAACCGCTTACATGAATGCAGTCGATAAAGATGGTATGGGTATTTCATTAATACAATCAAACTTTTATGGAATTGGAAGCAGAATAGGTGTTGGAAGTTATGGTTTTTTTCTTCATAACAGAGGATGTGGATTTAATCTTATTGAAAGTCATCCAAACTGCTTAGGTCCTAACAAAAAGCCATTACATACATTATCTCCTACAATTTGGTCCAAAGATGGTTCATTAGATTTTATTACCGGTACAAGAGGGGGGCGCTACCAGCCTCAATTACTTGCTCAACACATACTTCCGTACATTCTCGGAAAATTTAGTTTTGAAGAGATAGTGGAAAAACCAAGATGGACACTAGATTTTTTTGAATCTAATACTCCGTCAAATATTAAATTTGAGTTTATTGATGAATCCGAAATAAACTCTTTAAAAATGAAAGGACATAATATATCGGTTGCAAACAAGTACATAGGTGGATACGGTCCAATATCAACAATTTATAAAAACTCAGATAAAAATTTTGTTGGTGTACCTGATATCAGGGTTGGAACAGAAAAAGCTTTTAATAATTTTTAATTTCTTTTGAATGTTCTTTGTTTAAAATTTTCTTTCTTTTATCGTAATCTTTTTTACCTTTAGCTAAGGCTAGTTCAATTTTTATAAAACCATTTTTTTCAAATACCTTTGTTGCAATTAATGTGTATCCCTTTTGAGATAAAAGTCCAATAAGTTTTTTAATCTCTCCTTTGTGTAAAAGTAGTTTTCTTTTTGACTTTGGATTGTAGTCTGTATTGTTTGAAAATTTGTATGGTTCGATGTTCATTTCCATAATATATGCTTCTTCCTTCTCAATGTTTGCGAAAGCATCCACTATTGAAACACCGCCACTTCTGACACTTTTAGTTTCTGCTCCGGATAAAACAACCCCAGCCTCATAAAAATCTAAAAACTCATAAGAATTTCTTGCTTTTCGATTTTCTGCAAATACTTTCATTAATCTAAAAAACAATATGGGTTGACTCTGCCGCGAGAAGTTGGATCTAAATAAGGCAAAGAACAATTTGCTGCACTAGGGTTTCTTAATCTTGTTTCAAAATGCAAGTGAGGACCAGTAGATCGACCAGTATTGCCTACTGTTCCAATTTGATCTCCAGTAAAAACTGTTTGACCAACATTTACTAATATTTTGTCCATATGAAAGTATAAAGTTGTTAGCCCACCACCATGATCAATAAAAACTGTTCTACCTGCCAGCCCGTAGTATCTTGCCAGAATTACAACTCCTCCACCTGCTGCTTTAATTGGTGTTCCTCTAGCTGCAGCAATATCGATAGCTCCATGAAAACTCGTTGTACCACCTAATCTTCTCCACTTATAACCACTAGAAACGTAACCTGTAGTAACAGGCCATGAAAGAGTACTCGGTGCAACACCACCAGAGCTACTCAGTCTGTCTATATCAGCTTGTATAGCGTCTTCAAGTTTTTCCAGATCAGCATGTTCCTTATCTAATTTTTCGAGCTCTTTATTAGCTTGATTTAACAGATTTTGTGCATTTTTTCTAGTTTTTAAAACTTGTGCCTTTTTAGATTCTACTAAACGCTTTTCACGTTCAACTGCTTCCTTTTTTTCTTCAATTTCATCAGCAAATTCCTCAGCTTCAATAGAAATTTCATTTTTTCTTTCTTCTTCATTTTGTAAATTTTCAACAATCTCAACACGTTCCTCTTCCCGAGCAGTTAGGAATTCCGTTTGACTTGTTGCAAGAGAACCTAAAGCATTTAATTGCTCAATTATTGCATATGCAGAGTCAACAATTGTAGACGCATAACCTAAAGCAACTAAAAAATTTGAAAGTTCGTTAAGTTCAATAAATAGGGCTGTAGAGGGACTCATGACTCCATTTATGTAAAGGCTTACTGCCTGCTCTTGAAGTTTTTCATCAGCAACAATAAGACTTTTTTGGGTCTCAAATAATTCGTCTGAAACGTTCGAGATTTCATTTTTTATTTTCCCTAATTTTATTTGCTCTTGTACAATAGTTTCTTGAACTGAGGCAAGGTCATTCAAAGATAAATCATAGTTTTCTAAAGCTTTATTTAATTCCTTCTCAACAGCTACTAATCTGCCTTGTACTTCAGCTAATTCACCGTTTACTAAAGCAAGTTCTTTGTCATTAGCTAAAATTGCTTTCTCAAGGTCAGTTCTTTCTCCTTCATACTTACTAATTTGTTCAGCAATAGCTTGAAGTTGTCTTTCTACTTCAATTAACCTATCTTCAGCAGTGATAGCACTTAAATTGCCTGGTAATAAAAAAGAAGTTGTAAAAGAAATAAATGTAAAAAAAATAATTATTTTCTTAGTCATTTAATGCTTTTCTTATTCCGACAAACGATGCAAATAATCCAAAAACAAGTGAAAACATAAGTAAAGATAAAGTTAAAAATATTAAGTAATCATCAGAAATATTTATATCAAAAATACTTTCGGCAACTATAGAGTTTTTAGAATATTCAATTACAGCCCAACCAAATCCAACTGCTATGCTTGTTCCAATTAATGACTCGATTACTGCTTCAAAGATAAAAGGTAGCCTTATATATGTCGATGAAGCTCCGATAAGTCTCATTATTTTTATTTCTTTTTTCTTTGAATAAGCAGCAAGCCGTAATGTATTGATAATTAATATAAAAGCAGCGAAACCTATTAATAAAGCAAAGGCAGTAGCTGAAATCACTAATGTGTCTGTTAAGCTTAATAGTCTCTCGATAGCTTCACCAGATGTTCTAATCTCTTTTACTGCAGGATTACCATCGAGCCTATTTATAATTAATGTATAGTCTGATGGATCATTTAGATTAATCCTTAATGATGAAGGTAATATTTCATAATCAACTTCAGCGAGAAGTTCTGGCTGATCTTTAAATAAATTTTTAAACTCCTCTTCAGCTTCAGATTTTGAAAAGTATTCAACAGTTCTTACTTCAGGATAACTTTCAAGAGATTCTTCAAGTTGTTTATGAGCTGTTGTAGTAACCCTATCGTCAAGAAAAACAACAACATGAACACCGTTTTGCCAACGAAGTGTGTTATTTTCTACAATAGACCTTGCTGATAATGTAGTGAAAACTAGAAAACTAGATACAAGCACAGCAATAATTGTTGCAAATACCAAAAGAGGTGTTCTTCTCATGTTTAATATTGTATTTTTTACTACATATGAAAATTTACCCATGATTACCTAACTATATAGCTTCCATCTAATTCATCTCGAGAAATTTTTCCTTCATTAAGTTCTATTACTCTCTTCTTTCTTCTATTAACAATTGAAGAATCATGAGTAGCCATAATTACTGTTGTGCCTGCCCTATTGATTTTTTCTAATAGTGAAACTATCTGAATACTGAGATCTGGATCTAAATTTCCAGTAGGTTCATCACATAACAAAACAACGGGATTGTTTGCCAATGCTCTTGCTATGCTAACTCTTGTTGCCTCTCCTCCAGACAATTGCCCAGGGTATTTATATGCATTTTCATTTAATTCTACTAAATCTAAAAGTGTATTTGTTTTAGCCTCAATTTCTTCAGGAAGGCTCCCCATCACCTCTAAAGCAAAAGCAATATTTTCTGATGTATTTCTATTTTCTAATAATTGTGGCTCTTGCGTGACGATACCTATTTTTCTTCTTAATAAAGGTATTTTCCACTTAGGTAATTTTGAGACATCTATGTTTGCCACTTCAATTTCACCCTTAGTTGCAATATATTCTTTATATAACAGCTTTAGAAAAGATGATTTTCCACTACCAGAATGTCCAACCAAATATACAAATTCACCTTCATTTATTTGAGTTGAGATATTAGAAATAGCTACACTTCCACCTTGAAATACTAACGAAACATTTTTTAAATTAATCATTTATTCCCTGTCTACGCCATTTTAGATAATCTTTGATAAATAAGGAAATATCTCCATCAAGAACATTATCAACATTGCCAACATCTGTATTAGTTCTTGAGTCTTTAACTTGTTGATATGGCTGTAATACGTATGAACGAATTTGTCTTCCCCAACCTGCCTCATGTTGATCACCTCTTATATCATTAATTTTAAGAAGTTCTTCTTCTTTTTGCTTAAGAATTAGTTTTGTTTTCAAAAGCTCAAGTGCTCTATTCTTATTTTGTAATTGTGATCTTTCTGCTTGACAAGCAACTACAATTCCAGATTCTAAATGGGTTATTCGGACTGCTGAGTCTGTTGTGTTTACATGTTGGCCACCCGCACCAGAAGATCTATAAACATCAACCCTTATCTCATCTTCTTGAATAATAATTTCTTCATTATGTTCGATTAAAGGTACAACATCTACCCCAGCAAAACTTGTATGCCGTCTTTTATTACTATCAAAAGGACTGATTCGTACTAATCTGTGAACTCCCCTTTCGCTCTCTAAAGTTGCATAAGCACGATAAGCATCGACTCTTATTGATGCTGATTTAATTCCAGCTTCTTCACCTTGAGAAATTTCTTCAATTTGATATTTCATATCTTTATTAGACAAGAATCTTGTATACATCCTAAGTAACATCTCGGCCCAATCATGTGCATCGACTCCACCTGCACCAGCATTGATAGTGATTACTGCATTTAAATCATCATATTCCCCAAAATACAAAGCTTCATTTTCTATTTCTTCAATTCTATTTTCAATACTTTTTAATTCATTAGAGTATTCATCTTCATCAATATCTCCATCTTCAATCAGATTTATAAGCTCATCTAGTTCTGTAATGTCTTTTTCTAAATCTTTTAAAGAAGAGGTTAATTTTTCTATTACAGATGCTTCAATTGAAACTTTTTGTGCCTGTTGTGGATTATCCCAAAAATTTTTGTCATTGATTTGAGAATTGAGTTCATCAAGCTTTCTTGACTTATTTTCAAAGTCAAAGATACTCCTTAGCTGAAGCTAGTCTTTTTTTAAAAAAATTTAATTTATTTAGGACTTCTTTATACATGCATTAACCATTCCACATTTTTTATACTTTTTGCCTGAACCACAATAACATGGATCATTTCTTCCTATTTTGTCTTTCGTAATAGTCTTTTCTTTTACATTATCATCAATATTTTTTTCTTTTTGAACTATTAAATTTTTATCGAAATTGAGCAAAATTCTTACCACAGAGAATTTTACGTTATCAATTAACTGCTCAAAAAGATCATATCCTTCATTTTGATACTCAACCAAAGGGTCTCTTTGACCCATTGCTCTTAAGCCTATGCCGGAGCGTAAATAGTCCATTTCTGCAAGATGATCTTTCCAAGACTGATCAATAAAAGAAAGGGCGGAACCCCGGGCTAGATTCCAAAAATTGTTAATATCTTGATTTTGATTATTGTAAAAAAGTTCTTCTAAACTCTTTTTAATGTCCAAGTTATCATTAATTTCTAATTTCTCATTCAATTTACTCTTTGAGGCATCACTCAACAATTCACTTAATTCATTTTCAACTAAATTTTTAAAATCATCTACTGTTTCGTAGTTTTTTTTGTAACTTTCAATATTGTTTGAAACTATATCTATAACATCTTCAAACCACCCTTCAATCAAATTTTTTATACTTTTTGACCTTAATAGCTCTCTTCTCCATTTATAAATTACGTCTCGTTGTTGATTTAAAACTTGATCGAACTTGAGAACGTTTTTTCTTATCTCAAAATTTAATGACTCTACTTGAGCTTGTGCTCTTTCAATACTTTTTGTTACCATAGACTGTTCAATCCTCTCTTCATCTGGAAGATTTAATTTATTCATAATTGATTCAATTCTTTCGCCCTGAAATCTTCTCATTAAATCATCTTGTAAAGAAATATAAAATCTAGATTCACCCGGATCTCCCTGTCTTCCTGACCTACCTCTTAGCTGGTTGTCAATTCTTCTTGATTCGTGCCTTTCTGTTCCAAGAACATACAAACCTCCAAGTTCCAAAACACGCTTCTTTTCTTGTTCAACTTCTAAGTCAAATTCAGAAATTTTAGATTTTAAAAAATCTAGATTGCCTTGTTGGTTTTCTTTTATTTGTTGTTGAATTGCCATCTCTTCAGGATTTCCACCAAGTTTTATATCTACACCTCTACCTGCCATGTTTGTTGCTACAGTTACAGCACCCATCCTTCCAGCTTGAGCAATTATGTGAGCCTCTTGTTCATGATTCTTAGCATTCAAAACATTGTGGACAATACCCTTTGAGGTTAGTATTTTTGAGATTTCCTCCGAAGCTTCTACTGAGACTGTTCCTAAGAGAATTGGTTGGCCCTTATCATTTCGTATTTTTATATCTTCAATGACAGCATCTAATTTGGCATTATTTGTTTTATATACTGCATCTTGTTGATCCATTCTCTGAATAGGTAAATTGGTTGGTATTTCTATAACTTCTAAATTATAAATCTGAACAAATTCTTCTTCTTCGGTCTTAGCCGTACCTGTCATTCCAGAAAGATTTTCATACATCCTGAAATAATTTTGATAAGTAATTGAAGCCAAAGTTTGATTTTCATCTTGAATTTTGACATTTTCTTTTGCTTCTAAAGCTTGATGTAGCCCATCTGAATATCTTCTTCCCTCAAGAACCCTTCCAGTAAACTCATCAACTATCTTTATTTGACCATCTGAAACTATGTAATCCACATCTTTGGTGAAAATAGTTTTAGCTCTTAGTGTCGCTGTTAAATAATGAATAAAGTTTGTTTGAGTGTTTTCATATAAATTAGTAATTCCGAGTTTTGACTCTACATATTCAACTCCTGCTTCAGTTGTATGAACCTGTTTCTTGGCTTCATCAATTTCGTAATGAACGTCTCTTTTCATACCTTTGACAATTCTTGTAAAATCAGAGTACCATTTTGTAGAATCGCTAACTTTTCCAGAAATAATTAATGGAGTTCTTGCTTCATCAACCAGTATTGAATCAACTTCGTCAATTACACTGTAAAATAATTCTCCCTGTACAAGCTGCTCGTTAGAGATCGCCATATTGTCTCTCAGATAATCAAAACCAAATTCATTGTTTGTGCCATAAGTAATATCTTTTTTATAAGATGCAGCTTTGTCAAGTGGATCTTGGTTTGAATGAATAAGTCCAACTTCCAATCCTAAAAATTCATAAATAGGACTCATCCACTCTGCATCTCTTTTTGCAAGATATTCGTTAACCGTTACAACATGCACTCCCTTTTTATATAAAGCCATTAATGAAATTGGTAAAGTTGAAACTAGTGTTTTTCCTTCTCCCGTTTTCATTTCAGCAATTTTATTTCTTAATAAAACAAGTCCTCCAAAAATCTGTACGTCATAATGTCTTTGGCCCAATGTTCTTTTTGCTGCTTCTCTTGTATATGCAAAAGCTTCAATTTCTACACTTTGAGGACTATCTTTCAATTGGTTGGATAAGTTTTGGAAATTTATCCTTATTTCCTGATCAGAAATTTTTTCGAACTCTTGTTCTTTATTGTTTATCGCAGCGACAATAGTGTTTAGTTCCGAAGCAAGTTTGCCACTTCCAACAGATAATACTTTTTTGAAAATACTCAAATTTAGCTAGTGCCGTGCTCCCAAGAGTCGAGATATTTTATTTGTTCCTCAGTAAGGATCTCCAACTCTCCACCCATGAGTCCCAATTTAGTTGCAGCTATCTTTAAATCTACTTCTTTGGGTAGCGTATAAACTTTTGATTCTAAATTTTTGTAATTATCTTTTATCCACTCTGCCGCAAGTGCTTGGTTAGCAAAAGACATATCCATCACAGATGCCGGATGTCCTGTAGCAGCAGCTAAATTTACTAACCTTCCTTCAGCAAGAACTAAGATTTCTTTATCATTATATTTATAGCTTTCAACATGGTCTCTAACTTTATCAACGCTTGAGCTGTGCTCTTTAAGTGCTCCAAGATTTATCTCTACATCAAAATGGCCCGCATTTGCTAAAGCAACACCATCTTTCATTACATCAAAGTGTTGTTTATCTAAAGCATGCATGTTACCAGTTACTGAAACAATAACATCCGCGACCTTTGCAGCATTAATACTTGATTTTACTTCATACCCATGCATTAAAGCTTCTAAAGCCCTTACTGAATTTGGTTCGACAACTGTAACTTTGGCTCCCATTCCATACGCCCTCTCAGCAACTCCTTTTCCGCAATCGCCAAATCCAATAACTACAACATTTAAACCTGCAATTAGTAAATCTGTAGCCCTAACTACTCCATCCATAGCACTTTGTCCTGTGCCAAATCTATTATCAAAAAGGTGTTTTGTATCTGAATCATTCACTGCGACAACAGGAAATCTAAGCTTATTATTTTTTTCCATTGATTTGAGCCTTATCACTCCCGTTGTTGTTTCTTCCATAGACCCCATTACAGGTAAGTCAGCTCTGTCAGTATGAAGTAGAGATACTAAATCAGCACCATCGTCCATTGTTATGTCTGGTTTAGTATCTAACACAGAATTCAGATGCTTAAAGAAATCTTCATTACTCACACCATGAATTGCATGAACTTCAACACCGCTTTCAGAAAGATAGGCTGCAACTGAATCTTTGGTAGAAAGAGGATTAGAAGCACATAAAGCTACGTTAGCGCCCGCTGACTGCAGGGTTAACATTAAATTTGCGGTTTCCTTAGTAACGTGCATACATGCTCCAATATTTAATCCATCTAGGGGTTTTCTTTTACTGAAATCAAGTTTTATATCTTCTAAAACTTGCATTTGTCTCTGTGCCCACTTAACTTCATCTTTCCCAACATTGGCTAACTTGGAATCTTTAATAGTTGACATATTTAATTTACCCCTTTAATAACTTTTTTAAATTCTCAATTGCAGTAATGTCATACGGATCAATATCTAAATTTTTAGCCATATATACACTTACTAAATCACCTATTAATGTTAAATGAAATAAATTACTAATAATATTTTCAGAAGATAAATTTTCTATTTCAGAAATACTCACCTTGTCTCCAATTATTTTTTTAGTTAATTCAAATCGCTTGCTAATTTGAGAGTTTTCTTTTGAAGATCTTAAAAATAATAACTTAAAGTTATTTTTTGAATCATCTTTGTTTCCTTCCCAAGAGAGTATTTCATTATGATGTATCTCAGGCATATAGCCAACAAAAGATTTAGATTTTGCATTTTCATTAATTTGTGTCTTCCAACGTTGAGCAACTAAATAAGTTAGCGGTGTTCCTCCATAAATTACAGTCGTCTTTGTGTTAATATCATTAGAAATTTGTAAAGCTTGCAATAATAATTTATTATCCGATTGATTTGCCAGTGCATTATTCAAATAATCACCTGCTTGATTACATAACTCAAGGTATTTTCCAGCTGTGTCTGATGGAACATAATGCATTACAGCTTTTGTCATATATCCAAATGCTGCTCTAGGTTGGAGTTCTGATGGGACTTTGACAAATGGTCGTTTGTGCTTTAATGCTAGTTCTAATAATTGCCCTCCACTAGAGATTACTGACCAATCTAAATTGTATCTTACAGCATCATTTAAAGCTTCAACTGTCTCTTCAGTATTTCCTGAATAAGAGATAAATAGACACTTCGGTCTTCTTTTTCCAACAACCTCTGGAATCCCATACGCTTTTCTAACTTCAACGTTTATTTGGGTAGTATCGTTTAGAATTAGCTTTAAAACATCGCCTGCTATTCCTGAACCACCCATCCCAACAATTAATAAGTCATTATATGAATCAACTACAAAATCAGACGAGGTTTCTAAATCTTTTTTTAATTGATTACCTAAATCAAGTACATGTTCAATCATTATTACCTATATAGTAGTTGATATTTTCTCTAAAACTTCGTTAAGTATTTTTTGAGAAGAAGCTTCTATATTTACTCTTAGTTTTGGTTCAGTATTTGAGCCTCTTACATTAAACCAAAAGTTTTCATGAAAATAAGATAATCCATCTAGTTCATCAAAATTTCCAGAAAAAACAGTTTTAATTTTCTCCAATGAACTATTTACATTTTCTACTGTAAAATTAATTTCTCCAGATGATGGAGGAAACTTATATTTATCAATCATACTACTAACTTTCTCACCTCTTTCAGAAACAATACTCATCAACATTAGAAGAGTAAGTATTGCTGAGTCAGCAAAATAATTATCTTTATAATAAAAATGAGCGCTATGTTCACCACCAAAATCTGCTTTAAGTTCTTTCATCATTGTTTTTATGTTTGAATGACCTACCTTACATCTAAATGTAGATATGTTTTTTGACTCAAGTATTGATAATGCATGAGGTGAAACATTTACGTTGTAAACAACTTTTAAATTATTATTTTTTTCGGACAAAAAATCAGCTATTAATGTTGTCATCATACTACCCGAAACAATTTTTCCAGTATCATCAATAAACACTGCTCTATCAGCATCTCCATCGAAAGCTACACCAAAATCTAAATTCTTTTCTTTAACAAGTTTTATAATCTCTATCAAATTATCTTCGTTTGATGGATCAGCTGGATGGTTTGGGAAATTTCCATCTACTTCCATATATAGTTTTTTGCAGTTAAAGTTGTAAATTTTTGCTAGTTCATTAAATATGGCACCAATTGCTCCATTTCCACCATCAACACCAAATTTGATTTGATTACTAATTTTTTTCGGTTTTACTAGTTTTTTTATATGCTCAAAATACAAATCTAATTCATTATTTGTTTCCAAATTTAAATTGTTTATTGCACCATCATCTATATTTTCAACATTATTTTTTATTTCTAAAAGACCTGAATGTTCTCCAATTGGTACAGCTCCAGAATTACAAAGTTTTAGCCCATTATATTCTTTAGGATTGTGCGATGCTGTAATTATTACCCCTGGCAAGTCAAGAATTCCTGATAGTGAATAAACTACATCAGTTGGAACAAGACCAACATAAACAATTGACTTATCATTATCAACTATTCCAGATGCTACTGCGTTTAGCATCTTAATATTTGATACGCGTCCGTCGTGACCAATTATTATTGAATCTGATTCAACATATTCTGAAAAAGAATAACCAATTTTATATGCGTCTTGCAAAGTCAGAGTATCTCCGAATACTCCTCTAATATCGTAGGATTTAAAAATTAAATCTAGATTATTACTCATTCTCCAATTATTGTACTCTTGATGGAATCAAAGTTTAACTTTAAGAATTTTTCAATTGTTATTCCAGTTTATAATGAGGAAGAAATACTTGAAGAATCTACAAACGCAATAGTTTCAATGTGTAGAAGTACAGGTGTAGATTTTGAAATTATATTTTCTGAAAATGGATCAACTGACAATACAAAAAAAATTGCTGAAAAACTAATTAATAAGTATCCAGAAATAATAATTAAATCTAACCCAGAGCCAAACTATGGCAATGCCCTAAAGTTAGGATTTGAATTAGCAAAGAATGATTTAGTTGTTTCATTTGATATTGATTATTATTCAGAATCTTTTTTAATAGAAGCTTTAATGCTCGATGATAAATATTCAGCAATAACTGCTTCAAAAAGACTATTAACTTCTGAAGATGGTAGAAGGTTTGTTAGAAGGTTAGCTACAAACTTATTTGTAATTTTATTGAAAACTTTATTTGGGACGAAACTAAGTGATACTCATGGTATGAAAGCGATCAAAAAAACAGCTATTAAAAGATTTGTTCCGCAAGTTGTCTCAACGCAAGATATTTTTGATACTGAATTATTAATTCGAATCGAAAAAAATGGTGGAGAAATAAAAGAAATTCCAGCAAAAATAAGTGAGATAAGGCCAAGCGTTTCATTAATTTATAAAAGAATCCCAAGAACAATAAAAAGCTTAGTTAAATTAAGGATTGTATTTTATAAAGAGTCCTTAAAAACAAAAAATTTATAAATTAAATATTTAATTGGCAATATTGTTCCATGAATAAGTACTGTAATTATTAGAAACCATAATTCATCTTTCTGTAAATTATCATTTATAAAATTGATTATGAACCAGATCAGATTTGGAGCAAATAAACTTATTAAGTTAGTGTAAGAAAAATTCAAAAACTCTTTTAACTTTCCTCCAAAAAAACTAAATTTAAAAATTATTCTTCTTGATAAATAATAAGAAATAACAACACCAATTAAAAATGCAAGAACATTGGTGACATAAGTTCTTAAGGGAAACTCAATAAAAGTAAGGACAAAAAATTGAAATAAATATGTCAAAGTTAAACCGATCAACAAATTTATAGCACCTACAATATAAGTTCTAAGAAGCTGCATAAATGAAGTATCACTTTGGAAAATTTTTAAGGACTTTAACTTATTCAACATCAACTAGTCTTTTTTTATAAGTATAAGTCATAAATGAAGCACCAAGAAGGGTAAAAATTGATAACAAATTTAAAGCTTTCTCAACATTACTAGACTCAAATTGAATTTCTACAAATTCATTTTTGGGAACAACTGCCATAAATGATGGAGAGATTCTAAAAGGGCCATAGCCATTTTTAATTTTCCAATTTGGAAAATATGAAACCTTTATTAAATGAAGCTGATTTGGTTTATTTGTTTTAAAAGTTATTAAGTTGTTTTGAATATTTAAATCACTAATTGTTAGCTGATTATTCTTGTCACTTGGGTCAGCAAAGCTTTCATCATAATTTTCAATTACTTTATAATTTAATTCATCTTTAAAGCTATTGTAAGAAGCTTCAAAGAAGCTCCGTTCACTACTTTCCCTTAAAACTGCATTTTTAAGACGGTCGTAAAAATCAGGACTCTCAAACAAATATAAGTTATCTTCCACTAGCTCTACCTTCTTAGTGTTTAATGAATAAACATTGAAAACTTCGTTTGAAAATAAAAAATTAAAATTTTCATTCATATTAGCTTTATCTTTAATTGACGATGTATATGCAATAAAATAATCAACCCCTAATTCTTCCATAAACCTGAAGCCTTTATCGAATTCTCCATTGATATACGTCAACCCTCCAACTGGATTAGAAGGTCTTTCAGCAAGTCCTGAAACTGTTAAAAAATGAAATGGTGTTGTAATGCTTGAATCAAAGTATAAACCTTCAACACTTTCGTGATCTGTGAACATTGGGATTGTCATTAATACCATCGGGGTACCATATTTATTTAAATCAGAATTTGGTTCCCACATGATTCTACCTGGCTCAAGTGTGTTTAAACCTTCGTAAAGAGTTGTAATATCTGACCAGTTATTTTTGCTTTCATAACCGCTAAAATTCCAATTTAACCAGTGTGGTAAGTAACTTAAAGTTCCAAAAGTCAACGAAACAAGAGTTGTGTAAATTAAAAAATTCTCAGAATTTATTGAAAGTAAGTACAAAAACAAAACAATTAAAATCACGCTTATAGTTGTTGTTGAATATGTGTTGCCCCATTTGGAAAAATATACATACATAAGATACGAGTTGATAAGAAAAATAACTGTAATCAAGGGGTATTTGCCCTGTATTCTTTTTGTTAAATTTTTGATATCAAGATGTAATAAATTAAAAAACAGAATTATGATACCCAAGTTAAAAAAAGGAATAATTCTACCATTCCAAAGGGCGCTTTCAGGTCCATAAAAAAATAGATATATTGAGATAGCAATTAAATACATTTCAAATCCAGTAATTGCTTTTAAAGAAGTTTTGCTACTACTTGAAATAATGTAAATAATTGCTCCTATAGCAAATGGGAGTATATCAGGTTTTATTAGATCTGAAATCTGAGTGTAAGGAGTGTAAGTCATATTTGTAGTGAACTCTAAATTAAGAAATAATGAAACAGAAAATCTCAAAGCGATAAACAAGAAAAATAAAAATGATGAAACTTTTTTATAAATTTTTACATTACTTTTTAAAAAGTAAAAGGCAAATATTGGTAAATATATCATGAAAGGAATTAAATGTGATAGAACGGAAAGGCCAATTAGCAAAGAAGCAATTTCTATAGAATACCTATACTTTGACTTCATCAAATAAAATATTGATAAATTTGCAAAAGCAATCGAATAAGTAAAAGAATACTGTCCTGCAAGTGATGAAGCTAGATTTCCACCAAAAATTGTGAATGATTCAGTAAGCAAATAAAGTAACCCCACTCCAAATCCATAAAAAGAAAAATCTTTTGAATTTTTTCGCATAAGCATTTCAACAGAAATAACTAATAATACTTGTGAAATTAAAACCATAGTTTTAAAAGAAATTGAAAAAGGAAATAAAAAATTTAATAAACTAGTAATGATCGGAGGTAGTGGAAAATAAAAGTAGTAAACCGGATAGCCAGCAAACCAGTCCTGTGACCAACCACTTAACTTAAAATTGTTAAATAATTCAGTAACAAAAAACTTAGTTGGTACAATATGCGCTCCCATATCTCCGCCGGTTGGAAGCAAATCTGAAAAAACTAGTTCTACTCGCAAAAAAATTATCAGTAAAGAGCCCAGAGCAACTTTAATAAAAAGATTATTATTAAGCATCAGTTAAATTTTTACCTAAATATTTTGTTTTTCTTTTTCCATCTTCGGTCCATTCTGCATACCAATATGGGCCGTGAGGACATGAGTTACATGACTCTTTTCCGCATTTTATTGATTTAGCCCTATACGAAATTTTTACATCAGATTGAATTTTTAGCTTATTATCTACCAATAATTTGATTCTCTTTAAATCTGCTTCATCAAGTTCTGATAATCCATCTAGAATATCTTTGTCAATCATTACTAAAATGTTAGTTGAAAGAAAATTAATTTAAGAGTCTTATATATGAAAAAAATTGTTTATTTAAGTGGAGGTGTAGGAGGTGCTAAATTTGCAAAGGGATTAAGCAAATTAAAAAATATTGATTTATCAATAATTGTTAATACTGGTGATGACGAATATATTCACGGAGTTGCCCTTTCACCTGACATTGATTCTGTAATTTATGGCTTAGCAAACATAGATGGGAAATACGGCTGGGGTGTTTTAAATGATAAATTCAGTGTGCATAATGAGTTAAAAAAATTTTATGATTTAAATTTTATGATAGGTGACAAAGACCTAGCCCTTAATTTGTTTAGAAACCAAATGATAAATGATGGTTTAAAACTTACAGAAATTACAGATATAATAAAAAACAAATTTAACATCAAGTGTAAAATCCTTCCGATGTCTGATGATAAAGTAAGTACAAAACTTATTAAAAAAAATGGTGATAAATTAAATTTTCAAGATTATTTTGTTGAAAAAAAAGCAAAACCAAGATTAAGTAAAGTTGTCTATGAAGGTTCAAGAAAAGCAAAGGTATCAAATCAAGTCATAAACTTGATTAATCATTGTGATATTTTGATCGTTGGTCCCTCAAATCCAATTCTTTCTATTGGTCCTATTCTTTCCATAAATAAAATTAATCAATCAATTCAAAGACATAATAATGTTGTTGCTATTAGTCCCTTTATAGGTAAAAAAGCTCTCAAAGGTC
>MDTD01182265.1_pt1 | contig 19221 bp, 19 predicted proteins | sample 811221 | NCBI WGS metagenome assembly MDTD01 (sample SAMN05326646, study PRJNA326480) | marine metagenome | isolation source: seawater | place: Pacific Ocean: South West | collected 2011 | reverse complement strand
TCTTCCATGTCTTAAGACAAAGTACCATTGGCGCAGAAAGGCTTGACTTCCGAGTTCGGAATGGGATCGGGTATTACACTTTCGCAATAATCACCAGGCTCAAAATATATATTTGAAAATCGAATAATGTCAATTATTTATGAGAAAATTTTTTTAAATAATCCTCAATTGTGATGGATAATCCTTTTTTTAACGAAGTTTTATACTTCCAACCATATTTTTTAGCTAATGAAACATCCAATAGCTTTCTCGGTGTTCCGATTAATTTATTTTTTTGATGAATGATTTTTAATTTTACACCAAAATGTTTCATGATTATTTTTGCATACTCATTAATGCTTCTATCAATACCTGTACCAATATTAATCATTGTATCTTTTGTTTTTTTTTTAAGAAAAAATATCGATGCATCTGCCACATCATCAGCATAAATTAATTCTCTTTTTACTTTACCATCACCCCACATATATATATATTTTTTATTTTGATTGATTGAATCAGAAATTTTTTTGATCAAGGATGGCAGAAAATGAGATCCTATCGGATCATAATTATCATTTGTTCCATATGCATTGCAAGGCATTAAACATTTATAATTTAATTTATATTGTTGATTATAACTATCACATAAACTTACACCTGCAATTTTTGCAATCGCATATGGTTCATTTGTTTTTTCTAAATACCCTGATAATAAGTATTTTTCTTTGATAGGTTGTTTGCTTAGTTTTGGATAAATGCAACTCGAACCTAAAAAAATTAAATTTTTAACTCCTGCTAGATAACTTGAATGAATAACACTATTTTGTATTGATAAGTTATCATAAATAAATTCACCTCTTAAGGTATTATTAGCCTCGATACCACCTACTTTTGCAGCTGCTAAAATGACTGCATCTGGTTTTATTTTGAATAAATATTTTGAAACCTTCTTTTGATCTCTTAAATCCAAATCTTTTTTTGATCTTGTAAAAATTTTTTTGTAATTTAATTTTTGTAACTTTCTTATTATAGCTGAGCCAATTAATCCTTTATGACCTGCAACAAAAATTTTTGCATTTTTATTAATCATCTAAATGCTTAAATTCATAAGATATCATATCTTTTATTAAAGATTTTAAATTATGTTTTGGACGCCATTTTAAAAGTCTTCGAGCTTTGGAATAATTACCTTTAAGAGTATCAACTTCAGCAGGTCTAAAATATTTTTTATTACATTCAATAATACAATTATTTTTATGGTCAAATGCTTTTTCATTTATGCCTTTACCTACCCATTTAATTTTCATGTTTAAATCTTTTGCAACAAGATTAATAAAATCTTTGATTGAATATTGTTTTCCAGTGCAAATTACAAAATCTTCAGGTTTTTTGTACTGTAAAATTTTCCACATTGCTTCAACATAATCTTCAGCGTGTCCCCAGTCTCTTTTTGAATATAAATTTCCTAAAATCAGTTTTTTTTGTTTTTTTAATTTTATTTTACAAAGAGCTTTCACTATTTTTTTTGTAACAAATGTTTCTCCTCTTAGAGGACTTTCATGATTAAATAAAATTCCATTACAAGCAAAAAGATCATATGATTCTCTATAATTAATAGTGATCCAATGAGAATAAACTTTTGCTGCTCCATAAGGACTTCTTGGATAAAAGGGGGTTTTTTCAGTTTGTGGAACTTCAACAACTTTACCAAACATTTCAGAACTTCCGGCCTGATAAAATTTTATTCTTTTATCTACTTTTTTAATCGCCTCTAAAATTCTCAAAGTTCCAAGAGAATCTGCATTAGTTGTATAATCTGGAATTTGAAAGGAAACTGCTACATGAGATTGGGCAGCTAAATTATAAACTTCATCGGGTTTGATAGTGCTTACTAAATTATAAACTGATATTGAGTCAGTAATATCTCCATAATGAAGAAAGAATTTATTTTTTTTTATTAATGGATCTGAATAGATATCATCAACTCTAAATGAGTTTAAACTTGAACTTCTTCTTTTAACTCCATGAACAATATATCCTTTTTTAAGTAAGAATTTTGATAAATAAGCTCCATCTTGACCAGTAACTCCAAAAATAAGTGCTTTTTTTTTCATTTACTTTATAAATTTTAACCTAGTACAGAATTCTTTATAATACATACTATTTCTAGTCAATAAATTTCAAATAATTCTTAATTGTAAAATTTTTGATAATATTTTTCTAAATATAAAAAGTATATTTACTCTCTTATTGTTAATTTTAAAAGATTTATATACTTCAAAATTTGATTTCAAGATATTCAGTATATTTTTTGTACTTGTTCCTCCTGATCTCATTACAACAAAAGTTTTATTAATGTATTTTGAATAAACTTTATTTATTCCAAAAAATCTTAACATTAACTCAAAATCTGAGGCAATTTTAAGCTTTGTATTAAATAATCCAAATTTATTAAAAACTTTTTTTTTTATAAATAAGGATGTATGTGGTGGATGTATACATTTATAAAAGTCCTCACTTTTCAAGTTTTGAGATTTGAATAATCTCAAAATTTTTTTTTTGTTGTTTCTTTTAACAATTTCTACATTTGAATGAACTGCTAATAAATTGGGATTAGATTTGAAATTACTCATTACATCAACAAAAACATTATCATTTTTAAAGAAATCATCAGAATGTAATAATACTATATGATCACATTTAGATCTTTTAATTCCGTAATTAATACTTTGATAAATTCCAAAATTTTTTTTTTTGAAAATTTTCAAATATCTATTATTTTTTTTTAATTTTTCTAAAATTTTAATAGTATTGTCATTTGATCCTCCATCCACGATTATATGCTCATATTTTTTATAACTTTTCTGGTTTTGAACCGATTTTACACAATCTTTTATAAATTCTTCATTATTTAAAACTGCAGTAATAATTGATAACGACATTTTTATTCTATAATATTATTTAGCTTTTTAGCTAATTTAACAGCATTAAATGCTTGAAAGACATTATTATGTGTAAGATCATTATTTTTAACAGAGTCTACAAATAATTTACACTGATCGAGAAATAAATTGAATTGTGATTTAGTCGAAGAAAAAAGGTTTTTTATTCTTAAGAATGAGTTGTTTTTTTCAAATTTAAGGATCTTACCACCAGAAATAAATTCAAATTTTATATCATTCCTTTTTATGGATGTGCTAGAAAAAATATTTAATAAAACATTATTTTCGAATTTCACTAACCCGATAATATTATCATTCAATTTCAGATTAATATTATCTTTTTGGGTAAATGATTTAACGTCCAAAAAATTACCAAAAAACCAATTCATTAAGTCCAAATAATGTATACCCTGATTAATCAGCGGACAGCTATAATTTTTTTTCCATTGATTTGAACTATTAAAATAATCATTATTCCTATAAAAAAACATTCTAAGATAAGCATATTTTGTAATATCTTTATTTTTTAGAAAATGATCATCTATTCTACTTTTTAATCTTATAAATTGAGGATCAAATCTATTTTGATTAACAACATGTACTACTTTATTTTTATTTTTAGCTAATTCACAAAATTTTTTAATTTTATCAACTGAAATATCCAAAGGCTTTTCTATAAGAACATGCTTATTTGCTTTTACTAAAATTTCAGCTACATCTATATGTTTGCTAGGATCATTGACAATGATATAACAGTCGACTTCTTTTTTTGAAATTAACTCATTTAAATCATTCGTAAAATATTTGATTTTATGAGATTTTGCGAAATTACTTAGTCTTTTTAAATCACTTCCAAAAACAATTTCAATTTCATAACCTAGTTTCTTAAAACATTTCAGATAAGTTTTTGAAATATTTGATGTTCCACATAATCCAATTTTCATTTGACTATTCCATGATCCAAAAAAGACTCCATTGTGAACCCTCTATAATCACATTTTTCGCATGTTGATTTGCAATCTCTATTTCCATTAAGTAAATTTTTTCTCACATCAAAATATTTTTTTGACATCCAAATATTTTTTATACTTTCACTGTTTACATCACCCATTACTTCAGAAAATAACAAATCCTCACTGCATAATGCTATTTTTCCCTCTGGATTAATTGTGATCATTTCAAAGGGTCTAAAACATAATAATTTTTTTGATTGCCATTTCTTTGAATTACTAAAAACTTCTTTTCTATTTGGTGCTGTGCCAGCTCTAGAATTAAGAATTTCCCCCTCAAATCTTAAAGCTATAGATATTCTCTCAAATGTATTATTCTCATTTGTACCTTTAAATCTTCTTGTTTCACTTAATTGATCTTTCAAACTTTCAACTCTTTTACTAAATTTTTTTGATTTATATGCTTTCTCATCAACGTAGTCATTTATATATAAGTAATCTAAACCAGAATTAAATAACTCAAGCAATTTTTCAAAGGTTAAACTTCTAGCATTAGTTTTAATTTCTATGAATGAATTTGGTAATTCTTTTCTGGATATTTTTATCATTTCAAAAATTCTTTTATCCAAAAGAGGTTCATTATTATTATATAATGACAGACGATTGTTATAATTCATTTCTTTTAAATCATTAATTATTTTCAAAAATAGATCCATGTTCATTGATTCATCATTTCTTGGATCAGTTAGAACAGATGCCAGACAAAAGCTACATCTTCCTGAACATCTAGATCTTGTTTCAATATGAACTATTCTTGGGATAAAAAATTTTTCATCTTTAATCCAGTTTAAGTAAAGTTTTGTAAGTTTATTTAATTTACCACTTTGAAAAAAATGATCAGATAAATTTTTATATACTTGTTTTGGTTTTAAAAAAAATTCTTTGAACATAGATCAATTAATATACCTTAAAAAAATTTTTTTGTGTTCAATTATGTAATTTTTCCAATTAAATCTTTTAATTTGTCTATAAGTGTTATTTCTGAGTAAATTATATTTTTTTGATCCTATTATAATAGCTTTATACAATTTTCTTTCATCAACTTTAACTAAAGTTTGCCATGTATCTTTTACTTTAATATTTATTGAGGATTTGCCGGTTAGTTCTGGAGTACCACCTGAATTTGAAATTATATGAGGAATTCCAAAATGCATTCTTTCTAAAACTGCATTAGGACAAGGATCTTTATATTTTAAGTGTAAAGCCAAATGAATATCTTTAAGAATATTTGATAAATTTTTTATATTATAATTATCTTTAATCTCAATTTTATTTTTATCCATTAAAAAAAGAACCTTTTTTTTTAAGTTAGTGTCTAATTCACTTATTTTTAATCCATAAATAATTAACTTATGATTAAATTTTGTACTCTTAGCTAATTTATATATAACATTGATAGCAGGTTTTACTATATAAAGATTTTCATTTTTGAAATAACCAGATATTAAAATATTAAATACTTTTGGAGTATTTACATTTCTATTTTTACTAATTTTTTTTGGAATAGAATTGTATAAAATTTTACTTTTTTTTGGTTTGTATTTTGTAAAAAAAATTGAACTTTTTTTGCAAAAATTTGATTGAAAAAAAATAAATTTTGATTTTTTTGTACCAATGAAATCATATCATTTTTTGCTTTATAATTTCCTTTAAACCAGCCTTTATAATATAAACCATTTTGATTGAAAATTATTGGTATTTGATTGTTTACAGAATATTTAATTGCATCTCTTAATTCTATTTCACTCCAAAAAGATTGTGCGTAAATTATATTTGGATTAATCAAAAAATTTCCAAAATGTTTAATTAATCTTTTAGTTCTTATATTAGGTCCTCCAAAATTCCTGAAATAAACTCCAAAGTAAGGTCTTATACTTTTATTTTTTTTCGAATAAAAAACATTTAAAAAATCAAAAAATTTTGGAACAAATTTAAGATAATTTTTTAAGTTAGTGAGAATACTAAACATATATTTTAATTAAATTTTTTTTAAAAAAATTTATATCTAAAAATACAAATTAAAGCGACAATCCCATCCTTTGCGGTTATTTTTTTTCCTTCTGAATACGATCTTCCATTGTACGAGATTGGAACTTCAAAAAATTTAAAACCTTTTTTTGCAAGTTTAACAGTTATTTCTGGCTCTACACCAAATGATTTCTCATTGATTTCAATGCTGTTTATAACTTCTTTTTTAAATACTTTATAACCTGTTTCCATATCAGTCATATTCAAATTTGTAACTACATTACAAAGAAAAGTTAAAATCTTATTCGCTAAATAATGTGAAAAATAATGCAATCTATTATATCTTGCACCTAAAAATCTCGAACCATAAACGACATCTGCATCAGACTCTTTAAAAGGGATTAGTAATTTTTCATAATCTCTTGGATCATATTCTAAGTCAGCATCTTGAGTTATTACAATTTCACCAGAAGCTTCTTTAAATCCTGTTTTTAGAGCAAAACCTTTTCCATAATTTTTGTCTAGAAAAATTAACTTTATTTCATTTTTATCTTTTAAATTTTGAAGAACTTCTTTTGTTCCATCGGTGGAACCATCATCAACTATGATAATTTCTTTTTCATTTATATAAAATTTTTTTATATTTAATAAAATTTTTTCAATTGTTTTAACCTCGTTAAAGCAGGGAATTACTATTGAAAGTTTCATATTAAAAACAATTATAAATACTTTATCTATTCACTCTTTAAAAGACCATATTTAATTAATGTTAAAACTGCGTAAATTCCATCCATAAAGTTAATTTTTTTTCCTTCATTTTTTGTTCTGCCTTTATAACTAATTTGCACTTCTTTAATTTCTAATTTTAATCTAGCAATTTTTGAAGTTACTTCAGGACAAAATGAAAATCCTTTTTCTTTCAGTTTAAGTTTTAAAAAGATATCTTTAGCAAAAACTTTATAGCATGTATGAGCATCAGTAAGATTTTGATTATTTATCAAATTTGACAACAGTGTTAATACTTGATTAAAAAAAATTCTTGATAGAGAAATAAAACTATTTGCATTATGATATCTACTTTTGCCCAAAACTCTTGAACCATAAACAATTTTAAATTTTTTATTTTTGATTGGATTTAAAAGCTTTTTGTAATCTTTTGGATTATATTCTAAATCAGCGTCTTGAATAATTACTGCATCACCACTTACATATTTTGATGCTGTAATTATAGCTGCACCTTTTCCAAAATTTTTTTTATGATGAATGATTTTATTGTAATATTTTTTATTTAAATTTTTTAATATAAAACCTGTTCTATCAGTAGAACCATCATTAACGATGATTATTTCCTTATTAATATCAATTGTTTTAATCTTTTTTAATAATTTTAATAAAGTGAACTCTTCATTATAAACTGGGATTATTATTGATAATTTCATTTATTTATTTTTTAAGGATTATATTATGCTATTCAAATTACCTATTATATAAAATGTTTTTAATTTTTTTTAAATTATTTTTTACAATTTTATCTTTATTTATATCAGGTTATATTTTAAATGTTCTTTTAAAAATTGTTGAAAACAACTATTTTTATACAGTCTTTAAAGGTATTGTATTTTTTGGATTTATATCACTTTTTGTAAATTTCTTTTTTCCTTTAAATCAATTTATAAATTCAATTATAATTTTATTATTTTTTATTATTTTTTTAAAATTAAATTTAAAAATTAATTGGAAAAAATTAATTCAAAACTTAACAATTATCTCAATTTTCTCATTTATTTTAATAATATATTCCAATGGTTTTGAGCCAGATGCTAGTCTGTATCATCTGCCTGCAACATTTAATATTAATAATGAAAAAATAATAATTGGTCTAAATAATATCCATTTCAGAATGGGGATTATCTCGATACTTCAATATATAAATGCATTTAACTTAAACCTGATAAATGGAACTGATGGCATAATTTTTATAAGTGCAATAGCTGTTTCTACATTACTTACTTACCTAAGTTATGAATTTTATGAAGTTATAAAAAAGAAAAAAAACTTTTTATCTTTTTTCTTACTTTTATTAATCGCTATTATTTGCCTAAGATTTAATAGATATAGTGATTTCGGTAATGACGCGTTAGGACATGTTTTCTTTTTATTGTTGATTTATTCAATAATTAAGTCAGTTTTGATTAAAAATGAAAATTTAGAAAAAAATTTAAACATTTTTATTGTGTTTCTATGCTTACAAAAAGTTTTTTATTTTTATCTTTTAATTATTCCTATTTTTTTAAATCTAAATAGATTAAAATTTAAGAAACAATTATATTTTGATTTTTCACACTTTTTTTCCTTTTTATTTTTATGTTTATGGATAATTAAAAATATTCTTGTTACAGGATGTGCTTTATATCCAGTTAGTATTACATGTTCAAAAAGTCTAAATTGGTATATTTCAAATTCAAAAACTGAGCCTAATGCAGAAATTGTTGCATTAAAAGGTGAAGCATGGGCAAAAAATTGGAATAAAAATGATACTAATTTAGACATGGAAAATTATATCAAAAATTTTAATTGGTTAAACACTTGGAAATCCGATCATCTAAAGTATATAAAAAATAAATTAACTCCTTTTTTTGTTTTCATATTAATTATGATGGCTTTTAAATTATCGATTGAAAAAAAAAATTTTTTCAAAATAAAACATGAAAAACTTAAAAATATTATTTATAATAAAAATTATTTAGTTTCGTTAGTAATTTGTTTAGTTGGCTTTATTTTGTGGTTTTGGAAATTTCCAATATTCAGATATGGGAGTAGTTTTATTTTAACTTTTATATCCTTGATTTTTTTACCTATTATTTCAAGTTTTAGATTTAAGAAAATATACTCAGTTATTTTGTTCTCTACCCTTTTATCAATATTTTTAATAAAAAATTCATACAGAATATATAATGACCATGATAAGAAACCGATTATTCATAAAATAAAATCAAATAAATTTGAAAAAATTAGCATTGAAGGTTTGAATTTTTATAGGCATGATTATGGTTGTGGATACTCAAGAAAACTATGCACAAATTATTCTAATATTTTGGAAAATCTTAAGGCTAAAAAAATCAATAATTATATTATTATTTATCCCAAATGAGTGATTTATGCATTATTTGTGGTCATAAGTTAGAAAAAAATTCTAATTTTACATCTAAATGTAAAAAATGTGATTTTTGTATCTCACACCTTAAAGCAAATTTTGGTGCACCAGTGGAGGGAATAAACGATGTTAGAATGGATAATTTCAATAAAATATTAGATTTAATAAAAAGTGAAATTAATGATAATTGTAAAATGTTAGAGATTGGGCCAGGAAAAGGTTTTTTTATGAAATCGGCTCAAGAAAAAAAGATAGACATATTTGGAATAGAGCCAGGAAAAAAAGAGGCTCAATTTTTATCAAAACAAGGTTTAAAAGTATTTAATCTAGAATTTCCATTAAAATATATAAACTTTGATGAAAAGTTCGATTTTATCATATTTAATGATGTATTAGAGCATATAAATGTTTCAAAACTAGATGAAGCTATTAATCAATGCTATTCACTTTTGAATGATAATGGTTTTTTGATTTTAAATTTACCAAATTCAAATGGTATTTTTTTTAAATTAGCAAATTTTTTTAGATTATTTAAAATAGATATTTTTCATGAAAGACTTTGGCAAAAAGATTTTTCTTCTCCACATATGACTTATTTTAATGATAAAAATTTAGATACATTTATTACAAAATATAATTTTAAGCTCCAAAAAGAAACTTATTTAAAGACTATTGATAATAACTCAAAAGAAAGAATTTCATTCTCAATAAAGAATTCATTTCTATTACATCTTATTAGTTTTTTAGTAAATTGCCTGTCTTATGTAATGGAATATTTACCTAAGGACATTATGTTAAAAATTTATAAAAAAGGAAATTAATTTGATTCAATTAATTATAAATAACCAAAAAAAAATTTTTTCAGCCAGTATAATCTTGTATATCTTTATATTATTTCCTTTACTTAGATTATGGGATATTTACCGTTATTTCATATTACCAATATTTATAACAACATTAGTTTTGATTACTTATTCAAACTTAAAAACAAAATTTTTTTATGAAAAAAAAAACATTTATGAATTGATATTAATAACTTTATTTTCTTTAATAGCATTTTTTTTTTCAAATAAAGATTTTCAACTAATTAAAAATTATATTTATTTGTTATTAACTATTTACATTTATATATCTTTATTAAGATATGAAAATTATGAATATTCAAAATTTATTAGCAAAACATTAAGTCTATTTATAAATATTATAGCCTTTTTTTTGTTGGTTTGGACTTTTTATTTTTATATTTTTGAATGTTATAATGATATAAATAATCACTGCTCTATAGTCTATGTTACTAGACAATTTCACTATCATATAATTTATAATACAAATTTACTTAACATTTTTTTAATATTTGCGCTTATGCAATTATTTACTAGTGAGAAAAAAATAAATAAAATAAATTTTTTTTCAATCTCAGTTTTGTGTCTTTCATCAGTAAGTATGATGGTAAATATAATTTGGTTTTTATTCATATTAAATAATATATTAAAAAAATATTTTTCAGAAAAAAAATTAGGTTTATTTTTAATTTTATCTTTGATTATATTAATTTTTTTTCTTTTTAGCTTTAATGAACATTTATTAAATTTTTTAAAAGAAAATTTTGAAAAAATAATTATTAACAACTTAATTAATGCTGGTGAAATTGAATCTATAATCTGGAGATTAGAAAAATTAGCAGATTTTAAATCATATGCAATATCTACTTTTTTTTATGATCCATTAAAATTATTATTTGGAAATGAAACTATTCAAAATAATAATTATTTTCATAATTCATTTTTTTCAATTTTTCATTTTTATGGAATAATTATTCTTGTCTATATAATAATCAAAATACTGAGATTAAATAACAATTTTCAAATATTCATAATTTTATCTTATTTTTATACTACTGATAATTTGGTTATGCATAATTTTTCTATAACATTTTTTACTTGGCTCTTAATGGCTAGCACAGTGAGTAAGAACAGATATGAAAGCAGTGTAAATTAATGTTATCAGAATTCGAAATAGTAAACTTTAATGATATTTTAATTTCTCCTATAAATTATGTGGTAGGACTATTATTTTTTTTTGGTTTAAGTTATACAACTATTGCTCTTCAAAACAGTATTGGTGTAATAAAAAAAAATAAATTTTTAGAAAATTTTTTAATATTATTATGTTTATTAGTTTTATTTATAAATGTTAGTTTATTATTAAAAATTGATCTAAATTATATTCAATTCCCGCTTTATATTTTTGTTTTTTTGGGATTAATTTTTTTGATTTATCAAAAAAAAATTATCATTGAATTTTTTTTATATATTAACAAAAATAATAATATTTTTTTAAAAATTTCATTAATACTGATTTTTTTAAACTCTATTCTTTCACCAATTGATATTGATTCTCTTGATTATCATATGGGTTTTCCAGGATTTATTGAAGATAACAGATTTTATGAAATTAAAAAAAACTGGTTTCATTCTGCTTTTTTCTTCAACGGAGAAGTAATTGGTCTTATTGGTTTAATTATAAAAAATGATATATCATTAAATTTCTTAAATTTTTTATCTATTTTAATTTTCTTTAGAACTATTGAATTAACAAATTACAATTCCAAAACAAAGAATATACTCAAATTATTAATCATTTCCTGTCCTGCAGTAATTCAGCTAATATTATCTGCTAAACCTTTTCTTTTTCCACTTTCAATAATCATTTATTCATTTTATCAATTAAAAAAACTTTTATCAGTTAAGAATTTTAAAGATATTAACTCTAAAAACATCTTAATATATTTTGTTATTATTTTTTTTGGATGTTCTTTTAGATATGAATTTTATATTTTTCTATTAATAATTTTAATTTATTTCATAATTTTTAATATTTCTTTTATTAACAAAATTTTTAAATATTCTCTCATTGGTTTTTTAATAAATATTTCACCAATTCTTTTAAGAAATTTTTTATATTTTAAGGATCCTATTTTTCCTTTTTTAAGTAAAAAAAATTTAAGTTATGAACATATTTCTTTTATTGATGGACTAGGTTCTACAGGGACTTTTTTTGGAATGGATAAAGTATTATTTTTTCCACTAAACTTATTTTTTTCTACTATTCCTGAATACTTTATTACAACTTTAGGATTTACAATAATACCTCTTTTCTTAATTCTTAAAAAAAAATTTATTAATAAAGACTTTTTCATAATTCTTGGCTACTCCTTGGTGCTTTTCATATTAGGAAAAATTTCTTATCCAAGATTTTTTATTCCATCTTTTATTTTATTCGTTATTATGTCTGGATTAATAATACAAAAATTCGATTTAAAGATATTCAAATTTATATTATTTGCACACATAACATTTTCTCTTTTTATTTTATCATATTCACTAATTATATATGGACCAATGTTGATAAATGAAAATTTGAAAAGTAAAATTCTTATTCAAACTGTTGATAATTATTATGTTTATAAAACTATATCCAAAAACTTTAAGAAAAATGAAAAATTCATTGATTTAACAAAAAGTAGAAATAATTTTGATAAAAGAAAATTGAATATTCAATTTGATAATAATAAAAATGATATTAGTAACTTGAATTTATATAAATCTGTTTCAGGAGAAAAAGATTATATAATTATTGAAAAAGATTTTAAAAATTATTTAATTAAAAATGACATTAAATTCATAATAATTAAAGAATTTAATTATAAAATCCGAACTAGAAATCCGTTATTTAATAAAACAAATGAAATATTAATAATAAAGTTTTTAAATTAAAATGAATATTTTTTATCATTTTTTAATGGATCCAAGAAGAGGAGGACCACATCAATTTATTGATAATTTTGTTAATTATACTAGAGGTAAAATTATTAACAAAATTTTAATCAATGGTGTTAATAAAAATATTGATTTATCTTTTTATAGAAATAAAGGAAGATTTTTTTATATTTTTGAGATAATTATAAACTTGATCAAAATTTTTTTATTTTTTAATAAAAATAAATCAAATAGTAATGAAGTAATCAATATTCATGGATTTTATAACATAGCTCCATTAATATATGTGCTTATAAGTAGAAGAAAATTTAATTGGTTCATTCATGAAGAAATAAAAGAAAGATATTTTTTTATATTTGATATTCTTCCAAAAAAAAATCAAATTTTTTTTCTTTATAATCCAAAACAATTAAATATGAGAAAAAGAAATAATTTTTTCATTATTAGACCTTCTGTAGATACAAATTTTTGGAATTTAAAAGATAATAATTTTTCAAATACAAATTTTTTAACTGTAGGAAATTTAAATCCACTCAAGAATCATAATTTACTTTTAAATTCATTTTACAAAATACAAAAAAATATTACTCTTCAAATAGCTGGGGAAAAACTTTCTTCTCATCAACAATACTACAACAACATCTTAATTTTAAAGAAAAAAATTGAAAAAAGCTCCAAATCAAGAATTTCACTTCTTGGCAGAATTAGTAAAAATAAAATAAAGAAAAAAATGTCCCAATCTAATTTTTTCATCATGTCATCCAAAAGTGAGGGGACACCTTTTGCTCTTTTGGAAGCTATGAGTTGTCAAAAAATTTGCATAATACCAAAAATCAAAACTTTAAATAAAATTTTTAAAGATAATTATAATGGATTTTATTTTAAAAATAACAATATTAAATCATTAAGCAAAGTAATAATAAAAGTTTTAAATTTGAGTAAAAAAGAAAAAATAGAAATAGGTAAAAGAGCAAGAAAACTAATCTTAAAAGAATTTTCAAATGAAGTATTCACAAAAAAAATAAATAAAACTTTATTAAAAAAATTATGAGTAGATATATTTTAGGTTTAAATTGTTTTCATGCAGATTCATCTGCTTGTATTATTTCTAATGGAAAATTGATAGCAGCAGTTGAAGAAGAAAGATTTAAAAGAATAAAACATTTTGCAGGATTTCCTGATCAATCTATAAAATTTTGTTTAAAGATGGCAAAAATAAATATGCAAGATATTGATTTGATTTGTGTAAATACAAATCCTTTAGCTAACTTATTTGAAAAATCAAAATTTTTATTAAAAAAAAAAGGTATTAAAATAATTTATAATAAGGCTAAAAATAAAATTAAAAAAAATTACGTTATAGAAAATCAGATAAAAAAAATATTTAATTGTAAAAAAATACCAAAAATTCTTTACTTAAATCATCATGATTGTCATCATTACTCGTCATACTTTGCAAGTAATTTTAAAGAAACTGCCTCACTGTCATTAGATGGATTCGGAGATTTTGTAAGTACGAGTTTAGGATATTTTAAAAAAAATCATTTTAAAAAATTTCAACAAGTTTACTTTCCTGACTCATTAGGAATTTTTTATAGTGCAATAACACAGTTTTTAAATTTTAAAAATTATGGAGATGAATATAAGATTATGGGACTGGCAGCCTATGGAACTCCAAAGTATAAGAAAGAAATGTATGAAATTGTTAAAAAAAGTAACGACTCATTTTTTCAACTAAATTTAAAATATTTCAACCATCACAAAAATAATCATAATTATATGTGGAATAATGAGTATCCAATTGTAAAAGATCTTTTTACAAAAAATTTTTATAAACTATTTAATATTAAAAATAAAAAAATTGACGAGAAAAAAAAAGCAGATATTGCAGCTTCTGCTCAAGCAGTTTTTGAAGAATTATTAATCTCTATGTGCAATTTTTTGTACAATAAAACAAAATCAAAAAATTTAATTCTTTCTGGTGGTTGTGCTATGAATACTCTTGCCAATGGTAAAATTATATCAAATACTAAATTTAAAAAAGTCTTTATTCAACCAGCTGCTCCAGACAATGGAGGAGCTTTGGGAGCTGCATATTTAGGAGATTTTCATCTCAATAAAAGAAGATCTCTTCCTTTTAAAAACAGCTATCTTGGACCAAGTTTTTCAGATAAGGAAATTCTAAATATATTTAATAACTATAAAAAAAAGATTTCATTAAAAAAATCGAAAAAATTTGATGAAAATTTTTATAGTAATATTGCAAATTTATTAAAAAGAAAAAAAGTAATTGGTTGGTTTCAGGATAGAATGGAATGGGGTGCTCGAGCCCTTGGAAACAGATCAATAATTGCAGACCCAAGAAAATTTAATATGAAAAAAATTATTAATAAAAAAATTAAGTTAAGAGAAAAATTTAGACCATTTGCACCAATAGTGATGGAAGATGAATCAAATAAATGGTTTGAAGAAATTAAAGCAGAACCATATATGATGAGAGTTTATAAAGCCAAAAAAAATAAATCTAATAAGATTCAAGCTGTAGTTCATCAAGATGGGACTAGTCGTGTACAAACCATTAACAGGACACAAAATCTAAAGATGTATCAACTTTTAAAATCATTTAAAAAGAAAACCGGAGTGCCTATATTAATAAATACATCACTTAATGAAAATGAACCAATAATTTGTAACCCAAAAGAAGCTTTTGAACTTTTATTAAGAACAAAATTGGATTATTTAGTAATTTCAAAATTTATTTTTAAGAAAAAAAAATGAAAAAAATTTTAATTACAGGATGTGCTGGATTTATAGGTTATAATTTAGCAAAATTTTTGATTAAAAAAAAAATTTTTGTTCTCGGTATAGATAATTTAGATAATTATTATTCAGTAAAATTAAAAAAAAAAAGAATCAATGACCTAAAAAAAAATAAATCTTTTAAATTTTTAAAAATTGATTTAAAAAAAAAAATAGATCTAAAGAAAATTAATTACAAATTTTCTTTTATTATCCATCTCGCCGCCCAAGCAGGAGTTAAGGCATCGGTAATTAATCCGCGTAAAACAATAGAAAATAATATTAAAGCATTTTTAGAAATACTTGAATTTGCAAAAACAAAAAAAATTAAAAATTTAATTTATGCCTCATCAAGTACTGTTTATGGCAAAAATAAACCTCCTTTTACCGAGACTCAAAAAAATAATACTCCATTGTCAATCTATGGAGCAACAAAAATTGCAAATGAAAATATGGCTTACGTTTATCATAATTTGTATAATATAAATTTTTTTGGTCTCAGATTTTTTACACTTTATGGAAATTCTTTAAGACCAGATATGGCATTGTATAAATTTATAAAAAAAATGAAAGAAAATGAAACAATTAATTTATTCAATTACGGAAAAAATATGAGAGATTTTACATTTATTGAAGATATTAATCTAAAAATTTTTGAAATTTTAAAATTTATGAAAAAAAGAGAAAAGAAAGATGTTTTTGAAATAATCAATCTTGGTAACGGTAAAAAAATTTCAACTCTAAAGGTGTTAAAAATAATTGGAAATATTCTTAAAATCAAACCTAAAATCAAATTATCCAAAAAATTTAAAGATGATATGTTTGTTACTCATTCAAGTTTAAATAAACAAAAAAAATTATTGAAAAAAATCAAATATACAAATTTTGAAGATGGAATTAAAAAATATATTAACTCAAACTGATTTATTAATTTTTTTTTTTTAATATATTTGGTATTTTCTTATTAAGATTATTTTTAATAAAAAAAAATTTATTAATTGACCAAATAAATAAAGCTCAATCTACATCTCAAAAAAAAGATATTGTTCTAATTGGGGGCATAGTATTAATAATTAATCTAATTTTTTTTGAGATATATTATTTAGACAAACCCTTTGATAGCTATCTCAAGTATTTTATTTTATTATTTTTTATTGGATTATTAAGTGACTTTTTTAACTCATTTGAAGCAAAATATAAATTTTTAGTCTTGATAATTTTATCGTCAATTTTTTTAGCATTTGAAAAAAATTTCATCATAAATAAATTATCAATATACTTCATTGATAATATTTTATTTAATTTTTTTTATATAAAAGTCTTATTTTCAAGTTTTTGCTTAACCCTTTATATTAGTGGCAACAATATGATAGATGGCATAGATGGAAATTCCATCATGCATAATATTTTAGTTTTCATTTTTTTATTAATCTTAATAAGCGAAAAAAATATGGTTAATAAATTAGACTACATTTCCGTTATCTTTATTTTAAAAATTTTGTTTTTTTTATTATTTTTAAATTTGTTTAAAATTTTATTTCTTGGTGATAATGGCTCATATTTACTTGGTTCTATAACAGCATTAAGCACAATATACATTATTCAAGAACTAAATTTAAATCCGTTTTTAGCATCAATATTTTTGTTTTACCCATGTTTCGAAGTTTTGTTTGCATTTATATATAAAAAGAAAAGTTTTAAAGCTGACAGAAATCATTTGCATATTAAATTATTTGATAAATATAGTAAAATAAACAAATTTATGCCTTTAATAATTATTTTATCAGTAAATAGTTTTTTTATGGCTATAAGTATCTTGAATTATGAAAATGATGATTATTTAAAAATAATTCAAACTATTTATTTTATATCTTTATTTATTTTTTATTATGGAACAATCAAAATTAAAAACTAAAATATTAATCACTGGAGCTGCAGGCTACGTTGGAAAAAATCTAGTCCTTTTTTTAAGAAAAAATAAAAAATTTCAACTAAAATTAATTGACTATAAAAATAAGCCAAAGATTAATTTTTTTAAAAAATTAAATTATATTAAACATGATTTAAATATTAATTTAAAAAAAAAATTAATTAAAATTAATCCGGATATAATTATTCACCTTGCTGCTTTAACTTCAGTAACTGAGTCAGAAAAATTTAAGAAAAAATATTATAAAAACAATTTTGTAGTAACGAAAAATATCTGTAGTTATTGTAAACAGTTTAATAAAAAATTAATTTTTGCATCGTCTGCTGGTGTATATAAATCAAAAAATGTCTCTATTAAAGAAGATGATATCAAAAAACCTAAAAATTATTATGGGAAAACAAAACTCTTATCAGAAAAGATTATAACAAATCAACTTAATTCTAAATCAAGCTACATAATTCTAAGATTTTTTAATATTGGTGGTGGAGATAAAAAAAATAAATTAATATTTTCAAAGAATAATTATCCTGTTTTTAAGATGATTACAAATATAATCAAGAATAAAAGTAAATTTTTTATTTTTGGAAAAAATCCAAAAAATGATAAAACAGCAATTAGAGATTACATACATGTTTTTGATGTCATAACTATTATTAAATATTCCTTAAATCACTTAATTAAAGAAAAAAAAAATTTAATTTTAAATTGCTGTAACGGAATACCAACTACTATTATTCAATTAATTAAGATGTTTGAAAAAATTAGTAAAAAGAAAATTAATTATGAAATAGTTAACAAACGAAAGGGTGAAGATTTTGTTTTTTTTGGAAGTAACCAAAAATTAAAAAAAATATTTAATTTCAAACCAAAATATAGTCTAAAAAATATTGTTAAAGATACCTATGAATCAATTAATTGACACCAAGTTACAAGAGATTTTGATTAGAATAATAGTACTGACATTTCCTATTGCATTTATTATAGGTAATGCATTTGTTAATTTTTATTTAACAATTTTTTTTCTTTATTTTTTGATAAATATAAAAAATATTTTTCAATCTTTTAATAAAAGTATTTTTTTTACACCTTTTATAATTTGGTCTTATATTTTTTTAATTACTCTAATTAATAATTATCCATTAAATCAAAATTATAATTTTGAAAATATATTAAAATCTTTTTTCTATTTAAGAATTGTAATTTTACCACTAGTAATAGCTTACTTAATTAATCTTTATTCGAATCTTAAGATACAAATATTTAAAACTTTAATTATATTAATCACAATAATATCTATAGATGTAATTTTTCAATTTAATTTTGGTATAAATTTAATTGGGCTTGAAAATACCAATTTCGGTATGAGAAATTCAAGTTTTTTTGGATCTGAGCTTATATCTGGATCATTTATATCTAAATTTACAACATTAAGCCTTGCATCTTTGTTTGTATATAAAAATTATAATAAAAAAATTTTAAATTATTTTTTATTATCTTTACCAATAATAATTTTATTAGGGGTTCTACTTAGTGGTGAAAGAATGGCGTTCTTGAATGCAATTTTTGCTATAATTATATTTATATTTTTATCTAAAAATAAAAAAATTTTTTCTATAGCTGGTATAATGTTAATTATTTTATCAACTATCATCATTTC
>MDTD01179507.1_pt1 | contig 19224 bp, 12 predicted proteins | sample 811221 | NCBI WGS metagenome assembly MDTD01 (sample SAMN05326646, study PRJNA326480) | marine metagenome | isolation source: seawater | place: Pacific Ocean: South West | collected 2011 | reverse complement strand
TGGACCGTCGTCGTCAATATCGCTGAAGCGCTCCCATACGTCGGAGTCGTACAGAGCCCGCTGCATATTCGCGCAGAACAGCAGTCCCTTGATCGTTCCGGTCTCCGCATAGGTGTCGACTAGTCGGCGCACTCCCTCTTCAGTCATATCCGAGACCGGATGACAGGCGTAAAAATGCTCGTTGTCTTCGTTGAAATAGATCTTTTTCATTAGATTTGTTACTTTTTGTTGTACATGTTTACCCAGGTTTTGGTGGCTTTACGGGCCGGAATGATCCGGACTACCCGCAGCGGCGATGCGCCTTTTTCCCAGGTCAGTTCCAATCCTTTTTCGCGCAATTCCTTGCCGCTGTAACGTCCGATCTTAAAGTCTCGAACCATTTCGTCACAGAAGAAATCGCCGTCCGGGCAATGCGGAAACTTAACTTTGAAAGTGCCGTATTTGTCTTCCAGATAGAACAAGCCGTAGTGCCGTCTTTTGGCGGGGTTGGTCATCTCGGTGAAGTTTGGTACTTCAGCACCCTTCAACTTATTTTCTATTCCGGCCCAGTCCGCGGCTTTGGACATCATGCCTTTGAGTTTGCCGGAACTGATGTCCGGAGAGCCCCAGAAGACCAGCACCTCGCCTTTGCCTGCTTTGTGCAGGGATATCGCCGCGCCGCCGTCGGGGAAGCGGGCCAGTACTTTGCCGTTCGGTTTCTGATCCGGATAATACCCGAAGTAATCGGTGGCCGGCAGCCAGCGGTACTTATAATGCCAGAACGCCTTGCGTACTTCCGGGCTTTCTTTCTGTTCTTTCAGTGTAGTAAGAGTTTGGAAATCTATCTTGCGTCCCGGCGCGAAAAGCGGATTGTCTTTCAGCGCGGTTGCCGTGATATGGCCGGTGGTGACATATTTCTCTGTCGGCTGCGAAATGCCGAAGGCTTTCAATAGCTGGAACGGTTCTTTGCCCAGTTCCGGAACATATTTGCCGGTGTTGGCGGTAATGATCATTTTAGCCCCGTCCTGCTTGACCAGTTTTTCATAACGGCGCAGTGATTTGAGCGAAATGACTTCGTCCAGAATATTCGGCAGGACCAGTTTGAAACTCCGGTCCGGGAACGCGCTGAGATTGGCGTTCGGGACCGCGTCCTCGTTAAGCAGTTCGAACCAGCGCTTCAGGTCTTCGAGCCGGGCTCCGAAAGTGGTCCGGTGCTTGGTGTACAGGGTTTCGCGGTCCTGATGTACCGCGACCCGGGCCGGCTGCATGACCAGGTCGGCTTCGTGCAGTTCCCGGATTATCGGCATAAAACGCTGGTAGCGGTCGAAGGAGTAAAAGCCGCCGTAACGGTCGATCATATCCTTGCCGGTGTAGCTGTAGACGTGCAGGTTTGCGCCGCCGCCTCCGGCCTGGGTCAACATCGTCCAGGTTGAGACGTCCAGCACCCAGCCGCCTTTGCCGGGATCGTTATGCGCGCCCCAGCCGTGCGGATGGATAGGTTCAGTTATCCAGCCGATCTTGCCCTTTTTCCAGGCTTGATAATATTCCCCGCGCCGATCCAGCGAGTGATTGCCGCCGTTGTGACAGAAATCCAGTTTTCCGGCCAGATCCATGTTTTGTGCGGGTGAACCGTACACAATCACAACGCGTTTGTCATCATAGGAACGGATGTCGTCGAGCAATCGGCCGATCCAGAAATCTTTTGGAATGCTTGCCTTGAACCTGACGAAATCCAGCCACTTCATGCGTAGATCAGGATTTGTACCCAGTTCGAAAGCAGGCTTGGGCGGTTCGATCTCATTAAAGGACTTATAGTTGGAGCCCCAGCGTTTGTTGAGCTGAGATAAGGTCAAGTTCAGATTCTTCTGCAAATAAGTCCTGAAGCCGGCCGCGGCTACCGTGGAATATCCGGAAACAGTCCCGTCCCAGGGCTGATCGACCACGGTCCATTCGCCTGCCGGTTTCATAAGGAAATAGCCCTCAAATCCGGCATGGTCTTTATAGCGCTCGTAGACTGCGCGATTGGCGTCGGACCAGTATTTCAGCAGTTCCGGATCGGTCGCGTCATATGCGCCGTATGAGATGCCGTCGCCTGCTTCAATGCCGTCAGCGGAAAACTGGCGCGAGAATTTCCCCCAGCGGTAATAACCGTGATGCAGATCAGAGTGGGCAAAACGTACCGTTACCTTGCAGCCGTGATCCGCCGCGGTATTCATGACAGAGTCGAGGAATGAAAAATCGAATACTCCCGGCAGTACCTCGAAATCGTTCAGGGCCGGACAGATTGTGAAGCTCTGGACAAATGTATGGCTGTCTTGAATGTACTTTTTGAAGTCGTCTATGTAGTACTGCATTGGTTTTTGCTTGGTCTTCGGCCTCATCCTGACATATGAGAGGCGGTTATATGGCTGTTTTTTCAGCTCGCTCCGGTCGGTCTTTTTGCCTTTGTAGACCAGTTTGGCCGGATGATTGTTCTTTTCTCCGAACACATATTCCTGTGAGTCGACCTTTTTGCCGTTGTCAAGAATATCAGCCTGAAGGCGGAAAGCGTTATATTTTTTATCCCTTTTGAACTTGAGGCAAATATTCTGTACCGGTTTGCTACTGATCTTCTTTTCGCCTGATACAAGCACGTCGCTACTGTAATAGGGCGACAATTTATACTGCAGTTTCAAGTCTTTTTTGCCTTTTGGAAAGACCTTGACGTTGATATCGAAGGGTTGTCCCGGCTGATAGACCCCGCGACCGGGGTGTTCAGGATTGATTCGCATATAGCCGATGACCGGCGCTTTTTTCGTATCAACCGGTTTCAACTTCTCCTTGACCGGTGAGTTGAACTGCTGATATTTGAGCGAGCTGGATGCAATCAGCTTGCCTTTTTCATCTACTATCTGGTAATCGATCCAGTAGATGTCATCCGGTCCGAGATTGAATTTTATTTTCTTTTTGCTGACGACCGGGTCATTTGGATCATAGATGATGGTTTCCTTGAACTCCTTGACCGGCTTGCCCTGGAACTGGGTTCTGACCTGACCGGCAAAAGCGTATTTGCCCTTTTCTTTCAGAACCGCTCCGACGTAAGCGTAAGGTTCGGTGAACGGTATCTGCAGCGGAGCGGTGTCAATATCTGCAAGGTATATGGTACCTTTCATAGGCTTTTTTTCATCCATTTTGCTTCCGGCGCGAGCCGCATATAAACGGAATCCCAGCAGCTCTAGCTTTCCGTCCGGCTGTGAGTTTTTGAGTTGACCTTCTACATGGCAGGTCCCGTGGGAGGATGCTCCGGCTTCACCGCTGTGGAAGGCCGCGGTGCAGTACGCGTTCCAACCGTTTTTGCCGGCTTTGAACGTTTTTCTGGCCTTCATGAAAAAGTAGAATATCTCTCCGTCGGCGTCGCGAATGATCGGATGTAGTTCAATGATCACTGTCGAGGTATGCCGGTGCTCGCGCAGCAGTCCGCTGGCGTCAAAAAAGATTCGTTCGGTGCCCGGTTTCAGGACGATTGGTTTCTTAAGCATGATATCAATGTTTTTTCCCATGCGTTTCCGGTTGCCGTTGCGCATCGGGACATCCGGGACGAGGTCGTAGTTGATCGCGATCATGTCCGGATTGACCTGTTTCAGAATCAGGCTGTCGCCCTTGACTGTCGCGACCTTCCAGTCTTGCGCATCCGGCATTTCAAATGCGAAAACGCTGTTCAGAGCAAACAGCGCTATCGCTGCAAATAATGATTTCAACCTCATTTTATACCTTTCAGTTCTTTTTATTTTTTACAATTCTCGTTAATTGTTCCAATGTCAGATCAGGCGGCAAGTCGCTGCCCCCGGTTGGTTTTTCAACCGGCGTTAGCTCGCGGCAGTTTTTGCCCGCTTCAGGATAAGCCTGGCTGAGAGCCTGCAAGCCTTTAAAACTCTTTTTTCCGACCTTGAAGACGGGAGTGGCGGTAAAGATACAGTTATCAAAGGTAATCTGCGCCGGAGTCGCGCCGTTACCCAGCCAGAAAACCTCTTTACAGTCAATAAAGACGCAGTTCCTCAAGGAAAGTTTAGCCGCTTTGCTCCAGATATTGACGCCATGTTTGAAACCGATAAAGGTGCAATTTTCCATTGTCACCTTAGCATTACTGCCGAGACTAAGCCCGAAACGGCCGTCTTTGCCGCTGATCATGGTACAGTTACTCACCTTGAGTTCGGCGTTTTGACGCGCCATCAGCGCGCTTCTGGTGTTGTCCCGTATGATGCAGTTTTTCACTTCATAATGGCCGCTGCCCTGGAATCCGGCTCCGCCGCGTTCAAAAATACAGCCGTTGTAGAGCATGCGGCAGTCTTCGTTGGAACGGAAAGTTATATCCAGGACGCACTTCGCAAGAGCATTGCGGAAAAATGAATAGCGGACGATACAACCGGCGGTACTGTGGGCGCTGATGCACTGGTCCATGCAGTCGGACGCTTTAATGTTCTCGAAGATTATGCCTTTACCGCGATGCGTGTCAAAAAGGTCGGAAGAGCTCCATTGCGCGTTGATGTTTTTCACCGTGATATAGCTGCCGCCGACGATCACGTCGTTCGGCTCTGGCGCCATTATCTTTACATTTGCCGGAGTCTTCCCTGCTTCCAGCTTGATGTAGAGCATGCTGTGGTCCTTGTGCAGTTTCCTGGTCTTTGGATCCCAGTAGAGGAAAAAGAAACAGGAATTCGGAACCAGATCGGCTCTCTTTTTGACGCATTTCAACGGTTTGCCGTCGACAAAAATGAATGGGAAACCATCGTAGTAGCCTTTGCCGCTCATTATGACGACATTATGCTTGAACCGTATAGAGAAGACGTCGTTTCCCTCGCTTTTCCAACGGCTTGCCGGGAAATGATTCATTCGGGTCAGAAATGCGCCGTGACCATCCACTACAGTCGGTTTTTCCGGGGTGCCGGAATGCTTTTTGCTCAAAGAACCGAACTCTTCACGGTATGGTTCTTTGGTCGGTACAATGTTTAACGTATCGCTGCCTTTGAGCACGGACAGGCTCTTTTTAAAAGTCCGGAAAGGTTTTTCTTTGGTCCCCGGATTACTGTCGTCGCCCTCGACGTTGTCGACGTAAAGCTCGGCGGCGAACATTGCCGGCACCAATCCGGCGGCAAGGGTTGTTATGAACCGTTTTTTCATTTCAGCGGCTCGGAGGTGATGGAAATATCCTTGATCTTATAGATGCCGGGTGCGGACAGTTTGATCTGACCACCGATTTTTTTTATGCTTGAGGAAATCTTGAATTCAAGCTTCCACTCCTTGTTCGCAGGCTTGAACTTGACTTCCTTGTGGAATTTTTCCTTGTTTTTGTCTTCGCCGGTCAGTCGAAGTGAGCCGCCCAGGAGTGAGTTTTCGCTCGAAATATCGACTTTGAAAATTACCTTCAGTTCAGTATCCGCCGGGGTGTCTTTGGGAATTACCATTTTCGGAGTTACGGCATGAATAAAGAATGGTTTGATCTGTTTCGGCTTAAGCTTGGACATGTCGATTACCAGCGCATCGCCGTCTTTTTTTACTGTAACATCTTTGCCGCCGACCATGCCGAAGTAGCGTCCGTTGCGCAGAACTTGCGGGCCTTTGCCATTGGACAGTTCTTTTCCAGGTACGTTCAAGGCGTTCACGCTTAATGTTCCTGCAAGAATTAAAGTGCCGAATAATAATGCTTTATGCATTGTTTTCTCCTGATGTTTATTGATTGCTGCCGGGAAATATATTCACCGTGTATATTGAATTGTCTTTAAGCTTATTTTTCAGGTCGACGACCGTGAAGCCGCTGGCATAGAGGAAGGGCGGATACTGAGTTTTTTTCAAGCTGTGCCACTTGCTCTTTTTCGCGGCGGCCGAGTAATCGCAGACCGACATATCGAAGCCGATGAAATCGCGCTTGTTGATGTCAAAACGTTCCTGCATACTGAAATAACCGTCGATCAGCAGCGCCACTTCATAACCGTCCGCGGTTTTCTGCCCGAATGGGACCCCCGCATGCTCCAGCCCTTTGCCGTACCAGATCCGGAAACCGGGTGAATATCCGTACTTTGTCTGGGGCTGAAACCAAACCTGAAAGACGTCGCGTTCCATGCCGGAGCCACCGAAACGGGCATTCGGACGCAGGTCCAGGTAGAGCGTCACATTGTCGCCGTTCCAGGGCCAGGCATTGCGATTGCGCCGTGGCGAAAGTTCGTCATCTATTACCCCGGCTTTGAAATAAAGCCCGCGGCCGTCCTTGCGGAAAAGATAGTTACAGATAACTTTGCCGTCAGCTTTTATCTGGCCGGATGCCTGATTGTTTTTCATGTGCAGCAGCGGGTTGCGCAGGATGTCGAGCAGAAATATCGAGCGTTTTTTGCTATCCTCCGCATCAATCACGCCAAGCGCCCCGGTGCCATCGGTTGATGGCAGAATTTCCGGTGCCGGGAGTGTCCAGCAAGTGTCCTTCGCAATTTTAAGTTTTGTTTTTCCGCTTTTTCCGGCAAGGCTCCAGGACAGTGTGGCATGCAAAGGTTTTTCGGTGTTGAATATTACTTTTATGTTCCGGTTGCTGCATGGCAGAATCCGTTGTTCCGCTTTGGCCGCAAGCGGCAGCTCCGCCATTGGTGGATAGAGCTTTCTGGATCCCTGGGACAGCGGTGCGGCCAGGTTCAAACGGCGCCACATAATACGCGCGATCTCATATTGTCCGACAGCGGTTGGGTGAACTCCGTCATAACGCAGACGTTCCTGGGCTAAACTTTGCCTTTGCTGGAATCTGGAGAAATCCTGCTGAACCGGCAGACACGGTATTTTTTCCGCCTTGGCTATATCCTCACAAACCTGTCCCATCTGCCTCAGAAGCGCTTCGGTTCCCGCGAGACGGAAAATCGAAGTACTAATGGTTTCATCGGTCAGGGTCGGAGTCATTAGAACCACCTCTTTACCGGCAGCTTTGAGGTTCCTGACCAATCGCGTCATATTGGCGCGATAGGCCTCAATTACCGGCTTGACCGGCATGCCTTTACCCCATTTGCTGTTGATTGCGTCATTCATCCCCAGCATGATGCTGACGATATTGGGATTCTTCCGTAACGCCTCTTTCGCCGTGGCCCGGGCGGCGCTTTTTCCGCCGATACCGTTATTTATAAAAGTGACTTTTGCGTTCGGATGGAAGTGACGGAATACCCGCTCAACCGCCTTCGCGTAAACTCCGGCGTCGGTGATGCTGTCGCCGTAAAACGCCCAGCGGTCACCGTCCTTAATATAGCAACGGCGTTCTTCCCCGATAACGGCTGTACTGATAAAAGTAACCGCTGTCAGTACTGCTAAACGGGTTAACTGCTTGTGTTTTTTCACAAATACTATTCCTTATGAATCAGGGTTATTTTTCATATTCAAATTTCAGGACCGCCACCTCTTTTTTCTTCAAGGTGATATTAAAACCTTTGTTTGCCAGCTCGGAGCTGCTTTTGCGCCAGTTGATCTTACCGTTTATCAATTCGGTAACCTTGTAATTGCCGGACGGCAGTTTGACGGTAATGGTGGTCGGCGGGGTTTTACCGTCGCGTTCTGTCCGGTCCCGCATTACCAGTAGATACCAGTTTTTGTTTCTTTTGTCTTTCAGCAGGTTGGTCCAGACAAAGATAGAGTCAGTTTTTGTAGGCAGCGGCAGTTTGTACAGTTTGGCTATTTCGCGCAAGTAGGACTTTTTGATGCCCTTGCCCTGTTTATCCAGGGTTGGCACGTTCGATCCGGCCCATAATACATATACGGTTCCTTTGCCGTATTTCTTCCAGGTAATGGCCGGTTCCCCTTTTTTGTTGACTGCGAACACTTTTTCGCCCTTGACCGGGGTGTGCTCATACATGTAACGCAGCAGGCCCAACTTCTCTTTTTTGTCCGGGGTGAAGATCGGGAACGGGATACCCGGATGCTTGATGGACGGGGCATTAAAACCGAATTCCTTGAGCAGGGAGTACTGTGCGTCATCCTCGATCCGGTTTTTACCGACATCGGCCCCCATGAGCAGGATACCGCCGTCTTTCACATAATCTACCAGTGTGTCGATATCCTTTTTGAGCAGATTATTCAACCTTTGCGGAAAGGCCACAACCATTTTTGCCTGCAGCCAGTTTTTTCCCGGTGCAACCCAGAACGGGATCTGAGCCTCGAGGAACGGATAGGTATCCCAGGACGAGCCGCCGGGATGGAACGTGCTTTTCCGGGTCACCCGGTAACCGTCGTCATTGACGTATGAACGGATATCCTTGAACATCACTTCGGTATTTCGCAGTTCCTGCCAGATCGGAATGAATTTTTCGTAACGTTCAAAACCGTTTTTCTTGCGAATTCGCGTTAAATCGCCGTTTTTCGGGATCGAACGGATCGGGAAAAACATCTTGCAGAAAGCGTTTTTTCCACCGCCCATCATCATCGAGAACAAGCTGGTATCGATATGGGTCGGGTAGAAAGCGTACCAGTTGGTGCAGCTGACCTCTTCCGCGCGCTGTCCCTGGTCCAGATCGGATACTTTCATCATGCCGTAACCGAACTTGGCAGGATGCCTGCAGCCGCCGTTCGCGGTCATTACGTTATACTTGCTGTAGCGTTCTTTGCCGTTGCCGTAAACCATGATCAATCGTTTCGGATCATACTTGCGGATAGTCGCGATCACGTCTTCACGGAAACTGCCGATTGAATCTTCACGGAAGGTAATCCAGTCGTACCAGAATTGCGATGCCGCATCGGTTTTCGGTTTAGCCGGCATCATCTCATCAAAGCTTTTCCAGTTTGTCCTCCAGGCTTTATTGAGTGCGGCGATAGTTTTGTATCTCTTCTGCATCGCTTTGCGGAAATTGGTCAGGGTAAACTTGTCAAAACCTTCATACCAGCCTTTGTACGGAGCCTCTCCGGGATGCTCGATCAGCAGATAATAGCTTTCGACCGCCGGGTGATTACGATAATGCAGTACCACGTTTTTGATAAATTTCATGAAGGCCGGACGCAGTACCGGGGACTGATAGATATTTAACCGCGCCCCATGGAACAGATATGAATTGTTCCCGAATATCTTACCGTCGGGATTGCGGGTGTAATGCGAAGGCGACCACTCCGGGGCCTGCAGACTGAAAAAGAGCTGGATCTTGGCGCCTTTTTTCTCTGCATAGGCCAACATGTCGTCAAGCTCCCGGAAATCGTAGATGCCGGGATACTGTTCGACCAGCTTCCAGTCGCAGCGGTATTCGAAATGGTTCGTCGTCGGCAGCAGAATCGGAATGGAACGTTTGATGGTATCCGCATACCTCGAATCATGCAGCATGTGGAAGTCCAGCTGCGGGATGGCCGGGCCGTTTTTCATTTCGGTGGCAGTTGCGATGCCCGCTGGAAATTTAAACGGTTTGATATCTTTCTCAGAAGATTTTCTTCCGATAACCACAGTTTCCACGTCGACAATCCGGTTTCCGCTGAGGACTGTTGCCTTGACCGTATATATTCCCGCTATCACGTCCTGCAGGTTGAGCTTTATATCCTCATCGGCAGTGGCGGCTTTGCGTTCAACTTTTTTCAATACTTTCCCGGCGGAATCAACTACCTCGACCCGACAGTTTTTTCCGGCAGCATCAAAAAACTTTACCTTGAATTTAAACGGCTCTTCAGCGGTCCAGATCAGGCTGTCGCGTTCCGGCGCGACGCGGACCAGGCTGGTGCCGAGACGCTCGGATATTGCATAACGGTCTCCGGTTTCCTCACCATTTATGATGAACAACCGGTATTCGCGATTGATGATCTGATCCGGGACATCCGGAGAACGCCCGTAACGGCGCATTTTGGCCCGGACCCAGTAATCGCCCGGCGCAGTAACCGGAATCTCTATCTTCTTCCGGCTCATCTGCAGTTCGATTGGATATTTTGAATTGGGGGTGGGCAGCAGTTCGACGCTGTCAGCATAAAACGGTTGTCCGGCGTATTTGTCCCGAACGTCCCAGTCGATAACATATTTGCTGCCGTAGAACTTGCCGAAATCGCCAAAGCTGAAAGACGGTTTGCCGTTGATCTCACCGAACTTTTCCCGGTTCAGAAACTGATAATAAAATTTGCTGGACTTGTGATCGAGGTTGGTCAGCAGGAAATCACGCACATAAAAGATTGCGGTAGCGGCGTTCTGCTGTTTTCGCCTGGTCCAGAGCTGGATTCCTGTCAGGGTGAAGGGTTGTTCAAGTTTGCGGTATGATTTATCCACTCTGACGTAAGAGCCTCTGGTTGATTCACGCATTCCTTCGGTCCGGACAAACACCTCTCCGGCCCGGTAAAGACCGTTGCCCTTAAAGTAACCACCGATGAAACAGCCGCCTTTGACCGACGCCCGGGAATTTGGTTTAAATGCGACCACTAAGCCGTTGGCGTCTTTGACCACCGGCAGAAAATTCAGTTCGTAAATTTTGGACAGTGCGGCGGTGAAATCCAGTTCCATCCCTTTCGGAATCAGAATGGGCTTTTTCAGTTTGATCATCACCTTTTTCTGAGGCGGCAGATTTTTCAAAGTAATCGCCAGATAGTCTCCGGTCTGACCTAACTCCAGATCCTTTCCATCATAGTTCCAGGCCTCTTTTTTACTTAATTCAGGCAGTCTGATCACATGGGGGTTACTCTCTGCCGCAATTGTGCAGCAAGCAGCGCAGATCGCTGTAAAGAACAGTGTTTTCTTCATATATTTTCCTGTTTTACGTAATTATTTAATATACATTTCTGCGTCCGCAACACAAATTGCAAAGCTTGACGCAGTATATTGCTTCGGGACCTTCCCGGCGGATTACCATGGCGCCGGATCGGTGGTGTCTTTGCCGCGGTTCGAGACCAGGTCATATTGACCGGTTATGACTTGCGGTACCATTCCGTATCTTTTTGACTCTACATGCCCGTCTACAAACAGCATATTGGTGTTTTTACTGTGCAGAAACAGAATCTGTTCCAGCAACCCGATAGTTTTTGTCTTGGTCCCGTCAACCCACATAAAGCGTTGCGATGGGCGGCGGATGCGGTCAAGCGGGATGATATATTTACATGCGGAGGTCGATCCGGCCGGGCGCATCGAGTTGTTCAGGTGGGTATTGAAACTGTAGGTGCCGCCGTGAAATGTTATCTGGACGATGCCCGGATGCTGTGGAATATTTGGATAAATACTCTTGCTGTAACCCTTTACGATAGACGGGCAGACTGAAACAAAATTTTTCTTGTCATTAAGAACCTTATCGGTAATAGTTGGCAGATAGTTAGTCAGGTATGTCAAAAAAGACAGCGGGTTGCGCTCAGTTACAACAGAGTAGCCAGGTTGTGTCGGTACTGCTTGTGTATAGGAATAGTGTGGAAAGCGCCCACTGTAATCCGCGCAGTAGAAACTGACGCCGGTTCCGATCTGCTTCAGGTTCGAAGCACAGCTTATTCCCAATGCTTTTTCACGGGCCTGATTCAGCGCCGGCAGCAGCATCGACGCAAGGATGGCAATAATGGCTATTACAACTAACAGTTCAATCAATGTAAAACAGTTTTTCTTCATTTCTTCAACTCCGGTTAACTTCTTGATTAACGACCTTAAAACCCTCTTCCTGACAATGATCCTCCTCTACGGTTCTTGTATTTATTTAACCTTGAAATGCAATGTGGTCTCGTGTCCGGGTTCGCGTTTGAATTCGGAGAACAGCTGTTCGATCTTGGCGGCGGCGAACTCCTTAATGTCAAGTTCTATCTTGATAAAATCAAACGGGACAAATATTTCCGAGGTGGAGTTGTGGTGGGACGCGACAATCAGGTCATCCGGAACTTTCAGTCCCTTTTCCTTGATCGCCAGTATCACGCCGGGCAGCAGTTCGTCGGTAAAAGTGATAATAGCGTCGGGGCGTTTCCCGGTTTCCCACAACTTCATAAAGCTTCTATAGCCATGTTCGACCAACTCTTTGCCGACCATCGGTTCAATCTCACGGGCCTTGCAGATCAAGTCCTCATGATAAGTCATGCCGTGCTTTTCCACTTCGTTTTTATAATTCTCAAAGAATAGTCGTTTCGGACGCTCATAAGGGTCGTTCATATCCAGTCCAACGTCCGTAAAACCGGTGATCAGCGCCGGTTTACGGCAGCCTTTCTTCGCCAGTGCATCGATTGCAAAGACTGGAAATTCCTCTCGCAGAACTTCTACCCCTTTATTAAGTCCGCTGAGTTTTGCCTCATGAACGATTGGAATGTTGATTTTCTGGAAGATCGACATATCCTCTTTCGCGCAGCTGAACGGAATGATTGCCTGGATTCCGAGCTTCCTGATGGTTCCCCGGATCCGTTCCACCAGATTAGGCTCCCTGGCGTCTTCAATGATGGTAACTACCTCGCAGCCTTTTTTATTGAGTTGGCGCGAAAGCTCCGCCATCAAAGAACTGCGGAACGAGTTGAAGCTGCGGTCATCGTAAACCAGCAGCAGGATACCCGCCACTTTCAGGCCCGGAGTATACTCATTGACGATTGTTCCGTAACGCGGCCGCCGCGAAACCAGCCCTTCATGGGTCAGCGCGGCCAGCGCGTATTGTACGCAGTAAACGCTGACGTCGTATTCTTTTGCCAGGGCCTGAGTCGAGGGCAAACGACTGCCCGCGGCCAGCTTGCCGGACGCAATCAGTTTCCGGTAATGATCCGCGATCTGCCGCCACCGCGTCGATTTAGATCCTTTGTATACGCTTCGATAAGACACCAGCTTCTCCAATAACAATGTGAAATGCTAATAATGATAACATTATACTGTCTCACTCGAAAAAAAGCAACCCTTTACCATCAAAATTTCAAAAAAATAATTTAATTAAGCAGTACATCGTCAGGACAAAAAAAGCCGGAACCTGTTTTTGACAAGTTCCGGCGTGAAAATGAGTTAATTAAGGATTTTGTTTAGCGCCAGTCAAAACCGCGCTTCCCGGAGAAAGACTAATTATCATCGATTGACATAGTAGGCTCTTTCGAGTTCCGGCTTTAATATGGCTGCCAGCTCAATATAACCGGCTTCATTGTGATGCAGCAGGTCCTCGACGTAGATATCCTGACGGTGTTCGCCTTGTCCGTCGAAGAGCAAAGGAGTTACATCAATGATCGAGGTGTCGTCGTACTTGTCAGCATATTCGGCAAACATCCGGTTGCAGATATCTCCCGGCTCTTTAATATGGAGGATGCCAGGGGAAAGCTTTATCGGGACAATGACAAATTTTATCCCGGGAAAATCCTGGCGGCACCATTCAAACAGACGATGAGTGATCGCCAGAACTTCTTCCGGGGTATAGCCGTTCATCAAGTCGTTAGCACCTTCGTAGTAGGCCATGACCGATGGCGCGTACGGGACCACCAGTTTATGGTACTGGTATAGCGCGTCCTCGGAGGTTGAGCCGCCGAAGCCGGTATTATGGATCGGCAGCGGAGCCAGCTGCTTGTAGCACATATCGTTTTCACGCCAGTTTCCCATAGTCGAACTGCCGTAAAGCAGTATTTCGCCCTTTTCCGGCGGATTTCGCTTGAGTAAAAGTTCCAGCTTGCGGATTTGGTCGTCAAACCTGTGCAGGTCGACTTTCAGGTTTGTTTCCTGTAGGGTGTTCATAATGTCTGTATGTTTTTCTAATTATTTTCACTATCATCCATAGGATGCTAATTCTATTCGTTTTTCGCTATTTCTATGCACAAAACCAGTTCTGTTTCAGAAAAGGCTCGTTCGGTTTTTCGATCAATCAAGCTCAAGCGGATACGACTAACTCATGATCCTGCTGATGCTCTAACTGTCCACTTTTTCAACGTGTCCACCCTCAAATGCCGGGAGGCTCTCCCTCGCTGCTCCTCTTCGATTCCTAAGCTCGCGGGCTCACGCTGTGAGCCTTGTACCATCCCATGGGATGGTACTGAATTATTTTTCAACCTTGAAGAGTGGATAGTGGAGGCGCTGCCGGTGCGAGAGTCCGCGTGGACCGAGGAACTCGATCTTAACGGCTCCGTCTGCTTTGCTGTAATCCCGTTGGACGCTCAATCCGACTACGGCACCATCTTTTTTCAAAGGCGGAACTTCGTCCAGAGGTATATTGGCGGTCAGCGTATAACCGTCTTTAGTCTTGACTATATCAGTTGTCGCCTTGGAGATGAAGCCTTTACCGTTGGCATTGGTGATTTGCTTTCTGCCGTTTTCAGACGGGACAACTGCAAATATATACTGCCTGAAATCCAGTTTTTTGTGGGGCAGGCGGTTAATATCAAGATATTTGAGCGGAGTGAAGTCGACAAAAATCTCAATTGCCGCACTCTTCCATAAATGGTCCTGCGGGGCCGGAACGACGTGCTTGTCTTTTGCGGTAACGCTGATATGCAGTTGCTTGTCCGACAGCCAGACTTTAACTTTTGATCCGCCTTTCATCGTCAATACCGGGGCACTGCTCCTGCTGTGTTTCAGGACATATTCACCTGAATCATTGATGATGCCGACCGGCAGGGTTTTAACGGTTTGAGTGGATATTTTTTTCTTCGGATCGTATTTTATTATCTGGGGAGCTTCACTGGTTCCGGTTAATTTGACTGGAGCAGAACCCTCGGCAACAATCGCTATGTCCTGCTTGGGACCGGTCGGGCTAATGTATAATTTATCTTTGAATGCCCGGCCGATCACTACCGGTTTTTCCTCAGGTTTGTAATTCCTTGAGAAGAATTTTGACTTTTTGGCCAGCTTAACGGTTTGCAGTATAAACTGAATCAGGTCGTCGGTGGTCTGTTTTCCCAGAAAAGTGCCGTGGGTGCCGGGATATTCGCGGTAAAATATCCGGTTGCCAGGCTGTCCGGCATAACGCCGCATCATAGAGACGAACAGCTTGTTTTCCTCCTGACGGCTGGGGTAGTCGTTATCGCCGCTCTGGATAAAGATCGGGAACGGGGTCTTTCTGATATGGTACATCGGGGAAAATTCATCCGCCAGTCCGCATTTCGCCGGAATGCCGCGTTCCTTGCGGACCGTGAAATGGGTGATCATATGTCCGCTTTGCGGAATCAGCCCGGCGATTTTATCGACGTCGATGCCCTGCTTGGCCAACCAGCTTTTATCCATCCCGAGCATCGCGGTAAGATAACCACCGGCAGACATTCCACAGATAAAGATCTTGTTCGGGTCTCCGCCGTATTTTTTGATGTTTTTAAAGGTCCATGCAACTGCCTCCGCACAGTCCTCCAGGTAGGCCGGACACTTCACTTTCGGGTTCAAGCGATATTCAACCGCTACCAGTGCGATGCCTTTATCGAGAACGGCGGCAGGTCCCCCGCGACGACCGCCGGTCAGGCCGCCGCCGTGAATATAAACCAGAACCGGAAAGTTTTTGTATTTTTTATCGGGCAGATACAAATCGAGCTTACACATTTCCTTCTGATACGCATCCGCCTTCTTCGGGCCATAATAAATTCCTTTGATTGATTTGCCTGATGAGGCTGCAAACATTGTTCCTGAAGCTATGATCCCTGCTAAAATAAGAACTCTTTTTAACATTCCAAAACCTTTCCTTATATCATATTAAACTATTATGATTACATCTATGTATACTGTATACAATAACTCATAAATATTTAAAATCAATGCTTTAATATATGCTAATTTCTTTAAAATCCGGAGTTTTTACGATAAGCGGCGGGAGTTGTCCCGGTTAACTCTTTGAAAACCCGGTGGAAGAATTGAACTTCACGAAAGCCGCACGATTTTGCGATTCTTTTCACGGGCATCATGGTTCCGGTCAGGAGGGAGCAGGCTCGGTTAATGCGCTGTCTGCGAACATATTTGACTGGACTGGTTTGCAGCAGATTGCGAAACAGTGTCCTGATATAGACTTCACTTACCTCAAGTTCGGCCGCCATATCGGGCAGACCCAGCGCCGGATCGTTAAGCCTGTTTTCAATCAATTTCAGAACCGGTTCCAGCTTGATGATTTTCTGGGGAATTTCAGGTAAAGACTTTTTTCTTCTGAGTAGATCCAGCAGAACCAGTTCGATCCGTGCGGCTATCGAACGTTCCCAACCGGGCGGCTTCAAGCAGTATTCACGTGCCGCCTCTTCCGATTGTTCCTGCAGCGTTGCGGTATTTTTGCCGTAGATGCCGTCCAGTCCGAATATTCCGGTAACATCCAATATACCGTAAAGCAGAGCGTGAAAATGTACGTTGATCATCTCCATCCTGGTTCCTGGAGCCGGATGCATACTGTGCAGGCTGTAGCACGGAAATAAAATGAAATCCCCGGCCTTTACACTATGCTTTTTCCCGTCTTCTCCAAGATGGACGGCGCCATGTCCGGCGGTGATTATCGACCAGTAACTGTCGGCCAGCCTGCGTTCCGGCAAGGTCCAGTCTTCTGAACATTTGAACCAGATAGCGGATATCGCTTCGACCTTGAAATTTAGATTAAAAACCTCTTCGCTCAAAGCAGGATAAGGCGTATAGTCAGAACTTTTCAGTTTTGAATAAGTTTCGGTCATAGTATTGAAATATCTAACTATTTTATCATTTATTACAGCAGACAATAAATATTTATTATTGTATAGTATAACTTAAAGTCATGAAAAATCAATTATGGGAAATATAATGAAAACAGGTTACAAGGATAAAGCCGCGTCGTGTGCCGGAAAAGTTAAAAGCGTTAACGATGAACTCTCTTATGTCAGGGATTTAGCCGCGATGACCGTGGAGATTGCCAGGGAACCGCGTATGTCCGATATTTTGCGTCGCTGGCGCGATGTTAATTCCGGGCGCATGCCGGACCGCCCCCCGGTCTGGTGTAAACCGATTGGCTGCTGGCGGGAAATGCTGCCGGAGGAATCTGTGGTTTGTTCCGACCGGTATTTGAGAAAACTGGAATATTACTTCAGGCAGATCCTGCTGAAACGGGATATTGATGACGATCATCCGGTCTATGACTATTTTAATGTTCCCGCCGTTTTCGATGTCACACCCGATCCGCCTTACGGATTTGCCGATAAGCAGCATGAGTTGGCGGAAGCAGGATCGGCGTGGGGTTATGAAGCGGCTTTGAATTCGCCTGAAGACTTTGATAGATTGACGATTCCTGAATATAGTTTTAACGCGGCAAGGACTGCAGAGCTAAAGGCTGCGGCTGAATCCGTGTTGGACGGGATTGTGAATGTGCGGGCAACTCCGCTTATTGGTTACTTCAGTCCCGCGACCATCTGTACTCCGGCCGCTAAACTGCGCGGCCTTGAGCAACTTATGATGGATATGGTGTTGGAACCGCATCTGGTACACCGTCTTATGGAGGTGATAACGCAGGGAACGCTGAATTACCTTGATGCTATCGAGGCGTCCGGGACCATTATACCGAATACCGACGAACCGATGTTTATAAGCGACCCGCTTCGCCCGGAGCAGCAGGATGGAAAATACACCTTGAAAGATTGCTGGTTAGCCGGGAATTCACAGGAATTTGACCAGGTTGACCCGGCTATGACCTCGGAATTTCTGATCGACTACCAGAAACGGATATTTGAACGCTTCGGCGCGATTTCCTATGGCTGTTGCGAGAACTTGACCAAAAAGATCGATCCGGTTCTGGCAATTCCTAACCTGCGGATATTCGTCGCCAGTGCCTGGAGCGATCTCGGTGAAATCGTCAAACGGGCCGGGGATAAACATTGCATCATGTGGCGTCATTCCGCCTCTGACGTGACTTGTCTGGAAACACTGGACAAAGTTCGGCGCGATACCGAACAAGGCGTTGAACAGCTCAAAGGCTGCCGTTACCAGGTTGTCCTGCGCGAATTGCAATCCCTGTTCGGTCGTGAATCCCGTCTATACGACTGGTCCCAAATGTGCAAAGAGGTCGTCTCGCGGTAAATTAAATTACCGCAAGGATATCTTCCGGGGTGGCGTTTTCGGAGAGTTCTTTGATGGCGGCTTCGCATTTGAAGGAGGCTTCGCGGCCGAATTTGACGAAGAACGCGTTACGCGCGGCGCGGTCGGAGAAATTGGCTACGGCCCAGTCGCTGAGCAGGCCGAATCCGGCCGGCCCCAGCAGGGTGTGGGCGAAAACGGTGGCGGCGCCGTCGACAAAAGTCCTGGTGTGTTTGGCCAGGGCAGGTGAATCAAAGGTATCGACCAGTTTCAGGCCGGGGGCATTCATTTCGGTTCCGACCAGAATCGGCATATCGGCGGCGACTGCCGCGGCAATAATCCGGTCAAGTTCTGCCATTTTCTTTTTGGCGACCTCTTCATCCGGGAAGTTCCAGTTGCGGTCCGGTACGATGTTCAGGATTTCCGCGCCTTTTTCGAGGTGCAGCTTAAGCAGGGCGTCAACATCGGCTTCGCCGCTGGATTCGCCGTTGAGCCAGGCGATGGCCGGGATCGCGCCGCAGGCGGAAATACAAGCATTCATATCCTCGATCTTCGGGAAAGATGACGGATCGGCTTTGACATAACCGACACCGCCGGACTTCATAGTTTTGGAACGGATCAAACCTTCAAGTTTCGGGTCGTTTTCGATGATCTTGGCCATATCTTCGGCGGGAGTGGAAAGTTTTTCGGCCCAGAAAGCGATGCGGTCCTCTTTCTTCGGGAACAGTTCTTCGGCTTTGCGGCGGTAGGCTTCACAGACATGACGTTCGGTGATGTTTCCAGCCGGGGTAAATTCGGCGGCGGCCTGTTCGAAATCGATTGAAGCCGGAGCCAGGAACGGATTAACCAGTTCAACGATACCGCGGGTGCGCTCATTGGCTTTAGCGCGCATTTCCTGCAGGAACGCGGCGGCTTCAGCCGGAGCTTCACTGGTGTAGAAACCAACGCCCATGTGATAGGCGACACCGGGTTCGCCGGGGGAGTTGATCTCATGTTCGCTCAGTTCGCCGATAAAGGCGCGGGATTCAAGACCGCAAACGCCTTTGATGTTCAACTGTCTTGCGGCGGCAAGATATTCATCAACCGCGTCAAGCACGTCGAAATCGACGGTTCCGGCGGCGAACCAGCCGGATTTTTTCGCCAGCCAGGCGATATACATCGGGGAAAAACCATAGCCGTTGTAGGAGAAAAAGGTGTGACAGTGCAGGTTGTGCGCGTCAGTCTTAGGTTCAAGTTTGACTTTTCCGTTGGCGGCCAATTCGGCCAGTTCATTCAGGGCCAAACGGCGTTTGTCGTAGTCAAATGAGTTTAAATCCTTTTCAAAAGCCTTCAATTCATCGAGCGGCAGCATGGTGATTTTCCTTTTATATATATGT
>MDTD01035713.1_pt1 | contig 19224 bp, 16 predicted proteins | sample 811221 | NCBI WGS metagenome assembly MDTD01 (sample SAMN05326646, study PRJNA326480) | marine metagenome | isolation source: seawater | place: Pacific Ocean: South West | collected 2011 | reverse complement strand
TATTTCAGTTTTATTATAATTCATATCTGTAAAACCAAAATTAAATATACCTTCTACTTTTCTTTCATCAATTATGTTTGATAAACAATTGACTGCATCAGATATATTTAGAAATGGTCTATATTGATTAGGATTAAAAATTTCAATTTTTTTATTTTTTTTTATATTTTTTATTAATTGATTAACAAACAAGTTCCAATTCATATTCGGTGATATTCCCATTAAATTTGACATTCTAAGTATAATATTTGTTTTAGACTGTTTGATAATATTTTCTGCAAGAATTTTTGTCTCTGTATAATAATTTGTTGGATTAACATCATCTGTCTCTTTTAAAATTTTCTCAGATGATCCATAAACCGAACTTGTAGAAAAAAATATTATTTTATTAAAATTAAGATCACAAATTCTTTTCGTTAGTTCTACATTAGTTTCAAAAGTAAGCTCTTTATTTTTTTCGCTTTGTTCCCCTGATATTGATGCTAAATGAAGACAAATTGCATCGCTATCAACTTTATTTGGAAGGTCTTTCAAAATATCCGTTTGCAAATATTTTTTTTTTGGATTACCGATTTTAATAAAATTTTTATCAAACATATGTTTACACAAAGCAGATCCTAGATAACCATTGAAACCAGTTACGTAAATTTTACTCATTTTTTTATACTTGTTATTTTTTAAGAGCTTCTTCGTAATATTTGACAGTTCTTTTCACTGACTCATCAAAATTTGTAAATTTAAAATTTGGGAAAAGTTGCGAATATCTTTTACTTCTTTGTAAAATTTTTTTATAAGCTCCATCTTTAAATTTTAAATCATGTTTAATTTTACAATTAAATTTTAGATATTTTTTAGCTACCTCTGCTATTTTATTTATTGATAAAGATAAATTTTGAGAAACATTTATTGGTTTTGGATTGTTATCTTTAATTTTCATAGCTTCCACCATTGCTTTTGCAGCATCTTCTATATAAATCCATTCTCTTATAGGTTTACCAGTTCCCCAAATATCAAAGTTTTTTTTTCCACTCATCTTTGCTTTGGTCATTCTTAAGATTATGCCATCAAATGCATGTAATCTATGATCTTCTAAATGATCGTTTGGTCCATACAGACCTCCAAATATTAAATTAATAGATTTAGTTTTATATTGGTCAAACCACGCTTTTGAAACAAAATATTTCATTCTAGTTATATTTCCAAATGAGAAAACCGAGTCGTGAACTGGGCCATTTAACCAATTACTCTCTTTTTGAATATTAACATTTTCTGCATAAGAACAGTTTGCCATTGCATTAATTATTTTTGGTTTTTTTCTAAGTTGCAAAGTTGATGAATAAAGATTTAGGATAATTTTTGCATTATTGTTAATTATAGTTGCGGGATTTTTCATCACATAATGGAGACTTCCTCCAAAACTTGCACAATTCAAAATATAATCAGGCTTAATCTTTTTTAAAAATTTACATGTTTTTTGAAATTCTAAGAAATTCTGTCCTAATGAAGATGAAGCTCCAAAAACTTTGTAAGTTTTTTTTTTCTTAAGTATATTAATTACGTGACTTCCAAGAAATCCGGTATTACCCAAAACTAAAACAATTTTTTTTCTCAAAGACATATAATATTTAAATTGAATATTTGAAATCTTTCAAGTCTAATACCCATCCGAGACCTTTATATCTATCCTCATCCTTAATTTGATTTAAGTATATGGATCTATAGGACAGAACCTCATCATCATAAATATAAAATTTGTACGAGCTCATTGTTTGAAATTTTTTAATTGCATAATTTTCTATTTTTTTAGTATTTATTAAATCTACGAGATTTGGATCACCTTTAAAATAACCCTCAGCAGCAGCTTTATAATCTGTATTAAAATTAAAAACCTTTGAAGTTATTGGTGGAACAATTAATAATTTGTTTTTATTATTCTTCAATTCATTTAAATTTTTAATAAAATTTATTTTAAAATTATTTGGAAATGACTCGAGCATATTTTTTACAAAACATTCATTATATTTGTTGTCGTAAGTACTAAATTCAGTAATTTTATTTTTTAAAAGAAAATTATATAAATTTTTTACAAAAAGCCTAGAATTTAAGGTTTCATTGATTATAAAAATAGTATGAATTGCTTGTAAAAAACAAATTAAATAAAATACATATATTACTGTGGACTTATAATCTAAAATACTTGCAAATGAACTATATTGTAAATTGTTTAAAAAAATAAAAGGAAAAATTAAAAAAGTGAGAAATGTTGCAAAGTAAGCTTTCCCAACTTTGATTCCTTTGGTAAAATCATGAATTAAAATAGGAACAAAGCTTATAATTAAAAAAATTATAAAATTTGTAAATAAAACATAGTTTTTAAAATTGAATAAATCAAATATAGATATAAAACAAAAAGATAAAACAGAAATCAAATAAATTGGAAAAAGAAAAGGCATAAACACATTAAAAACTTTAAAATTCCAATATATTCCACCGCCTCGAAAATCTGTTGGTAATTTCTTTTTAAATAATTCTACTTGAAATTTATCAGGGTAAGATAAAAAATGACTAAATTGAATACTCGCTCTCCAAATAAGATATCTTTTTAAATTATTAGCAAAATCCTTGATGGGTAATGTTAAATGAAGAAAAATGATGGTAAATCCAAAAAAGAAAGAGGCAATTTTTAATTGGCCGAAATAAGTAATTTTTAAAATTGATAATAAAACTAACGAAAGAATAATAAAGGCCAAAAGAATTATACTTAACTTTTTAAGGAAACTTTTCTTTTCTATGTTCTTTAGGGAATAAAGTACGGCTGCTGAAAACAACAAAGGTATTGAAATAAGAAATAAATCTGTATCTAAAATACTAGGGCTTATTGAGAAGTCATTTTTAATTGAGAATAAAAACGCAATTAACGCTAAAGGTGGATATTTCCAAGACGCACTTGATGAAGCAAAACTTATTACAGAAAACGATCCTGCTAAAGCAAATAAAAACAATTGTAAAAAAATAGTTTGATCATTTGTTAATTGTAAAAATAAAATACTTAATAAAAAAAACATTTGTGATAAAACAACATGCCCAATAAATAAACAAATATGATAAGACCAAAAAGACGTTAAATATATTAAGCTTGCTACAAGTCCTATCGTTTGATCAAAATAGTTTGAAAATATAAAATAAATTAAAATAGTAGAAAAAAAATTAGCTAATAATCCTAACATAATTGTAACAAAATCATTTTTTTGATTTTTAAAGATTTTCATTAATGTCAAGCACATGATTGTCCAATACTCTCTATACTGACTTCGATTATATTTTATCTGATGCATCTTTGACGGCCAGTGGAAAATATTTATTATTTTTGCTGCTCTAAGCATTTTTTCATTATCTGTTGAATTGTTCGGTAAAAAAAAGGGTGTATCTTTTGACATGTAACCCAACAAAACTAGTGGAATGAGAGATAAACAAAATATAGTTATTAAAAAGCTATCCATACTATTTTATTTTTTTTACTGAACCTTCTAAAAATTTAAAAACTTTATTTGCATTTTTTGTCAAAGATTCTTTATGAGTAATCAAAATTATTGTTTTCTCTTTTTTAAAACTTTCCATAATTGAAAATATTTGTTCTTCGGTTTTTTCATCTAAAGAATTAGTTGATTCATCTAAAAACAACAGTTTAGGATTTCTATATAAAGCTCGGGCAATTCCAATTCTTTGTCTTTCACCTCCGGATAAGTTTTTACCGAATTCGCCCACAAAAGTGTTTAAGCCTTTCGGAAGTTTATTAATAAGATCAGACAATTGAGATTTTTCAATTACTTCATCGATTATTTTATCATCAATCTTGTTTGTATTAATACCATAAGCAATATTATTTCTTAGAGTATCGTCGGTTAAATAAATTTGCTGTGGAACATACCCTATATTTTTCTGCCAACTAGAAAGATTTAATTTAATATTTTTTCCATCGACGACAATCTCACCAGAATTTGGCTCGAGCAAACCTAGTAAAATATCCGCTAAAGTAGTTTTGCCTGAACCGCTATTCCCAACAAATGCAATATAATCGCCTAAACCAATCTCTAAGTTAATATTGTTCAATGAAAAATTTGTTTTATTTGAATATGTGTAACAAATATTTCTTAGTTCTATTTTATTTTTAAAACTTATTTGCTGATTGAAGTTATAGTTCGTATTAGCTTCTAGAGTATTATTTTTTAATTGAAATATTTTAGAAATTGAGTTCAAAGATGGTTTATCATATTTAATGGCATTATAAAAACTTATAATCTTATTTGATGCAGGAATTAATCTAATTGCTGCTAAAACAAAAATTCCTATGATTGGAATAATTGATGTAAACTGCATGTTTTGGGTAGAAAGCACAAATATTGTAATGCATATAAACAATACGACGGATGATTCTGTTAAAAATCTAGGGATTTTTTGTAAAATTAAATAAGTTTGATAAGCCTGCTGATTCTCTTTGTTTGCCTTTGAAAACTGTTTTATAAATTCAGAAACTTTTCCATAAATTTTTATATCTTTAATACCATTAAAACCTTGTTTTAAATACTGCAATCTATGGCCTTCGGAGATAAATCTTTGGTGACCAACTTTTTTAATTTTGTTTTTTACAGAAAAAGAAAAAAGTAAAGATAATATTGCTAGGAGAAAAAAAATACTTAGCGTTATTTGCCAACTTATAAATAAAAGCAGGGATACTACTCCAACTAAAACAAGAATTTCCAATATAAGAAAAAGAACGTTATTAAATACACCAACACACTTATCGACCTCAATTACAACATTTCTATTTAGTTCGGCTGAATTATTTCTAAGATGGAATATATAGGGTAAATTCATATATTTTTTGAATACTTCATTAGATAAATTAACTTTCCATCCATAGATATAGTTATTTTGTATCCAAGCTAAAAAAAGAATAAAAAAACTTCTTAAAAGAAATATTGAGCAAAAAATAATAATAGAGTACTTTATTAAATCTTTTTTTGAAAAGACTAATAGAGGCTCAAACAAAATTGAAAAATATTTTGACCCAATATTATTTAAATCCTGAGATAAGAAGGTTAAGACCGGAAGAATCATTCCTATACTCATTATTTCTAATATTGATCCTATAAACATTAAAAAGAATAGTCCAAAAAATTGACTCTTTTTTTTGTTATCCAGAATTTGCCAAATACCTTTAAAAGTTTCAATCACAATTAACCAATGCTCCGCACTTTGTAAAAAACCGGCTTTACAAATAATTTAATCATTTTAATTGTTATTAGACTGGATTAAAAAAAAATTCTTTTCTATTTATTGTTGTTTTTAATCCACCTATCAAAATATTTATTCTATTTTTTTCAAAGTTTATTATTTTGAAAATTTTTTCAGCAAAAGGTCCCGAAGAAAATTTATAACTCAAATTTTTATCCAATCCGAACAAATTTTCGGATACATATCCTTTTTCATCCTCAAGGTTTTTACATCTTTCTATAAAAAATTTTATATCCTTTTGAGACTCAAAAAAACCATCTAAAAAGTATTTAAGACCTTTTGAAAACTTTAATCTTTCTAATGTAGATTTTTTTTCAAAATCTTTATGAAAGCAGAAGAGATAATCATTGAGTAAATAAAACTCTTTATTTACTAACTTATTATTTTTATATTTTTGAATAAGGATTTTTGGACGATAGATGACAAAATCATTACCTAATTTTTTTTTAAAGTCCTCAATCATTAGATTTAAATTTTTTCTATCAAATTTTATTACTGCCCACATATTTTAATTATCTTCCTCTAATTCTTTTTTAAGTTGATCGTACTCCTTCATTTTTCTCTTCATAAAGTTAATAGTAAGCTTTGTTCTTTCAGATATTCCTTTTGGTGTTATGACATATTGTAAGTAATTGATCTTGTTAGGAGTTTTTTGAAAGTTCTTCAATTTCACTAAACCTTTTTTTTGAAGTGCCTTTAGACAGTAGTTAAGCTTACCAAGACTGAAACCTAAATCTTCGGCCATTTCTCTTTGAGAAGCTTCTGGATTCTTTTGCACCTGTCTTAAAACATCAAAATGATCTTGCTCGTTTTTCATAATGTTCAATTTTTGAACATCATAATGTTCATTTTTTGAACAGTAAAACAAATTTAACACTTATTTTATAAAAAATTGTTATTTAGTGTTTAAACTTTTAAGTACAACTATATATAGAAGTTAGATGTGAAGGTTTTTTTTACTCTATTCTAACGATTGATCCGTCCTCCTCTTGAATAAAGCTTTTTTTCTCTAAAAGTTTCACCTTTTGATTTGTTGCACAAGACAACAACAATCTAATACCATTAACGTTATCTACTTTTCTTGTTAGATAGTCCTCACATTCCTTAGGTACCTTTGCTAATGTGAAAATTTCCTGTGAATTAACTACTCCTTTTTTTTGAAGCCCGTGGTCAGCTTGAAATATTACTAATGCATTAGGATCATTTAGATTTATATGGTTTACAAACTCATTAATTCTTTTCAACATACACAAATAGTTAGTTTTATATCCTACAAAAATACCTCCATCATCTTTTAGATTTTCACTTAACATTCCAAAATCTTTCTTAGGTTTTGACTTTTTTAGTGAGCAATCAGGATTGTAAACCACAGCATCATATCTAGATAATGCAAAACCATGGGGCATGAGTGAGTGAATAAAAACAAAACGATTTTTCTGATTATCAAATTTTTGATTTTGTGAAACTTTAATAAATTTATTTATTGCATCATTTTCAACATATGCAATTTCTTTTACAGAATATTCTCCTTTTATAAGACTAAATACTTTATTTGTAATATCAAAGAAAGGAGTTTTTTGTAAAAAATTATATAAAACGTAATTTGTTATAATGTCATTTCTTATATTTGGTATTATGCTTACAAAAAATTTTTGAATTTTTTTATCACTACTCAAACAAAGTTCGGTGTTGTAGTATGTGCAGTTTATGATTGAGTTACCTACCCAATAGAACTTGTAGTTTATTTTTTCTAAAATTTTCCCTAATGGTGTTTCTTTATATCTTCCTAATATTTCAGGATATAATGAATTTGGCGCTGGTATAGAATTAACCTCATTCAAAAAATAATTTAAATTAAAAATTTGAGAAAGTACAAGTCCAGTACCAGTGTAACTTGAAATTACATTTTTAATATAATAAAAATTTTGTTTTTTAAATTCATTTACTATTCTATCAGTATTTATATCACTACTATAAATTCTATTATACTCCTCTAAAGTTATAGCACCGTCGGGAATGATATAATAAATATTTCTATTATTTTTTTTTGATTTAATTTCCTCAAGCTCTTTGCTGGTAAAGTATTCTTCTTCTGAAAAAAAAGAATATCTATCGGAAGGTTTTTTATTATTAATTTCCCCTATGATTATACCCAACAAATTTATAAAAAAAATTATAAAAATATAAATACTAATCAAGTTTAGAATTGATGATTTTTTTCTGATAAAGATTAAGCCAACAACACCTATCAAAATAAAACAGATAATTAACGATAATTCTCCCTCAAACGTAAATTGTTCTAATTTAATAAATAAAAAAGAAATTAAAAATTTTATTTTATCATAGGAAAATAATATGTAGCTTAAAAGTCCAGAAAAAAACAAAATTTGAAAGAAGTTCCTTTTGTATTTTAAAAAAATTATAAAAGACAGAAATAAAAGAGCTGATAATATAAAAATAAATGTTTTAACTATTGTTAAAAAATGAATTTTTTCTAATTCAGAATAATTATAATTAATAAATTCTAAATATGGGGTCAAAATAGCAATAATTGATAATATTAAAAATAGATACTTTAAAAAATTCTCATGTTGAGTTGTGTCAAAAATATTAAAAGATAAATATTGCTTAGCTTTATTAAAATAAAATGTTGTATAAGCAACGGTTGTTGCGATTGCACCGATTATTGCTTGTACAATTATTGCTAAGGTACCAGGTTCTAAATATGCATATGCATTCACATTACACAAAAAAAATATAATTGTAGTTTTGATTAGAATTTTTTTTAACATTTTGTTAATTGTGTTTAAGTATATCTATTATACCTTTGCAGCTTCTTTCTGCAACATTATCTATAATAATGCCGTTTTCATATAAAAAATTTTTAAGAATTTTTTCTTTAAAACTAAAATTTTTATAATAATTTTTTATAAGATCGTTGAGGTTACTTATATCCTCTACATTTATTTTTTTTGTGAAAATATTCTTAAAATTATCTTCTAATGCTTTGTCTTTAATTTTTTTATATTCGCTATTATGTATTTTATCTTTATATTCTATACATATTATTGGTCTCTTATATAAAATATAATATTCCATCGCCATTCCCCCATTATCAGTTATTAGAATTGAACTTTTGTTAAGAACATCAATTTTATCGATACTGTTATTTAGTAAAAATTTAGGATTGTTTTTATATTTATCCTTAATTATTTTTATTTTATTTTTTGATTTTATCAAACTTTGAGGGTGTGGTCTAAATATAACTTTATCAATTTCAATTAATTTAGAAATTATTTCCTCACCATATATCTCTAAAAGGTCATTCTTTTCGTTCAACCACGATGGAGCAAATAATATAGATCCATCAGCAATATTCAAATTTACCTTCTTTTTAATATTTTCAATATATGGGTACCCTGTATTAATTATTTTTTTTTGTTTCAATCCATAGATTTTTTCTTGTACTCTTATCTCCTCTTCCTGATATCTTCCGTTCGAAAATATAATATCATAATTATTAAAAGCATTTTTATTGTAACCCTTAAAAACACTCATAAGTGAGTGAAAAATATATAAATAACTTTTACATTTACTTGATTTTTTTATTTCGTGATTTCCAAGATCTGTCAAAGTCATAACCATAAGATCACATTCAAGAGTAGTAAAAAAAATAATTCTAATAATGCCTTTTCCTATATATATAGAATTTACATTATTAAATTTACTTTCATCTAGTGGGTCGGATGTAAAATAGACAATACTATAATTATTTGATTTTGATAAACCTTCAATTATATTTGAAAAGTAATTACTGTATTGTTTACCCTCTGAGTAAAAGTAAATTGATTTTTTTTTATTATTTTTTTTTAGTTTTAAATAATAAAAATAATTTTTAACAGATTTAAAAAAGCTCATATTCTATTTGTATATTTAAATAAAATAAAACCTTAAAAGAAGCAAGCTGATTATAGCTGTCATGAATTTATGATTCTTATTCTAATATCGATTTAATAGATACTTGCTTTGAAATATTACTATCCATTAAATACTCAGGAATGTTTTTCTTTTGCATTATAAGTTTTCTTATTTTTGTTCCACTAATTTTTACCTTTTTTTTATTTTTGCATTCAAGATATTTGCAGAAACTATTTTTGATTTCGTTACATCCTTTACATAATAAGGGTTCTTTCTCAGAAATAATTTTTATTTTGATTTTTTTTTCATTTTTTTTGCAAAAAAACTGTGAGTCGTAAATTTTAAAAAAATTCTTATAACCCGCATGGTCTCTGCCCACCCAAAAGTGGGTGCAACCAAAATTCCTCCTTACAATTGCATGCAATGCAGCTTCTCTAGGTCCAGCGTATCTGGGATATGAAAAAAAAGGAGCGTAAAAAGCTTCAGTATTATTGTAATTTTCTAAAGCTAGTTTATTAGTTTTTACAATTATACTGTCTTTGTATTCTTTAGTTTTATATTGCCCTAATAGAGGTTGAACTAAAATTGATCCATAGTTTTTTAACATTTTCTTATGTATCCATTGGTGAGCTTTGTGAGGTACATTTCTTGTATGAAAACCAGCTAATAATTTATTTTTTTTAATTTTATTAATTTTTTTTTTAAAATCCTTTGGAGATATAAAATTTTTATCCTTCAAATTTGATTTATAAATTTTTTTTATCTCAAAATACATAAAAATATGATTATCATTATGAAAATTCAAATAATATGGATGTTTTTTAAAATTTTTACCAAAAATTATTTTACCGAATAATTTTTTTTCTATCTGAAAAAATTTTTTAATAGATATCTTACATAACTTTTTTTTCTTAAATGATAAAAAAATTTCTTTTTTATTTTTAATCTTACCGTAGTCATCTTTGCTAAGTCCAAAGAATACTGGGTAGGGGAAAAAATAATTTTTAAAGGAATTTTTTTTTAGGATACTTAAAAATTCCTCTTTATTAACAAAATTTTTTAAAGGATGAAAAACTCCATAAGTCAAATTTAGTAAGTCTGAAAATTGTTTTTTTTTAATAGAATGAATAAACATAAAATTATTGCAATTTAAAAAAGAATATATATAACTTTTTTTATCAATTCTATGAACTTTGATCTAGTAATAATTGGTTTTGGAGTCATCGGTACAGAAACTTTGTACTATTTAAGTAAAAAACTAAAAAAAAGTAATAACAAAATTTCAAAAATTGCAGTTATAGAAAAAAAAAACTGAGAATATACCTGGTGGTATTGCATACGGTATTGAAAATTCAAAATACGGTTTTTTTAATAATCCATTAAGATTATCGCACCCTGAGTTCATTTCATGGATAGGTGAAAAAGAAAATATCAGTAAATTAATTAAATTTGTAAAAGAGAACCCAGAATTTATGTTAAACAACTGGTTAAGAAAAAATTACAGTAATTTATTAAAAGACAATAAGGAAGTCTATTTTCCAAGACTTGTGTACGCTTTTTTTTTAAAAGAAAGAATTTTAACCTCACTTAAAAAACTAAGTGAAAAAAAAATTAAAATAGAATTTTTTTCTGGAGAACTTGATGAAATTAAAATTAAGGAGAATATTTATTTAAATGCATCTAGAGCTCTAAAAAAAATCAAAATATCAAGAGATTTTAAAAAAATTGGTATTGAGAGAAACTGCAGGATTATAAAAAATATTCGTTCGAAATACCTTGTAATTGGAACTGGTATCTTACCTCCAGAAAAGATACCCCACGCTGGAAATAAAAAGAAAGACAATTATATTTGGGATTTTTATGCAGAAGGTGGCACATCAAATTTGATAAAAAAAATTTACAAAATTAAAAAAAATAAAAAAAGAATAGTTTTGACTTTTATAGGAAATAAAGCTGGACTTCTTGAGACCGTTCAGCAGATAGAACACTTAATTTTCAATAAAGGTATTGATATAAAAATTAATACAATTTCAAGCAATCCACTAACTTTACAGAAAGCAAGACCATCGATAAATAGTAAAAAATTTAAATTTTCGATTTTTAAAATAAAAAACTTAAAAAAAATTAAAAAAGCTTCTAAAATTCTTGATATGCTTATAAAAGAATTCAAATTTTCTGAAGCAAAAGGTTTTAACAAATATGATGTTTGGACAAATATATTGAACAAAAATTTATTAAATTATTGTTATAAAAAACTTTCACAAACAGAAAAAAAACTTTATCATTCAATCATCTTTCCAAAAATAAGGAGTATAACTAGGTATACATTTCCTGAGACTATTGCATCAAAAGAAAGGCTTGAAAAGAAACAAAAAATTAAATTTATAAAAGCAAAAGCTACTTATATTAAATCTGATAAAAAAAGAATTAAGGTTTTTATAAATAAGAAAAAAAGTATCAATAGCGATATCGTCATAAATGTTTCTGGTCCAGTTCCCATCAAAAAGGCAAATAATGAATTAAGTTTTATTCAATCTTTAAAAAAAATCTCTAATCATTTTAATGACAGGGGTTTCTCAACGGACAAAAATTTTATGTTGAAAAATTTTATTTTTTTACCAGGTACTTTATCTAATAATTTTAATCCTTTGAGACAGACTATTATTAAAGCAGTAACGAATAATGCTCGTAAAGTAGCAAAAAATATATTAGAAAATAAAATATAGATATGGAAAAACTTAGAGATCAACTGTCTTGGGAAGAATTCAAAAAACACAGTGAGGGAAGAAAAAAAGTGCCAAATAAAATCAGTGAGTTTAATAGATTGGTGGCTCATTCTGAAAATTTTTTTATTATATCAGGTTATGGAGCTTTTACTAAAGGTTACCTATTAATAATATCTAAAGACTTTATTCCTTCGTTTGGACTTATGAACAAAGAAAAATACGAAGAGTTGAGATTTTTAATTAAAATTATAAAAAATTTTATGAAAAGTGAGTTCGACAGAGACTCTGTTGTATTTGAACATGGTATGTGCGCATGTGTAGGAGGATTAGATAGAGCACACATTCATATAATGAGTGTGCCAAAAAATACAAGCAAAAGTGTGTTTGTGAAAGCAATTAATTCAGTTCTTTACGAAAGAAAAGCAGGCATAAATTTTGTGATGTTTGAAAATTATAAACTTGAAAACCCACATGATATTAACGAAATCTTCGAACATGCTAAAAAAGATATTAATTCAAAAAAAATTAAAATTGATGGAAAGTTGCTAGAGTTGAATGATATAAAAAATTTACCACTTGATGGTTGGCCTTTAATAACATTGGAACATATAAATAAAGGTGGTCATTATGTTTATTTCGAATGTGATTATAATGAGGCTTCTTTTTTAACTACTTATAATTTTCAAACCCAGTTTGGTAGAGAAGTAGTTTTTAATGTTGAATTGAAACAAAACGAAAAATTTGAAAAAGAAGTAAAAAAAATTAAAAAAAATAATGCGCATCTTGAAGTTTGGAGATGGCAAAATTGTATGTTCGAAAAAAATATTGTATCCACAATGAAATCTGCAAAAAAAGTTTTAGGTAATTTTAAATTAAAATTTGATAAAGACTTTAAGAAATTTAAATTTAAAATTATATAAATTATCATTTTGAGACAAAATGATAAATTTAAGTTATCAAATTAAGACCTTTTTTTATAGAGACTTTTGGTTTCCAGTTTAATTTTCTTTTGGTGACTGAAATATCCGCTAAGGAGTGATAAATTTCACCTTTTCTTTTTCTATAATACTTTTTCTTTTTGCTTATCAAATTAGCCAAATAATTTATTGAGGTCTTTTTTCCAGATGCTACATTTAATATTTTAACATACTTTTTTAACTTAGCAGCTTTAAGTAATGCACTTAATACATCACTTATATAAATAAAGTCTCTTGTTTGATTTCCATCTCCAATAATTGTTAATGGTATATTCTTTTTTTTCTGACTTAGAAAAATATTTATAACTGATTTATAAATACTTTTGTTATTCATTTGTTTGCCATATACATTAAAAAGTCTTAAAGATACGACTGGTAGCTTTGATTTTTTTGAAAAATTTAATAAAAGTCTTTCTGATTCGTACTTAGTTTTTGCATAAGGATTTTCAGGGCTAATTCTTGCAAAAATATTTATAGGAATTTTTTTTTGATTTCCATAACAGCTGGCTGAAGCTGTATAAATTAGTTTCTTAATTTTTTTTCTTTTTAGAGCTTTAATAATATTTTTTGTTGCTTTAACATTATTGTCAAAATATTTTTTTTTTTTTTTAAAGCTTTCCATGGTGCTTGTTAATGCGGCTAAATGAAAAACATAGTCTATATTTTTAAAGTATTTATCTAATTCTTTTTTTTTTGAGATATCGATATTAAAATAATCAATCTTATTTAATAAACCCTTAAGGTTTGAGGCCTTTTTTTTTGACTGCTTATCTAATACTGTAACTTCATGATTTTTAGAAACTAAATATTTTACTAAATTACTTCCAATAAACCCAGCTCCACCAGTTACTAATGATTTCATATTCTTTCAGTCTATTAAGCTTGATTTATAGTAAATACTGCATTTCTAACAAGTATTATTTTTAAATTTTGCCATTTAATTGAAGAATTTGCAATTAATAGACGTTAAGGTATAAATCTTAAAAATTAACATAAAAGACAAAAATGGATTGTACATTTTTAATTGCCTCAAGTTTAAAGAAATCTTATCAAGAACTTTCAAAAAAATATTCAGCGATTGAACCTCCAACTTGGGCTCTGTTATTAGCTCAATCTTGTAGATCAATCGGCTTTAAAGTGTCTATACTTGATGCAAATGCAGAAGGTTTAAACAATGAAGATGTTTTAAAAAGATTAGAAAAACAAAACCCTAAACTCATATGTTTTGTAGTGTATGGAAATAATGTTAATGCTGGAACTGCTAATATGAGTGGTGCAGTAGAGCTAGCCGATTTTTTAAAAAAAAATAAAGTAAAAAATAAAATCTCTTTTATTGGGTCTCACGTTCAAGCTCTTCCAATCGAGACATTAAAAAATGAAAAAAGCATTGACTTTGTTTTTACAAATGAGGGAGTATATGCTCTTAGAAATATTCTCAAACTTAAAGATTTATCAGCTAATAATTTAAAAAATATTAAAGGCATTGCATACAGAGATAAAGATAATTTCAAAATGAATTCTGCAGAAATAGTTGTGCCTAATGAAAAAATGGATACCGACTTACCAGGGTATGCTTGGGATCTTCTGCCTTATAAAAAAAAACCTTTAGATTTATATAGGTCTCCTATGTGGCATGCAGAATATGATTATGAAAAAAGAAGTCCATATGCGAGTTTACAAACAAGTTTAGGCTGTCAGTTTAGCTGCAGCTTTTGCATGATAAATATGATCAACAGGGATGATGAAGAAGAAATAGGAGTTGCAGGTAATTATAGTAACATGAGATTTTGGTCGCCCTCATTTATTATAAGAGAATTTGACAAACTAATAAATATGGGTGTTCGGACAATTAGGATTGTCGATGAAATGTTTTTATTAAATAAAAAATATTATGTTCCACTTTGTGAAATGTTGTCTGAAAGAAATAAAGATGATAGTTTGAGAATGTGGAGTTATAGCAGAGTTGACACAATAAAAAATCCTGAGGTTTTAAAACTAGTAAGAAAAGCAGGAATTAAATGGTTGTGCTTAGGTATCGAAAGTGGTGAAAAGAAAGTTCGTTTAGAAGTTTCTAAAGGAAAATTCGAAGATGTAGATATTAAGAAAGTTATTGAAAAAGTTCATGAGGCAGATATAGAAGTTATGGCAAATTATATATATGGTTTACCTGGAGAAACAAAAGAAAGTATGAAAAGAACTTTTGATCTAAGTTTAGAATTGTGTACTGCTGGTTGGAATACTTACGCATCAATGGCACTACCTGGTAGTCAGCTTTACAAGGAAGCTATTGATCAAAAAATGGATACTCCAAAAACTTATGAGGCTTTCTCTTGGCATTCTTTTGAAACAATGCCTTTAAGAACGAAAGATTTAACAAGTAAAGAAATTCTAGAATTTAGAGATTTAGCCTTCACCAAATATCATACCTATGAGCCATTTTTAAAACGTATAGAAAAAAGGTTTGGAAAAACAAATGCTGAAAATATAAAAAAAATGGCACAAATTAAATTAAAAAGAAAAATTTTAGGACATACTATTGAAAAAAATTAATGATTTAGAAAACCTTGGAAAAAAATATCGGTATGAGCTTCTAGAAAAGCTGGTGCTAATGAAGCAAGGTCATATAGGATCGATCTTCTCGATGATGGATATGGTGGTTGCTATGTATCACGGAGGATTCGTGAAATTTAATACTTCAAATAAATCTTTTGATGACAAAGTTTTAATAAGCAAAGGACATGCTGCGTCTGCTTTATATCCTGTATTGAGAGATTTTGGGCTATTTCCAAAAAAAGATTGGGACAATTGGGGTGTAGGACAGTCAAAATTAAGAGTTTTCGGAAATATATCTATTCCAGGTATCGAAGTTACCTCTGGTTCACTGGGTCATGGGGTTGGGGTTGCTTCTGGTATAGCATTAAGTTTTTTGAGAAAAAAAAATCATAATAAAGTTTTCACAATTATAAGTGAAGGTGAACTGTATGAAGGATCGTCTTGGGAAGCTTTATTAATCGCTAAACATTATAATCTTAACAATTTGACTATCATTATAGATATAAATTCTTTAATAATTTTGGGTAAAACTAAAGAATGTGTTGACTTAGACCCGATAAAAAACAAAATCGAAGGATTTGGTATTAAAACTTTTGAAGTAGATGGACACAACTACGATCAATTAATTGAAGTGTTTCAAAAATCAAGAGCATCAAATAGCTTAAATTGTATTTTAGTCAAAACAATTAAAGGTAAGGGTTGTTCAATAATGGAGAATAAACATCAGTGGCATTATTTAAATTATATGTCTGAAAGTGATATAGAAAAAGCTAAAAAGGAATTATCATAGTGGCCCAAAGAGATATTTTTATAAAAGAGGTTACAAAAGCTTTAGAAAAACAATCAAACATTTTTTTTCTAAGTGCTGATTTTGGTGCACCTGCTTTAGATGAACTAAGATCTAAATTTCCAAATAATTTTCTACACTGCGGGATATCTGAGCAGGCAATGATTGACATGGCATCTGGTTTGGCCCTTGAGGGAAATAAAGTGTTTGTATATGCTATGTCGCCGTTTCTATCCCTAAGATGTATAGAGCAAGCAAAATGTGGTCCTGGATTAATGGATTTACCAATTTGTTTCATATCAGTAGGTATTGGTCTTGGATACGCAGACTCAGGTCCTACTCATTATTCAACAGAAGATTATGCATGTTTAAGATCAATTATTGGAAGTAAAGTTTATACCCCTGCTACGAGTGAAGACGTTAAAGCAATAGCTTCAGAAATAATTAAAAATACTTCTTTTTCTTATATAAGATTGGATAGAGAACAATTGCCTGATATTAATCATTCATCACCAGTAAATGCTGAAAAAGGATATGCTTTAATAGGTGACAAATTAGACGGTAAAGTAGTTTTAATTTCACATGGGAAAATGGTTCATAGATGTTTAGAAATTTACAATCTAGATAAAAATAATTTTTCTTGTATAAATATTTTTAGATCAAAGCCTTTTCCAAAAAATCTTGCTGATGAATTGTCAAAATGTAAAGCAATATTAGTTGTGGACGAACAAGGTCCAAGTGGTAATCTTTCATCTTGTGTTTTTGAAAATCTGAGTTTAAATAATTTTTACCCAAAAATTGTAAATAAATCATTGCCAGAAAAGTATATCTTCGAAAATGGTGGTAGAGAACACTTGTTAAATATAAACGGTTTATCAAAAAAGGATCTTTTAAATACTGCTAAAAAACTAATTTAAATTTTATAATTATCAATCGAGTCTGCTTGATAATATCCACCTGGTTCGAAAACACTTTCTCTTCTTCCAAATATACTTTTGTATTTACGATTAAATTTTTTAAATAATTCAACTGGCACAATTCTCATATCAACTGAAACTCTTACATGATCTTTAAGTGGCATTGTACTGTGCATTTTTCTGGGGTCAAACATAATTGATTTTCCAAATTCAAATTTTTGAGTTTCAGAATAATTATCTAAATATTTAAATTTTTTGTGTTCATTTTGTATTTGATAAATATCGTAATTGTATTCCTTGAAAATTTTAATGCTTTCATCAAGTGGAGCAATATTAAAACCATGTCCTTCTAACTCGGATGGGGGGTTTAATGGTAACCAAATATTTATCATATATGGAGGGTGTCCATTCTGTATATCGGAGTGATAAACAGGATAAAATGAATTAGATGAATGATGAGGCATCTGGATTCTCAAAGTTGGTTGAATTTGAAAGAAAAAATCTTCTCCAATTTCCTCTCTTATTGTCTCTTTTAAAATCAACACACATTGTTTATTAAAATTTTTTGGCATTTCAGCGAAAACTTTTGTCATTTCGCTAAGACCATAATTTTGATCATATTCTTTTAGTTTATTTTCAACTTTGTTATGCAAATTTCCAATCTGACTAATATCACAATCGATGTTAAGATCATCTTTAACCTTTTTTAAAAAGATTTTTGTCAATTCATTAATACCTGACGTTTCAACAAGTTTGAGATCTTTACCAAATTTTTTTTGGAAAAAATTACTTTTTATATAATCTTGTTTTAAGAATTCGATGTTTTCTGATTTCATTTAATAAGTCTTAATAATTCATTTGTATCACAAAATAAATAGTTATAAAAGATCAATATATAATTCTCAAACTTAAGAAAAGATATTAATGAAAAAAATTAATAGGAACTTTAAAAAATGTTTCATAACTGGTTTAACTGGGTCAGGAGGCAGTTATCTTTGTGAGCATATATTAAAAAGAGATAAAAAAATTAAAATTTATGGATCCTATAGATCTAAAGGTTATTTACAATTTATTAAAAAAAAATATAAAAATAAAAAAAGAATTTATTTTGATAAATTAAATTTACAATCTTTTTCAAATACAAAAAAGATTTTAAATAAAATTAAACCAGATCTTATCTTCCATTTAGCATCAAATGCAGATGTAAGGGGTTCCTTTGATACACCTAAAGAAATTATTGAAAATAATAATTCGATTACTTTAAACCTTTTAGAAGCTGTAAGGAAACTTAAAATTAAACCTGTAGTAATTATATGCAGCACTTCCGAAGTTTACGGTATTGTTAAAAAAAACGATACCCCGATCAAAGAGGTTTTAAAAATGAATCCTGCTAATCCGTATGGATCTTCGAAAGCTTTTCAAGATATTGTTTCTCAAGTGTATCAAAGAAGTTTTGGATTAAATATTATCATAACAAGAGCTTTTTCTTATACTAATGCTAGAAGAACAAATTTATTTCAAACAGCTTTTGCTAAACAAATTATAAATATTGAGAGAGGTTCAAAAAATATTTTAACGCATGGTAATTTAAAAAGTGTAAGATGTATTCTTGATGTAGAAGATGTTATGGAGGCTTATTGGTTAACTGCTAAAAAGGGATTGATTGGCGAAATATATAATATTGGAGGCAAAAAACCAATTACAGTCGGTAAGTACTTAAATGAGCTTATAAAATTGTCTAAAATTAAAATAAAATGTAAACAGGATTTAAAATTATTAAGGCCAGTAGATGTTACGCTTCAAATACCGGACACTAGTAAATTTTCAAAGCATACAGGTTGGAAGCCAAAAATTCCGTTTAAAGTATCAATGAAAAAGCTTCTAGATGAATGTAGAGAACTTTATTAATATTTAGATTATTTTATTCAAATATTTAAAAAATTGCAGTCATCTTAATTTTTTAGTTTTAGTAATTTTTTTTGAGAATAACGAAAATTTTTTTCAGTGCATAAATCAAGCCAATTGAGCTATTAGTACTGGTCAGCTGCACG
>MDTD01043257.1_pt1 | contig 19226 bp, 15 predicted proteins | sample 811221 | NCBI WGS metagenome assembly MDTD01 (sample SAMN05326646, study PRJNA326480) | marine metagenome | isolation source: seawater | place: Pacific Ocean: South West | collected 2011 | reverse complement strand
TTAGCAGCGGCAATAAATTGATTGCCACCGATTAAGTTTGCTGCGGTCTCATAATCCTGACCGTCTAGTTCGTCATGCCTAAATCTTAATAGGTCTTTTTTTACGTTTTTTGTTCTAATCATGACTATACTATACACTATTTTGGCATATTTGCAAGAAAAATCGGGCGGAAAAACCCGAAAAATGCCCGATTTTTTGATTTGTTGCAAAAATGCAACACTTTTGTTCTACTTTTGTTCTAATTTATGAGATTTTTCGGTAAATCTGCCCCTAAGATGTCATGTTTTCCCATATTTACCGTAATTTTCGCATGGTCTAACATTCCAAGGGTGCCTTCACGTCCTAATTGTGCCACATAACAGTCCAAAACTGTTTTAAACGCAATCGCAACTGCCTGATCCATACTATCGGCATATTTTACGAACAAATCCATCAGGTCAGCCTGTACTTCAATCATTTTTTGTGTATCATCGTCCATATTCTCAGTATAACATAATTATAAACAGCTGTCAAGCATGGTATAAATAGTCATATGTACGAATATAGAGTAAATATTTTAAAAGTGATTGATGGAGATACGGTAGATGTTGATATTGACCTTGGATTTAATACTTGGATTAAAAAAGAGAGAGTTAGAATTATGGGTATTGACACACCAGAGTCCAGAACACGAAATAAAATAGAAAAGAAGTTTGGATTAGCCTCAAAAGCAAGATTAAAAGAATTACTTGGTGCAAAGGCAATCTTAAAAACCCAAGTATCTAAAAAAGGTGAAGATATGAAGGGTAAATTTGGTCGTATTCTAGGTGACTTTATGACAGAGGATGGTCGAAAGTGTGCTGATATACTATGTGAAGAAGGACACGCTGTTACTTACTTTGGTGGTAGTAAAGATGATGTTCAAAACCAACACATGAAGAATAGATTGAAGTTAATTAAAAAAGGGATCGTAAAAGGTCCTGCAGAATAAGGAGATAATATGAGTTTTTTAGATGTGCTTTGGTTCGGTAAGAAAAAAGAAGAAAAAAAAGAACCTAAAAAAGCAGAACCAAAAAAGAAAAAGAAAAAAGTAGTTAAAAAGAAAATTAAAAAAACTACAAAAAAGAAATAGGAGAATACAATGGCTCAAGATTTGAAAAAAATGACAAAGGCTGCTTTAGAATCCTTAGGTAGACAATTTGGTATTGAGTTAGATAGAAGATTAACTAAAGATAAACTTATCAAACAAGTTAAGAAAGCTCAAAAAAATGCTGAAAAAGAAGAACCTAAAGTTATTGAACAACCTGCTACAAATGAACCATCTTGGAAAGAATATTTTACAGACGCTAGACAAGATACTTCAGGCAAATGGACAGTAAGAACACATAGAGGCAGAATAGAAACAGGATTTTTAAATATCGAAGACGCTATAGCTTGGCACAAAGAAAGTGAATAGTGCCAGAAGTTACTAGAGTTAATAAAGATAAACATATAGGACATTTAAGTCCTACACCTAATCCTTTTCATCAAACTGCTTATGCGGTTGGTTCAGAAAATGTTTTAACTAACAGCGAGAGAACAGTTAGAATAGGAGATACTACAAGTTGTGGCGATCCTGCAACAGGCGGTTCAACAACAGTATTTGTAAATGGTATTGGTGTTCACAGAAAAGGTGACGCAACGGGCGGTCATGCCTCTTTTGTGCCTAATGCTTCAGCTTCTGGTTCAGATAATGTGTTTGCTGGATAATTGGTTATAAATATTACAAGGAGAGATTTAAAAAATGGCAAGTTATAGTGCTGACACAGTATCAAATCAAAGTAAAAGAAGCTCTAGGATATATTCAGACCTAGATTTAGATTTTCAAATGAATACTGTTACAAAAGATGTGCCATTTTTAAAAGATGTAGAAGCTGTAAAGCGTAGTGTAAAAAATTTAATTCAAACAGATTATTATGAGAGACCTTTTCATCCAGAATTAGGGTCTAATTTAAGAGCGATGTTGTTTGAAAATATGACACCTCAAATGTCACATTTAATTACAAAACAAATTGAGCAACTTCTTAATGCATATGAACCTAGAGCTGAGATAGTTCAAGTAATGACTAGACCAAATATAGATAACAATGCTTATCAAGTGACAATTTCTTTTTATGTGGTTAATCATCCTGAACCAGTGCAAATAGAAACAATGTTAGAAAGACTAAGATAAAATGGCAACTAAATTAGATATATCAGAATTAGATTTTGACCAAATTAAAGGTAACTTAAAATCATTTTTAAGTCAACAAACAGAATTTCAAGATTATGATTTCGAAGGTGCTGGTATGTCAGTATTATTAGATTTATTAGCATACAATACACACTATCTTTCTTATAATGCTAATATTGCAGCTAACGAAATGTTTTTAGATAGTGCTGATTTAAGAGAGAGTGTTGTATCATTAGCTAAGTCAGTTGGTTACACACCAACAAGTTCTACTTGTTCTACAGCAGACATCAAGGTAGTTGTTAATAATGCATCTGGTGCTTCATTAACAATGAGTAGAGGAACAAAATTTACCTCAACTGTAAATAGTCAATCATTTACTTTTATTAATAATGCTGATGTAACAATCACACCTGTTGATGGTGTTTATACTTTTAATGATTTAAGTATTAAAGAAGGTAGTCTTTTAAATTTTAAATATACAGTAAACAGCTCTGATACAGACCAAAGATTTATTATACCAAATGAAAATGTTGATACAACAACATTAACAGTTAAAGTACAAAACTCATCCTCTGATTCTACTACAACAACTTTTAATTTAGCAAATGGTATTACATCAATTGATAGCACATCAAACGTTTATTTTTTACAAGAAGTTGAAGAAGGTAAGTTTGAAGTTTATTTTGGTGATGGTGTTTTAGGTAAAGCTATTTCAGATGGTAATATAGTAATTTTAGATTATATTGTTTGTAATCAGGATGCACCTAATGGGGCTAACACATTTACACTATCAGGAAATATTGGTGGTTTTTCTAATACAACTATTACAACTCTTACTAATGCAAATAGTGGTGCTGGACCAGAGAGTATCACTTCAATAAAATTACAAGCGCCAAGAGATTATGCAGCTCAAGATAGAGCTGTTACAGGAAATGATTATAAAACTTTAGTAAAAAGTTTATATGCCAATGCTGATGCTGTGCAAGTATGGGGTGGTGAAGATAACTCAACACCTAATTATGGTAAAGTTTTTATTTCTATCAAAGCAAAATCTGGTGCAAACTTAACAACGGCAACAAAGAATGATGTTGTTACAAGTTTAAAAAATTTCTCAGTTGCTTCTGTCACACCTATAATCGTGGATCCAGAAACAACTTTTATAACAACTGATACAAGTTTCAAATACAATTCTTCTAACACTACAAAAGATGTTATTACACTTCAAACAAATGTATTAAACGAGATAGCAAATCATAGTGCTTCTGCTTTACAAAATTTTACAGGTGTCTTTAGACATTCTGAATTAACTAGAAAAATTGATGCTGTTGATAGTTCAATACTATCAAACATAACAACGATTAAATTATATAAACTCTTTACACCAACTTTAAATTCAGCGTTGAAATATACCATATCTTATAATAATGCATTTTATAATCCACATTCAGGACATAATATGGATTCAGGTGGAATAATATCTTCATCAGGATTTAAAATTAGCGATGATGATTCCACTAATGAACATTTTTTAGATGATGATGGTAAAGGTAATCTTAGAGCATATTATTTAAGTAGTGGTGTTCGTACTTACACTAGTTCAAGTTTTGGCACAGTAGATTATGATAATGGTGAAGTGGTTTTAACTTCAGCAAATATTACAAGTATTTCAAATGTAGATGGTGCAGCAAGCACACAGATAAGAGTATTTGCAATACCTAATTCAAATGATATCGTGCCTGTAAGAAATCAAATCTTACAAATAGATACAGCTAATTCAACTGTGACTGGTGCTGTTGATACAGTTGAGAGTGGTAGTTCTTCTGCTGGCACAACATATACAACAACTACTAGTTATTCAAGTTACTAATGGATAACAATGACAACATTTAAAAAAACTTTTAAAAATAAATTATCTAGTCAGATAAAACAACAAGCACCAGATTTTGTTTTAGAGCAACATCCTAAATTTTTAGAATTTGTAAAACAGTATTTCATTTTTATGGAATCTGCTGAATTAACTTTAACTGATATTGATACAAAAGATGTTATAGTTTTAGAAACAGAAACCGATGCTGTTAGTTATCTTTTATTAGATGGCACAAATATATCAGGTGCTGACAAAGGTTTTAAGGTTGTAGATGAATCAAATACAATAACTAGTGGTTATGTAAAAGGTGAAACAATTACTGGTGCTACTTCTGGTGCAACAGCAACTATTTTAGCTGATGATATAAATTCTAATTCCAGATTATTCATATCTGCTCATTCAGGTTTTATTAATGGTGAAACTGTAACAGGTTCTAGTTCAGGTCAAACTGCTAAAGTAGGAAAGTATCGTGCTAATCCAGTTCAGAATATTCAACAACTATTAAACTATTCTGATCCAGACCATACAATAAGTGATTTCTTATCGCAAATGAAAGAAACATTTTTGGCTTCAATACCATTAGATACAGATGACGCTGTTGATAGAAGAAAATTAATTAAAAATATTAAATCACTTTATAGAGCAAAGGGTACAGCAAGAGCTCACAAGACACTTTTCAAATTATTATTCAATCAAAATTCTGAAGTTTATTTACCGACAGTTGATATGCTTAGAGTATCAGATGGTAAATTTAATACAACAACTTTTATTCGTGCAACCCAAACAGATACAGAAGCATTAAATGATCCAAACACTTTAGTTGGTCAAACAATTACACAAGCAAATAATCCTGCAGATACTAGTATCAATGAAGCAACAGCAATTGTAGAGCGTGTTTTTAAAACTAGAGAAGGGGCTGTTGAGATTATTGAATTACAAATTAACAAAGATACTACTACAGGAACTTTTGTTCGTGGTCAACAAATAACAGGCACAAGTAATGCTGATGAAAACACCGAAGTAAAATTATCAGTATCGTCAGTTATATCAACTACAACAATTACAAATGATGGTGTCACATTAACAGTTGGTGATGAAGCAACAATAACAGGTGGTGCAGGTGCTGGTGCCAGAATACAAGTACAAGACCTTTCTGAAGGCGGTGTCACCGAAGTTATAGTCGATACACCAGGCACAGGATTTGCTGAAGGTGATACACTTACATTTAGTTCAGGAAGTGCTGAGGCAAAAGTGTCAGTTGTTGGTGGTGGTTTTGCACCAGAGGCAGGAAGTTTAGCAGTACATACAGAATTAGAAACAGGAACAATAGACAATGGCGGTACAGGTGATTTACTTTTAGAAGAAGGTGTGGATAATGATGGTGGTGGAAAACTTTTAGATGAAAGCACAGTTGACCAGTTACTAAGAAGTGAAATACAATTAGAAGATGATAGTGGTCAATTATTATCAGAAGCAGATGAGGGTAATACAGCAACTAGGTCTTATATACTATTACAAGATTCTGGTGTAGATATACCTTACAACTTTGAAGCAGATGACCATATTGTATTAGAAGATAAAACAATTGATGGTGATCCACATGATGGTAATAAGATTGTGCAAGAAGTAGGAACACATAATGGAGAAATTACAGATGTTCGAATGATTGCAAGTGGTTCTGGTTATACTACTTTACCAACAGCAACTATATCAGGTATTAGACACATAGAATTAGAAGATGAAACAGACGATGGTAATGATGGTGCAGGAAGAATAGAATTAGAAACTGGAGGATTGTTAGTACAAGACATAGCATTTCCAGGTGCAAATGGTACGGTTGTGCCTTTTGGTGATAACATAGGAGCTGCAACATCTTTAAAAATCGTTGAACATGGTATTAATTTTACATCAGCACCAACACTTTCATTTCCTAAATATGCTATACTTAAAACGATATCAGGAACAGTAAGTGCTGATGAAACATTTACAAGTAATGTAAGTGGTGCAACAGGAACAGTTGTAAGTTTAACAGGTAATCTTTTAAAATATACAGCAACAACTGATGAATTAGAAGTAGGTGATACAGTAACTTTTTCTGGTAGTGAAACTGCCACAGTGGTGAAGGCAGATACATTAGCAGCAACAGCTGCAATTGATACAAAAGTTACAACAACAGGAAAATTTATTAACCAAGATGGACATATATCTGAAAGTTCTAAAAAAATACAAGACAGTTTATACTACCAAGATTATTCTTATGTTATAAGAGTTGGAGAAAGTATAAACAAATGGCGTGACGCAATCAAATCAGCAACTCACCCAGCTGGTTTTTATGTAACTGGTGAGGTGAATATTGCAACACAAGTTTCAGCTCAAGTTTCATCTCCAGTTGTAGGTGTTATATCAGGTGCTTCAGATGATCCAATCTTTAGTATTGTTAATACTCTATTTACTACTGTTTTTGGTAGAAGATTAGGAACTCTAACTGACGGCACTACAAAGAGAACAAGTTTACAAGCAAGAACAGGTGAAAATATAGATGTTAGCGATGACTATAATGCTGTGTTTTCTTCAAGCACAAGAGATTTAGACTTAAAATTAGATATACAGATAGAAGTACCTTTATCAGGTAAACAGTTTAGTCTTACTGCAAGAGGCACTTCGGTAGATAGAGGGCGAGCATATGCAGGCCCTACTTTAAGTTCTATCAATAGATTTGCGTTATCTTCATATAGTCCTGTCAATGGTATTGAATTAGAAGAAGGCACAGGTGAGGGTGAAATAATATTAGAAGATGGTGGTGCAACTTCAGGTGCAGCTACAGGATCAATACAATTAGAACAAGATGTATCATTTCCAGTATCGCTTGCAGAATATGACGCTTTAAAGTTCATAGGCACAGGCGATACTAGTGTTGATGGTGAAAGTGTGAGAATAGGTGATTTAGACGGATCATTATCAAGTGGCGGTATAAAAACAAATTTAGCGTTTCCTTGTGAGATAACATCTAAGCCTACGTAAATGGTTATAAATAGTTTATAAATAAAAGGAGAACAACTCTAATTAATGGGAAAAGACAATGGCAGCAATAATTACAAACAAATTTAGAATACATAATGCTGAGCAGTTTCAAGAATCATTTTCTGAAGCAGCTGCTACAACATATTATCTATTCATAGGTCGCTCTCACGCATGGGCATCCGATGTTGATGCTCAAGGTAATACAATCGCTGAGGGAACTGACACTACACCTCCTACTCCTAATGACGATATCGGTTCAGAATTTTACAACTATGACGATATGATTGGTTTAAAAAAGATAAATTCAAGTGATGTATCTTTTGTAGTGCCAAGAAGGGATTGGGCAACTGGTACTACTTATGATATGTACCGACATGATTACTCATCATCTACCACAGCAAATAGTGGTGCAACAAATTTATTTGACGCAACATTCTTTGTTGTAAATAGTAATAGTGATGTTTACAAAGTAATAGAGAACGATGGTAATACAGCGGCAACAGACGAGCCGACTTCAACATCAAATTCAATTTTTTCAACCTCTGATGGTTACAGATACAAGTATATGTATTCACTAACTGCTTCAGAGCAAATCAACTTTAAGTCAACAGATTTCATTCATGTATCAACAGATTCCACAGTTTCAGCTGCCGCTGTAGATGGTGCGTTAGATACAATATTAGTAACTGCTGGTGGATCAGGATTCAATACTTCATCAGGTTCAACAATTAGTGCGATACCAATTCGTGGTGATGGATCAGGCGGAGTTGCTTCTGTAACAATAACTGCTGGTGCGATAACAGCTGCAACAGTTACAACTGCAGGATCAGGTTACACTTTTGCTTATATTAGAGATGCTGATATTATTGCTGCCACAAATGCTGGTGGTTCAGGATCAGGTTCAAATCTAACTGTTATTATACCACCAAAAGGTGGTCATGGCGCTGACGCTGTAAAAGAGTTAGGCGGATTCTTTGTAATGTTAAATAAATCGCTTGTAGGTTTAGAAGGAACATCTGACATAACTGTATCAAATGATTTTAGAAGAATAGGACTTGTAAGAAACCCAACTAACTTTGGAACATCAACTGTATCAACAGCTGATACATTAAGAGCTGCTAAAGTAGTTTTAGGTGCTTCTACATCAGGAACATTTACAGCAGATGAGGAAATAAATCAAGCTTCAACAGGTGCTGTAGGTAAAGTAGTAGAATTTGACGCAACAAATAAATTACTTCATTATGTTCAAACTAGATTCCCAGATTGTGGAACAGATAGTAATGGTAATCTAACAGCATTCTCTGGTGCAAATACTATTACAGGACAAAGTTCAAGTGCAACATTAACACCAAGCACAAGCACAACAACTGTAAACGGAGTTTCTTTAACTTCAGGTTATGCTAACTCTGAGGTCGCTTTCGATAGTGGGGATATAATTTATGTTGAAAATAGAAGTCCTATAACAAGGGCTGCTGACCAAACAGAAAATATTAAATTGATTATTGAATTTTAGATAGAGGAAAATAATGCCATCACCAACTGACTTTAATGTTACACCATATTATGATGACTTTAGTGAAGATAAAAAATTTCATAGGGTCCTATATAGACCAGGATTTGCTGTACAAGCAAGAGAATTAACTTCTCAACAATCTATATTACAAGGTCAAATTGAAAAAATTGGAGAGCACTTGTTCGAACAAGGTGCTATGGTTATACCTGGTAATATTACAATTGATATTCACTATGAAGCAATTAAACTAACATCTTTTACAGGCACATTAGCTAATTTTGTAGGCACAACTATAACTGGTGGCACATCAGGTGTTAAAGGTAAAGTAGTAAAAGTAGAGGCAACTGACGGTACTGATCCAGATACTTTATTTGTAAAATATAGAGATAGTGGTTCTTCAAATGAGGGTAGTGTTTTTACCGATGGCGAGACATTAACATCCTCAGCTTCAACTGGTGAAACAGCAGTTGTAAATACAACAGCAACAGGTTCATCAGCACACATTGGTGCAGGAACTTACTTTATAAATGGTTTCTTAGTTGAAGTTGGTGAACAAACAATTTTATTAGACAAATATACAAACACACCTAGTTATAGAGTTGGACTAACAATCACAGAAAGTTTTATTACATCAACCGATGATAGTAGTTTATTAGATAATGCAACAGGATCATCAAACGAAAACGCAACTGGTGCTCACAGATTTAAAATAGATTTAACTTTAGCAAAATTATCTTTAACATCTACTGCTGATTCAAGTTTTGTGGAACTTGCAAGAGTAAGAAATGGTGTATTAGAAGAAAAGGCAACAGCAACAAGATACAATATTTTAGAAGATACTTTAGCAAGAAGAACCTTTGATGAAAGTGGTGACTATGCTGTAAGAGCATTTGATTTAGATGTTAGAGAACATTTACTATCAGGAAATAACCGTGGTATAAATGCAGCTGATAGCACATCAGCAGATGGCAACACAGCCGATGAAGCAAAACTTGCTTTAGGATTATCACAAGGTAAAGCATATGTTAAAGGATATGAAATAGAAAAACATGGTACAACTTTTGTTGATTTAGATAAAGCAAGAGAGTTCGAAACACAAAGTGGAAGTATAACTAGATTTGAACAATTACCATTTGTAAATACAACAGAATTATCTAATTTACCTGATGTAGGATTTGTATCTGGTGAGACCGAAGTTTATAAAACTTTAAGATTAGTAGATACTGAACACAGCTCTAGAGGAACTGTATTAACTTCTGCTGGTGGTACTAACTTTGATATTGGTCGTGCAAAAACAAGAGCAATAGAATTTAATTCTGGTTCTGCTTCAACAGTATTCTTATCTAATTCAAGTGTTACAACAAATACTTTCAAACATTATCTTTTTGATATTGAAATGTTTGCTCACATTAATACTGTGGGTGCAGCTTCAGGTTCTTTCACAAATGGTGAAACAGTTACAGGCGGAACTTCAGGTGCAACAGGTATTTTTCAAAGTGTTTCAACACAAGAATCCTCAACAATCACAGGTGCAACTTCAGCTAATCCAGTTGTAGTCACTTGTTCAGGTGGTCATAAATTAAAAGAAGGACAACAAGTAACAATCTCAGGTGTGTCTGGTATAACAGATATTAACGGCACTCACACAGTAAAAGATCCAACAGCAACCACATTTAAATTATTTGCACCATCTTCAGCAAGTGTTGGTGATGCTTCAGGCACACAACCTGCAACAGTTGATGGTTCTGGTTTTAGTGCATACTCAGGATCAGGTGGTCTTGCAAAACATGATTTAGTAATTTTATCAAATGTAAAAGGTGAGTTTGTTGATGGAGAAACAATCACAGGTGGAAGTTCAAGTGTAACAGCTACTGTTCAACATAGTGCATATAATCAAAAAGGTTTTTCACAGAAAAAGTTTCCACAAGTTAAAGGTATATCAATGGCAGGAAGTCCTGTCTTTACAAGTGATGTTGATTTAACTTCAACATTTGGTGACCAAAAAACTTTAACAGGAACAGTAAGTATAGCAAATAGTGCTACAGCATTAAAAGGATTTGGCACAAGATTTCAAACAGAATTAGTAATAGGTGATGTGATTGAATTTACAGATGACGCTAACACAACGGTTACAAGAATAGTAGAAAGTATTGAGTCCGATACTGCATTAGAAGTGTCTGCTGCTGTTGGCGGTTCAGATGTAACTACAAAGGCTTCTTTCATTCGTAAAAGAACCAAAATGCAAGAACCAACAATAGACAGAGCAATATTTAAAATGCCTTATGAAGTTGTTAAAACATTATTAACAACTGACAATTCTAGTATTAGTGATACAAGTTTTAAAATAAGAAGGCAGTTTGTTACAACCCTTTCAAGTTCAGGTACTGCAACATTGACAGCAGGTACCAACGAAGTATTTACTGCTCATTCAGATACAGACTTTCTTGCTTCAATCATGTCAACAGGATCTGGTGGTACTGGTGCTGTTGGAGATGTATTGACATTAGGTAGTTCTGGTGATTATACACTTGGTGGTTCACCAACAGGTAAAACTGTAGCATTAGATTTAGGTAGTGGTTTCAATGGACATAAAATTAAAGTTACAGCAACTTTATCTACATCGGTAGTAAGTGCTAAAACTAAAACTGCAAACACAGGTGAAACAACAACTGTAAATACTCAAGCACTTGCACAAGCTGACTTTATCAGTTTGGGTAAAGCAGATGTTTACGAAGTTGCTTCAGTTCACATGGCAGCAGATTTTAGTACAGCTGCAACAACAAGTGATAGTGATATTACAAATAGATTTGATTTAGATACAGGACAAAGAGATAACTTTTATGATATAGCAAGACTTGTTAGAAAACCAGGTGCTCAAGCACCTACTGGTAGATTATTAATTACATTTAATTTCTTTGCACATGGTGCTGGTAATTTCTTTAGTGTAGATAGTTATGCTGGTTTCGAGTATGGAAGTATTCCTTCTTATACCTCAGATGTTACTGGAAAGAAATTTGAATTAAGAGATAGTTTAGATTTTAGACCAAGAGTTGATGACGCTTCAACGATTGATAGTGGTGGCGTAGATAGAAGTTTTGATGGCACAGGTGCTTCAACAATTGAAGTAATGAAAATTAATTCAGATGTCACAGCAGATTTAGAATATTATTTAAGTCGTAAAGATAAAATATTCTTAACAGCTGATGGTGATTTCAAAGCAATTCAAGGCGCTTCATCTTTAGATCCAATTGAGCCTGAAGGTATACAAGACGCAATGCTTTTATATAAATTGTTTACACCTGCATTTACTTTTAATACTAGCGATGTTGAAATAACACCATTAGATAATAGAAGATTTACAATGAGAGATATTGGTCGTTTAGAAAAACGAATAGAAAATGTTGAGTATTACACTCAGTTGTCTTTATTGGAATCAGAAGCACAGAATATGCAAATACAGGATTCAGATGGACTAGACAGATTTAAAAATGGTATCATAGTTGACAACTTTACAGGTCATGGTATAGGTGATGTTTCAGATAATGATTATTCAATATCTATGGATATGGCAGAAGGCGAATTAAGACCTGCGTTTCATCAAGACAATGCAGCTTTAGTTGAAGTCGATAGTGGTCTTAGTGAAACAGTTACAGACGCTGAAAGAAGCGCTTTAGGTTATCAGAAAACTGGTGACTTAATTACTTTACCATATAGTGAAGTCACAATTGATGAGCAACCTTTTGCAAGTAATACAGTAAACTTACAACCGTTCAATGTAATAGACTTTATTGGTACGATTAAATTAGATCCTGAAATAGATGAATGGTTTGAAACAGAAAGACAACCTGATTTACAGATTACAATGCCAGGTACTTTTGATACACTTACAAATCTTGCTTCTGCAGGTGTATTAGATTTAAATTTAGGAACTGTATGGGGCAACTGGAACGATACCTGGTCAGGACAAGTTAGAGAAACAAGCAGACAAACAAGAAGAATTGGTAATAGATTAGATACTACAATTACTACTGAACAAAGAGTAACACAAAGAAGGTCTGGTGTAAGAACATCTTTAATACCAAATGCTGTGAGAACAAGTTTTGGTGATAGGGTTGTAAGTGTAGCATTTGCACCTTTCATTCGAAGTAAATCAATCTCATTCACAGGACAAGATTTAAAACCAAACACTAGAATGTATCCATTCTTTGATGGTGTTGATGTTTCTACTCATGTTACACCTACAGGCTCAAGTGCAGGTGCAGCTTTAACAACTGATTCAAAAGGTGAATGTTCAGGTGTATTTGTAATACCTGATCCAACAGATAGTTCTAATCCAAGATTTAGAACAGGTAAAAGAGTATTCAGATTAACAACTAGTTCTACAAATAATTTAGTAAATGAAATATTCTCTTCAGCTGAAGCAGACTATACAGCAAAAGGTTTATTAAACAATGTTCAACAAACAATTGTATCAACTAGAGAGGCACAAGTTCAAAGAGAAGATTTACAAGAAAATACTACAATTACAAGAACAGATAGAAGGGTTGAATCTCAACAATTACAACCACAAAGTCGTCCTCACAGACACAATAGAAATCCAGATCCTGTAGCACAATCATTTCTTATTAATTCAAAAGATGGTGTATTCATTAGTAGTATTGAGGTATTCTTCTCAACTAAAGATAGCTCTCAACCAGTTCAATGTCAACTTAGAACAATGGTCAATGGTTATCCTACACAGACAATATTACCTTTTGGTATTGCTGTAGTAAATGGCAGTTCAATATCAACTTCAAGTGACGGAACAACTGCAACTAAATTTACTTTCCCAAGTCCAGTATTTTTAAAAGATAAAACTGATTATTGTTTTGTATTAAAATCTAATTCAGATGAATACAATGTTTGGACTGCAAGAATGGGATCAAAAACAGTAGATAGTTCAAGATTGATTTCTAAACAACCTCACTTTGGTGGTATGTTTAAATCACAAAATGGTGGCACATGGACACCAGACCAAAATGAAGATATTAAATTTAAATTAAATCGTTGTCAATTTACAACAGGCACTAATGGTACAGTTCGTTTAGCAAATGCTGACTTACCTGTTAAGAGTTTGACTAAAACTAATCCATTAACAACAACTTCAGGTTCAGCTGTTGTAACAGTTAATCACAGAAACCATGGTATGCATAGTACATCAAACAATGTAACGATTGCTGGATTAGCGTCAGGTTCTCATAACGGTATTGCACACTCAAATATTAATGGCACATATACAACAATTGGTAATATTAAGTTAGATTCTTATACAATAACTGCTGCAAGCTCAGATACAGCAAGTGCTTCAGGTGATATAGGTTCAACTACAATGACAGCAACAAGAAATATGTTGTTTGATGTAATACAACCTGTTATAGGAAATATGCTTCCACCAGGTTGTGGATTGACAGCAACTATGAGAAGTACAACTGCTAAAACATTAGAAGGTACTGAAACTGAATTTACTTTAACTTCAGCTTCAAAAGCAGTTCCTGTAGTCTTAAATGAAGATTATTACATGACAGCACCAGGTATGGTTGCTTCTACAATCAATTCAACAAATGAGATGTCAGGTAGTAAGTCACTTGTATTTACATTAACATTATCAAGTGCAGGAAGTAATTCAGCATTATCGCCTGTCATTGATACAAAACGAATAAGTGCTTTCTTAATTCAAAACAGATTATTCTCACCTTCAAGTGGAGTAACACCAGACTTTGTTGCTGAAACAAAAAATACTGGTGGTAGTGCGCCTGCAAAATACATAACTAAACCAGTTCTTTTAACAGAAAATGCTACGGCACTGGATATTAGAATATCAGCAAACCTAAGGTCAGAAGCAGATTTCAAAGTGTTCTTTAGAACAACAGCTGCTGAAGATGTAAGAAAATTAGGCGATAAAGACTTTACAGCATTTAATACTGACGGAAGTCCTGATGTGGCAGTTGCACCAGCAGAAGATAGAGAAACATTTAAAGAATATAAATTTACAGCAAGTTCTTTACCAGAATTTACAGCGTTTCAATTAAAAGTAGTTTTAACTGGAACTAACAGTTCATATCCTCCACTTCTAAAAGATTTAAGAGGAATAGCATTGGCAATATAATGAGCACATTAAAAGTACAAGGACACCCAGGATTAGTAAGAGATTTAAAAACTCAAGCAATCGTAAATGTGGATTCAGATGCTTATGCTAAATATATGGCAAGAAAAAAGAAACAACAAGCTAAAGATGATGAATTAAAAGACATGGTAAGAGAAATAAATACTATTAGAGCAGAGATGAATGAAATAAAAAATTTACTCAAGGAAAAATTAAATGGCAACTAGAAGTGTAGCAACAACCGACAGTTTAAATACATTAAGAACAACGGTTAACGCAATATCAGGAACTGATATAGGTGATTTGGCAACACTAGGTACTAGTGCTAAAAGTTCTATTGTTGCAGCCGTAAATGAAATTAATACGAGTGTTACTGGTACTGGTTTCACAATATCCGATGGGACAACAACTCAATCAGTTGTTACAGGTAACACAATCACATTTACAGGTTCTACAGGTATTGCTGCTGCTGTTAGTGCAACTGATACCTTAACAATATCACTTAATAATGAGATACCAGAAAATATTTTTGCTGATGTATTAGGTGCTCAACATAATGCTGACGGATCAAACGCATATACTGAATTAGTTGTAACAGTTGCAACAAAAGACGGTAATCATATATACGAAGGATCAGGTTCAAGTAATGGTTATAAAATAGATGGTATATTTGCACCATTCATACAATTTGAACCAGGTAACACATACAGATTTAATCAACAAGATGGCACAAATGGTGGACACCCTTTAGCATTTTACTTAGACGCTGCTAAAAATACTGCATATACAACAGGTGTTACAACAAGTGGTACAGCAGGTAGTTCAAACGCTTATACTCAAATAGTTGTAAGTGACGCTACACCACAAAGATTATATTATCAATGTACAAATCATGCATTTATGGGTAATATGGCAAGAACATCATCAACAGCTTTTGCTGATACAACAAGTTCAGCAATATTAACAATCACAGGTGGTTCAATAACTGATAGCTCAGGTGCTATATCTTTTGGTAATGAAAATTTATCAACTAGTGGAACACTAACACTATCAAGTCTATCAGCTGCGTCAAGTGATACAGACGCATTTATCGTAAGTGATAGTGGTGTTTTAAAGACAAGAACAGGCGCTCAAGTTGCTAGTGATATAGGCGCTGCTACAAACGCTTTTGCTATTGCTCAGGCAGTTGCGTTAGGATAATATTATAAATAGTAAGAAATAAGGAGATAAAATGGCAAACGATTTTAAGAGAATAACAACCAAAGATGTCAGTAACAGTAGTAATTCTACAATTTATGCTGTACCTGCAGGTTCTGGTTCGTCTGCTCTTGAATCCATCGTAATTGGTATAACAATGTGTAATAAATCTTCTGCTGGTATTACAGCAAGTGTTTTTTTAGACGCTGAAGAAGGGGCTTCAAATGATGTGTTTATCGTTAAGGATGCCAGCATCCCTGCAGGTTCATCATTAGAGATTATGTCTGGTAATAAATTAGTATTAATGAACGATGGATCAAATGCAGATAACTTAGAAGCAATCGCAAGTGCAGCTAGTGCTTTAGATGTGACTGTTTCAGTATTAGAAGATGTATAAAGGATAATTAAATGGCTTATATCGGCGCAAAACCTTCAGACAATTTTAGAGTTGCACCAGTTAAAGATAGTTTTACAGGAGATGGTTCTACAACTACGTTTGATTTAGCAAATATTGTACCAGCAGGTGGAGAGAATGCTTTACAAGTATTTATTGATAACGTAAGACAAGAACCAGGTTCAGGAAAAGCATATACATTAGGTGTTGATGGGTCAGGTGATTTAAAAAGAATTACATTTACAGCTGCGCCAGCAAATTCAGCAGACATATATGTTATAACATCATTCAGTAACGAAGCATTTAAAGTTTTTGATACAAATGGTGTTGAATTATTTTTAGACGCTGATGGTGATAGTAGTATTACAGCTGATACAGATGACCAAATAGATTTTAAAGTTGCCAATGCAGACCAGATTAAATTAACAGACGGTGTTTTGGCACCAACAACAGATAGTGATGTTGATTTAGGAACTAGTTCTTTGTATTACAAAGACGCTTATATAGATTCAATTACAACAACAGGTGCAATTAATAAAAACACTTCAGCATGGCAAGCAAAATCAGGAACATATACTGCTGTTGCAGGTGACAGATTAATAGTTGATACGTCTGGCGGTGCATTTACAATTACATTACCAGCAAGTCCTAGTTTAGGAGATGAAGTAAGATTTTTAGACGCAACAGCAAGTTTCGATACAAACAATTTAACAATAGGAAGAAATTCACAAAAAATTAATGGTAACGCAGCCGACCTAACTGTCGCTACAGAAAGTGCAGGATTTAGTTTAGTTTACTATAACTCTACTTACGGTTGGCGATATACTGAGGCATAATAGATGGCATTATATAAAGATGATAAACCAGGATTTATACAATCGAATATTGATTCCAATGAGCAAAATATTGCATTACTTGGATTCAAGATGGCCGTTAATGAAGGTCTCACAGTATTTAATCTAGTCGATGGTATTGTTGATGAATTCCATGATGAAAGTGGAACAGACGAAGGTGAAGGATCAAATGATTTATACTGTGCTTCAAGTGATAACTATGTAAATCAATCTTCTGCTGTACCTTATTCAGCAGGATTTGGTATATCAACAGCAACAGAGGCAACAGCACCAGGAAACACATCAACAACACACACTAACCCATCAACAAACCAAGGTACTTTTGGTACATTTACTGTGCCAACAGGTATGACTTCTATTGCAATTACAGCATGGGGCGCTGGAGGCGGTGGTAATGGTAATCCAGGATATTCTTATAACGGTAAAGGTGGTGGTGGAGGACTTTCTAAAGGTACTCTTGCTGTCACAGGTTCACAAGCACTTTTAGTAGGTGTAGGAGAATTTGGTGCAGGTGGTGATCCAGGTTCACATCCAGGCACACCAACAGGAAATGGTGGTGGTTGTAGAGAAGGTGGTAGTCATGGTGCACAAGGTGGTGGATTTTCTACTGTTCTTGTAGGTTTTACAGCACCTCAGATAGATACAGCGTCAAGTAAATATACTTATAGAAGTGGTAGTCCAGAAAGCACTTGTAATACAGGACCTGGTATATCAGTTTTAGGTGCAGGTGGAGGTGGCGGTGGTCACTCCACTAATAATGATTCAGTTGATGGTGGTGCAGGCGGAGGTCTTACAGGTGAAAGTGGAGTAAACCAATGTGTGAAAACAGGTGGTGATCCAATCGGGCCAAGTGGTGAAGGATATTCTGCTGGTGGCGGTGGTCAAACATCAGGTGGTCAAGGTACAGATGGCAATTACGCTGGTTCATTTTTACAAGGTGGTCAATCAGCTTCAGAAGCAGGCGGCGGTGGCGGAGGTTACTACGGCGGCGGTGCAGGTTCAGGCGGTGGTGGTTCATATGGTGCTGGTGGCGGTGGTTCATCTTATTATGGACATCCACAAGTTACATCAGGTTCTACTGAAGCAGGAAGTGAAGCTGAAGGCGGCGGTACAGCAGATCCTGCTTATGTTTCAAGCACAAATGAAGGTGGTGGAGCCCCTAGACAAAATGGCGAAGATGGATACCTTTTAATAACAGGAACAGCACCAGGATCAACAACTTCAACAACAATCGTTTCAAATGCTTTCACAGCAGGCGCAGCACCTAGTTCTAGTCGTATTGTAGTATTCCAAGAAGATGTTGCTAGTACAACTTTAAATACTGATATTATTGCAAGTGTGAGTAGAGATGGCGGATCAAACTTTACAACTATTACTTTAGCAGATAGTGGTTATGTAACAGGTGCGAGTGGTCAACGAATTTTAACTGGCACAGCAAATATAACAGGACAACCAAGTGGTACTTCAATGAGATGGAAATTAGCGTTGGCAAATAATGCTAGTAAAATTCATGGGGTATCTTTGCAATGGAAGTAGACAATGGCAAAATACAGATTAGACCGACCTGGACCATTTAAAGATAGAGAAGAACGAAATAATTTCAATATAGCATTACTCGGTTTCAAAATGGCCGTGAATGATTCCTTAACTGTATATAATTTAGCTGACGGTGTCGTTGACGAATTTCATGATGAAAGTGGTACGGACGAAGGTGAAGGTTCTAACGATACCTATTGTTCATCAAATGATAATTATGCTAATCAACTAGTAGTTTGTGTTTCAGCAGGGTTTTCTACAACAGCAAGAACGGAATCAGATACATCTACATCTGCTTCAACTCCACAATATGGTTTAGGTGAAGGTGGAACTTTTACTGTACCTACAGGTTTATCAAGTGCAAACATTCAAGTATGGGGTGCAGGCGGCGGCGGTGCTGCTCCGTCACCAGGTGAAGGTGGTGGAGGTGGTTATGCCGAAGGTACTTTAGCAGTTACAGCTAGTCAAGTTCTTCATGTTTTTGCAGGAGAAGGTGCTCGTGGTGGTAATA
>MDTD01103694.1_pt1 | contig 19227 bp, 13 predicted proteins | sample 811221 | NCBI WGS metagenome assembly MDTD01 (sample SAMN05326646, study PRJNA326480) | marine metagenome | isolation source: seawater | place: Pacific Ocean: South West | collected 2011 | reverse complement strand
GCCGCCTGCTCTGCCTTTCGCTCCTCCAATTCGCGAGCCGCCCGTTGAAAGGGCGATTCCCCGGGCCGCGAGGGCGGCGGCATCCGTTTTCCGTCGTTATCCTCCATGGGCAGACCGGGAGCCGGTCGCTCTTCTCCCTTGGTCAGGAACTCAATGGGTCTCAAAGACCCGGTCGTGAATCGTAATTCATCCACCACCATCGCTGAGCCCCCGACCGATATGCGAAAGGGCTGGCCACTTACCGGCCTTAGCACTTCGAGGGGCAGGAGAGCTGACGCGATCATGCTGTTATCCAGAAAGATTCTCATGCTCCCGTGGGTCTCGGAAGAACGGGGATTCCAGACCGCTGCAAAATGGTGCGGAAGACCATCATAAATCGGCGCATTTTCGGCAACCGCCTGCATTTTCTCTGATCCCGTATCGTAGATGAAGGCCATGAATCCTTTCCCGCTCTCTCCCGGACTGAGTGCAAGCCGCCAACCGGCCTCGCCCGTTTCATTCGAACCCGGCACCGTCCCGCCCAGAGTCCCAGCCGTCAAGCGCCCGGGCTTGAACCAGCCTTCGTAGGTAAAAGGGGTGTCTCCTTTCATTTCGAAGCTTCCCGCGCCTTCCCTGCTCTCGGCGACGTGGGAGATCTGGCTCGCAACCACATTTCTTTTCCTCGTCAGGGGAACGGGGTCAGGCGCGAGGGCCTTTGCCGGTTTCCATCGTGCGAATGATCCAAGTGGTCGAGTACCGATATAGTCCCCGAAAATCCCTTTTCCCAGCTTGCTCTTGTCGAAGCCCCAATAGGAAATGGACCTCGGCGGAGCCATGATTGGAGTGTCAAATCGCCCGAGACGATACAAAACACATCGTTCATCCTCGGTGAATCCACGCGCCCATATTGCGGCTTCATCGATACAAAAGTCTGCATTCTTACTGCCCACCTGAACAGCCGCGCCCTCGGCCGGAGGAGAACCGGGGACATTGGGGACGACCCTGGATTGCACCCTGTGATCTAACCAGATTGATACCTCCCCATCAACGCGCTCCAAGAGGATATGATGCCAGAGCAAATCCCTCGGGAACCCAAGAGTTGCCGGAGTATTCTCTCCTACCGCAGCCTCAATCCTGTCATCGACCATCCGCACCTCACAGACACCGTCCAGAGAAATCAGGGTCGCATCGGGCAGCGTCTTGGGGCTCGCAGGAGAATCCGCATCGGCAGAATCCTGCAGGGACAGATCAGGCCGTTTCAGCCAGAAGGCGACGGTAAAATCGTTGACCTCGAGAAGAGCCTTGACCGGTGAGCGCATTGCTTCGCTGCCGTTTTCCGCCACCAGTCGGCAGGCCATCCCGATCCGGCCGAGAATACCCGGACTTCCACTGGTCGCGTCGAGATCCCGTTCTCCTCCGGAAAGATCACGGATCCGGAACTCCGTGGACTCCTCATCGAATGGCGCATAAAAAATGAGGCCACGGGTAGGGGGCCGAAGGGAGGCGACCTCGGCGGGCTCCGGTGGTATCGGAGCCTTTCCCAGAGGTAGAGCATTCTCCGCGATTACCTGCTCGGGCTCACCGGCGGGATCGGGTTCAACATTTGACCTCGATTCACCTGCTGGCCCAGATTCCCCGCCCGGCTCGGACTCGCCGGACTGCTCGGCCTCTGGAGAATGCGGGGAACCAACGGAATCGTCATTTACAGCCACCGACTGAGAATTCTCGGTATCATCGCTCAACAAATCCAGGTTCCCTTCCGGGAGTCCGGCCGGTTCAGCCACTTCCTCGGGGCTTGCTTCCAGCTCCGGTATCAGGTCAGCACCATGAACGGGATCCAATCCCGATGACTCCTCGTAATGGAATGCCGCTTGGGGAGCAGGATCCGCACCACCCGGGGTGACCTCATCCTGCTGGTTCCTCCCGATCTCCTTAAAGACGAAAATCCCGATGCCAGTTGCCAGAACGACGACAGCGAACAGCGACATCCACGACAGCACACCTCGACTGCGGCGGGCAGGATACTCTGCCGGCGCTCGGATTGCAGGCTCAACAACGGACCCCACTGAGGCAAGCGAAACCACGACATCCTGTTCTTCGTGCTCGAGCCTCGGGCCACCCGGAAATACCGCCTCCATAGCATCTCTTCCATCACCTTCCCGGCACCATGGTCGAAGCAACAGACCAGCATCGAGTATGTCTGAGCGATAGGAATCAACGTCAAACGTCACTCGCCGGAATAGGACTTCGTGGGTTTCATTGTCATAGATGACATAGGAGGCCCTCGGATCCTCAGCACTGACCGGTTCTCCTACCGATCCGACATTCACCAGATAACGGCAGTCCGGGGAAAGTTGCCGGTCTTCTGCGGGAAGACTGTCAATTACTCCATCCGCCTGCAGTCGGTAGCAGCCCGCCTCTCGCGCATGCCCGAGGAAGGTCACCCGGTGCGCAATCGCGTCAAAGTTTTGACGAGCTTCATTCTCACTCCCTATCCCGCTGTAGCGCCCCGGTTTTACACACTCCCCGTGAACAAAGAGGATTCCTCCTGTTTCAAGGGCAAGTGGACGTTCGCGAAGGTATGAAAGCGCCTCCTGATGAAGGTGCTCCCGTGTCCACCTGATACAATGATTTGTAGCCTCATCCGGATTCGCCTCTCCCAGCAATCCGGCCAGAGCCGCATCGCAGTCTCCCAGAACAATATTCCCGGTCCGAGCTCGCAGATCCTCAAGAATCTCCGCCGTCCCCGCACCGTGACCAGACACATCCCCGAGACAGATCGGCATATCAATTCCAAGGCCGACGAAATCGTCAACGATGGCATTCCATGCCTGACGATTACCGTATATCTCTGAAAAGATGGCGTAGCGCATCAGACCTGAACAACTCCGGTTCGTAAGTATTCAACAACATGGGCCGCACCGCAATTTCCGATTGCACCCATCCAGTCAAAGAAACCATGGGGTCGGAGAGTCAGCCAACGCCGCGGCTCATCCATGTCCCTACCTGCGATAGAAATCGACCCAGGACAATTCGATGGCAGGGGCCTTTCGGCTCAGAAGCGATTGAGGAATTTGAATTTCATAATATCCCCCTTGGCGCCCCGGATCGGCACCTCGTCCGGAATCGACCAGATAACGCCCACTGAGCGGACTCCCTTCTGCATCAAGCATCCGGGTTGGCAGGTGCCCATCAGGACGCGGCACACCCTCTCCATGATAGGCGCCCGAAAAAGTCTGGTCTCCCACTTTGAGCTCGAACCCCTCAAGCCCACGAAGGTAAATATGCAGGAGGACTTTGCCCGGCCACTGTCCACTACGCAGATGAATTGAACCACTACCGATACCTCCTTCATCCGTGACTTCAAACATCACGAAGTCCCTTTTCGAATTAACCTTGATATCCCGATGCACATTCTCGGCACCTCTTTCCTGAAGCTGTATTTGAAAACGGGCAGGCAGATCCACCTTGACCTCCTTGGCTTCTATCGCCTTCGTTAGTTTCTTTAACTCCATTACGATGTCCGGATGCTGCCCGGCAAGATTGTTCCGCTCACCGATGTCCGCCTCAAGGTCATAGAGTTCATCGACCTTTTTCCGTCCGTCCTCAACGGCGTACCCGTGGAAATGCGCGTCCGGTCGTAGATATTTCCACTTACCCTTTCTTACACCCGCACGGTTGAAATAGAAGTATTCACGTCCCCTCTCTGTTTTTCCGAGAAGTAGGTCGGTCTGGTCAATGCCATCAATACGGCGATCGTCTGGGACCCTGAAGCCGCAAAGGTTTGCGAAGGTAGGAAGGAAATCTATACTCGCAAAAATAGCATCGCTGGTCCGATCGGCTGGCACCTTACCAGGCCAGCGCACGATGCAGGGAAGACGGTATCCAGCCTCATAAGGAGACCCTTTTCCATTCCTGAGCGGACCAGCCTCTCCCCAGAAGGTGGAGCCCTTAGGATGCCCTTTCTTCCGCTTGGTATATTTGTCCTGGTTCCAAGGCCCATTGTCGCTCGTGTACATCACCACGGTATTTCCAGAGAGGTCCAATTCATCAAGCACATCGAGAAGTCTTCCCGTCTCATGATCAAACTCCTCGACCACGTCTCCATACAGTCCACCCTCCGATTTACCCCTGAAAGAAGGCGACGCATCAATAATTGTGTGCATCATGGTGTGAGCGAGATAGAGCATGAATGGCTTTTCGGGATCTCGCCTGTTTTTGAGATAATCGATGGATTTCTCTGTGTAGAGCCTCACCAATCCCCCCATATCCCGGCTGCTTCCCGCGTCCTCGTTATTCTCGTGGAAACGAACCGAACCATTGTCATTGGCCCCGAGAGCGCCAAAGTAATAATCAAAGCCCTGGGCGTTCGGCATGCGGTCGACAATTGGCTTCCGGTTGGAAACATCCCATTTGCCGATGCAGGCAGTCTGGTATCCAGCCTTCCGGGCCAGCTCCGCCCAGGTGATCTCCGAGGCAGGCATCCCCCAGCCTCCACTCCGAACTGGCTGACGTCCGGTGAGAAGGGCTGATCGCGAGGGTCCACAGACAGTTTGAGAGTAAAACGAGGTGAACCGAGTCCCTTCCCTCGCGAGTCGATCGAGGCGTGGGGTTTTATTTTTCTTGTTCCCGTAACAGGCCAGATCCGCGTAACCCTGGTCGTCGGTGAAGATAATCACGACATTCGGTCGCAGCGGCTCTCCCGCTAGAGCAGGAATAGCAAAAAGCACTGCAGCAAAGAGAGATATGATAACCTTCATGGGGAGGGAGAAGCGATAATTCAAGCGCCCGAGGCCCGTTGTAACGCGAAAACGTGGACAATAAGGCTTTTCGAGCGCGAAAGGTATGAAACCATAGCTCCAATGAACCTTTCGAGAAGGAAATTTCTACGAAGTCAGGGCGCGCTTCTGACGCTCCCTTTCATGCCATCGCTCGCGTCCGCCAAGTCTCTCAAGGCGCAGAAAAAGCCGGACAAGAAAATGGTCATGTTCTACGTCCCCAATGGCATCAACCGCCGCGGATTCTTCCCCGGTGAGGAGCAGGCCCAGCTGCCTGGCTTCGTTGGAGGGTTCAATGCCGACAAGACCAAGCAGCAGAAGCGGGTCGAAAACAAGGTCGGCATCTCTCCCCTGGAGTTCAGCTCTTCAATGCAACCACTACGAGAGCATGCGGACGACATCACTCTGGTCACCGGGATGGAGCGCACGTTCAAGAACGGACAGGACGTTCACGCGCAGGGAGCCTCCTGCTACCTCACCAGTGTCTCTCCCGAACAAGCCGCCGAAAAAGGATGGCGTTATCCCAACGGCCGCAGTCTCGATCAGGTTATTGGCGACCATGTCGGGAACTCCACTGTGTTCAAAACCCTCGAGATCAGCTGCAATGGATTCCGTGCGCCCAAGGAGCCCATCTACTTTGACAACATTTCGTGGTATGGACCTGACAAGATTGCACCGTCCATCAAGGATCCCCAGAAACTCTACGAGCGCCTCTTCAAGGCTGATAATTTCCAGTCCCATCTCAGTGATGTCTCCTCTCTCATGCTTGCTGATGCCAAGAGCCTCTCCCGGAAGCTCGGCACGGATGACCGGGAAACCCTGGGCGAGTTCATGGAGATGATCCGTAACGTGGAAATTCGGATCGCAAAACAGAGGGAGCGAATCGCAAAAGCAGACATCCGGATTCCGAAGGACGAAATTCTTCCGCGTGGAGAATATATCCGCCTGCAGACCGATCTCATGCTGCTCGCCTTCCAGATGGGCATGACGAACATCAGCACTTTCATGATCGGGCCGGAGCGCTGGGATGCGACCCTGATGTATGAGGGCGTTTTTGACAAACCGGTTCAGCACCACAACATGACTCATAATCAGAAGGGCGACGGATGGAAAGAGGTCCAGAAGATCGACATCTTCCACCTTGAGCAATACAGCTACATGCTGAGGCGGATGAAGGAGATCCGGGAGGCAGACGGAAGCACCATGCTTGATAACTCACTCGTTTCCTACGGAGCTGCTCTTGGCGATGGTGCCACCCATCAGTTCTATGACCTTCCATTTATTCTCGCCGGCGGGGGACAGGGCCAGATCAAACAGGGCCGTTTTCTCAGGTGTAAGAGTGGCACTCTCAATTCCAACATGTGGCTGACGCTCGCTCAGCTGATGGGAGCCGAAATCAACTCCTTTGCGGACAGTTCAGGAGTGATTTCTGACCTTTGGACCTAGAGTAGCAAGAAGTCGGGAAGCCCGCACCATGGCCACAACATGCGCATATATGCCTCTGAAGGCTTCTATTGTGCTCTTTCTGGTAGGTTCAATCCTGCTGAATGCTGCCAGCAACGCGGCGGTCACTAGCTCAGATACCAGAGCGCAATTCGATTCACTTCTCAAACCGCTCTTCGCGCAGCACTGCATCAAATGCCACGGAGGAGAGAAGACAAAGGGCAAGGTCAACCTCAAGGAGATCACCTCTTTTGGACACCTTCAGACTAATCCCAAGCTACTCAAAGAGCTGGTTGAGGCTGTCGATTCCTACGACATGCCCCCCGAGGGAGAGCCCGAGATTCCAGATGACCGGCGCGATGAGTTGGTTGCCAGTTTGAAAGCCATGCTCCGTGAAGCCGCGGAGGTAAATCCGGAGGACCAGCGGGTTCAGATAAGGCGACTCAACCGGTTCCAGTATAATAACACCGTTCGTGATCTTTTCCGTCTCAACCGCGACATTTTCGCCCTTCCGGAAAAACTCATGACTCGCCACAGTAATTACCTCGATCCCGACTCCCGCAAAATGCCGGAAAAGGTCGAGGTCGCCTGTCATTCGCTTTCTCCCCCTGCAGGGATGCGTGAGGTCAAATCCTTCCCCAAGGATCTTCGGGCCTACCATGGATATGACAACCAGGCAAACCAGCTTTCATTGTCACCTCTTCTTCTCGACTCCTTCCTGCGCCTCAGCGTGTCGATCATTGAGAGCCCGGACTTCAACGAAGAGACCGTGGGCATATGGAACGATTTCTTTCGCGAACCGAAAGAGGGCAACCTTCGGGAAGAAATCCGGGCACGGTTGAAGAACTTCCTGCTCCTGGCTTTCCGCAGCGCCATCGAAGATGACACCCTTGATCGATACACCGACTACACCTTTGCCAAAATAGGGCAGGGCCTTTCCTTTACCGAGGCGATGAAACGAGCGGCCTCCGCCACCCTCTCGTCTCCCCGCTTCCTTCTTCGCTATGGGTCAACGAGTGCCGGGAAAGACCTTTTCGTTGTAGCAAGCAACCTCTCCTTCTTCCTCTGGAACAGCGGACCGGATCTTGAGCTTCTTCATCTGGCCGGGAGTGGGGCCCTCGCCAGAATCGAGGTGTTCAAACAGGCCTGTAATCGCATGATGGAAGATGCCAGGATCGAGCGCTTCCTTGATGCCTTCCCTTCCCAGTGGATGCAGCTTGAGAATCTTCTCGGCGCTACTCCGGATCCAAAACTGGCGCGGCTTTTCAACGTCGACAAATCCAGCCCCGCCAGCGTCCAGATGATCCTCGAGCCACTTCTCCTCTTCGACGCCATGTTCCTTGAGGACCGGCCCGTCATTGAACTCATCGCTCCCCGCTTCTCCTACCAGAGTGAATTTCTCCATACCTGGTACAACTCAGACTTGGAGCCTCCCGCCATTGACGCCAAGGCAATCCTGTCCCGCAACAAGTCCAACGACGAGAAGCGCGCCGCCCTGAAAGCCGCTATTCAATCGAGGGAAGCTGAACTCACCAAACTGTTAAGCCCCGTCAAGGCAAGACTGCTGAAGGCTCGGCGCAAGGGAGGAAAGCCAGTCAACCTTGACCCTGTAGCAGCGTGGGAATTCAACAATAACCTCCGTGACTCCGTGGGATCTCTGCACTTGAAAAGTCACGGTAAAATTGTGCTCGAGGAAGGCACTGTTACCCTGAAAAGCTCCTACCTTCAGAGCCCTCCCCTGTCATTCGACCTGAAAGAACGAACCTTAGAGGTCTGGGGGATGGTGCACAACATCGATCAGGATGGTGGCGGATTCATGGGAGTCCAGGGCCCCGGTGACTTTTTCGATACAATCGTCCTCGGCGAGCGGAAGAGGCGACACTGGATCTCAGGTAGCAACCGCTTCGCCCGGACCAAGGACTTTCCAGAATCCACCCCTGAGATGAAACCGGACCAAAAGATTCACCTCGCAATGGTCTACGATACTGATGGCTCGGTGACCCTTTACAGAAACGGGATGCCCTACGGCAAGCCCTACCGGACCAGCCTTGCAACCTTCCCCAAAGGCAGAAGCTCTATTATTTTCGGTGTGCGTCATCTGCCGGCAGGAGGCGGCAGGTATCTTGATGTCAGTCTGGCGCGAGCGCGGTTGTATTCGCGCGCACTGAGCGCCGAGGAAGTCGCTGGATCCGCCGGGGGGCTCTACGTCACTGAGTCTGAGGTAGCGAAGGCTCTCACTCCCGCCCAGCGGGACAGGCGCGGCACCCTTGTTCGAGAGATTGAGCAGGCCCGGAATTCCTTCGACAATGTCCCCGCCAATACTGACCCCGGGCGAGCACGACAGGACGCCAGAAAAATATTTGAGGATGATATTCGTAGTAAACTGCGCTCGAGAGCCTTTACCCGGCGCAATGCCGACGACCCTCGTTATGGGGGAGTCATCACCAACGCAGCGATGCTGAGCATGACCTCCGGCCCAAAACGCACGCATCCCATTGCCCGGGGAGCCTGGGTCATCGAGGTGATTTTCAACGACCCTCCCCCACCTCCTCCAAACAATGTGCCCCCTCTGAACGAGGATGCTGCGGACAAGAATCTCACCATCCGTGAGAAGTTTGCAAAGCACCGTGAAAACCCGGACTGTGCCGGCTGCCACTCTCGACTTGATCCTCTCGGGTTCGCCCTTGAGAACTACGACATCATCGGAAGATGGCGTGACAAGTATCCAAATGGAAGAAACGTCGACGCCAGCGGCACCTTGATGAAGAAATACGCTTTTGAGGGAGCCGTCCGCTTCAAGGAATCACTGGTGAAGGAAGACCGTCGTTTTGCGCGTGCCTTTACCGCCCATCTCATGCGCTATGCCACGTCGAGGGAACTGACACCGGCAGACTTCCTTGTCATTGAAGAGATCGTCGAGACTACAGCCTCCGAAAAACATCGGATGAGATCTCTCATCGAGGCGGTCCTTCTGAGCGAGAGCTTTCTCCAGATCAACTGAGGGTAGCCATCGGGGCCTTTCGGGGGATGGTTGCGGCACGATCATACGTCCAAGGTTGGAAAGGTCTGCCGCGCAAATCCTATTCGTCTCGCTACAAACTTCTGACCGTGATAGGAACGTGCGCAGAGTGATTGATCGCAGCGACTGCTTCCGGATAGATGAAAACCAGCATGGTGAGAAAGCGACCTATTCCCGATTCGCCTTTTCCCGCGGAGAACCAGTCTACACCGTGCGCGGGGAGCCCTCTGGCACCCGAACTCGGGAAAGTATCGAAATTGCCCTGAATCAGCATGTAGTCGATTACTACGCCGTGTATCTCAACCACTCCTTCAGTCCCAACCTCTGCCTGAAGGGACGCCAGTTCTTCGCGGTCCGGGAGATAGAACCGGGGGAGGAACTGACCTTCAACTACCTTGAGACGGAGAGTGCAATCGCGTCGCCTTTTACCTGTTACGCTACCGGGAGAAACGTCAACTCACAGGCCCGCGGGGCTTCGGTCGAGTCTTTCAAGCAAGGCTAGGGCAGAAGAGATACTACCTCGCTTCCCTTCCGCATCGGTCCTCCCTGAAGGATGCGGGCCCTGAGTCCGCCACGACCCTTCAGAAACTCATGCACTCCATCGGCAGCAGCCTCATTCATCCAGTAGCATGGTGCCGCCTCCTCAGCCCCCTCGAATTCCAAGCTGCCCACCGCAAATCGCTTTCCAATGAGGTCCTCCAAGGGAGCTCCCTTAACGAGAACGTTCCTTCGGAAGACTGAGGCACAGAGGTCTGGAAGACCAAACTTCTGCCTTACGTCCTCGTAGACCTGATAGTCAAAAAACGTAATCTGCCCTTTGAAATTCTCCTTATGATCAAAGTAGCGATCTCCACGGATTCCACGTCCCGAGACACATTCAATGACATCAGGGTCATTGATAGTGTGATCGAGGGATCCTTTTCCATGACGCCCCTTGTAGTTGTGCCCACTGGAGAGGAACAAATGGACGATATCAATCTCCCAGGTCACGGTGCCTATCCTCCAATATAACTCATTTCCACCTTATGTTTCTTTCGCGCCCCTCGTCGCTCGGAGTATCGATCCCCACGATCTGCCCATATTCCCTGGATTGCGAGCCGCAGAGTTTCCTCTTTTCCCGACCGTATCAGTTGTCTCACGTCAAAGCCACTCGCTGCAAAAAGGCAGGTGTACAGTTTTCCCTCCGCTGATAGCCGCAGTCGATTGCAACCACCACAGAATGGCTCAGTCACCGAGGAAATGAAACCCACCTCTCTATTCCCCGCCCCAATCCGGTAGCGACGGGCGACCTCTCCCTGATGCGCCGGATTCAATCTTTCCATGGAGAACTCAGCCGCGATCCGATCATGGACCTCTCTCGTCCGCACCACCTGTTCCATCCGCCAGCCATTCGTCTCACCAACATCCATGTATTCAATGAACCGCACTGGTATCTCCCGCTCGCAACCCCAGTGAACGAGCGGCAGGATCTCACTCTCGTTGACGCCACGTCGCAAAACGGTGTTTATCTTGACCCCCAATCCGGCGGAGCGTGCTCTTTCAATGCCATCAAGAACCCGACCCACCTTTGCCCCAACCCCATTCATCCGCGCGAAAACTTCCCCGTCCAGCGCGTCGAGGCTGACGGTAACACGGTGCAAGCCTGCGCTTCGTAACCGCTCCGCGTGACGCCCAAGCAAGGTCCCGTTGGTGGTCATCGCGAGATCATCGACTCCGTCGAGAGCGGAAAGTAGCTTTACCAGCTCTTCCAACCCCCGCCGCAGGAGAGGCTCTCCCCCCGTCAGACGGAACTTGCGAATTCCAAGGTCGGCGACCAAGCCCGCTAGATGTGCAATCTCCTCATAGCTAAGAAGGTCTTTCTGGGGAAGAAATTGGTAGTCCGGGCCGAATACCTCGGCAGGCATGCAATAGCGACAACGGAAATTGCACCGGTCGGTGACGGAGATGCGTAGATCTCGCAGCGGGCGGTGGTGCTGGTCCAGAAGCATCCAAACCACCCAAACCTAAAGGCGCCATCTCGCAACTAAATACTTGGGTATTTTCCCATTCCCTGTGGACTGGAAGCGCGCCATGAATCCTCTCATCACTCCCGAGGCTGCGGAAGAAATCACCCTGTCAACCACCCCGAAACTGGCAGTGGAAAGTATTCCCCTTGAACAGGCCCGGGGCCGAGTCCTCGCAACCGCCCTTCTGGCCGACAGGCCCCTTCCTCCCTATGACCGGGTAATGATGGATGGCATATCCTTCCGGGAAGCTGATCTCACGAAGGCTCATAAACTGGAGATTGCAGGAGATCATCCCGCCGGTGCCCCGGCGCCTCGCGAGACTCCGATTGGGCACTGCTGGGAAATAATGACCGGAGCCTGCCTTCCACCTGACTGCGACACGGTGATACCCTACGAACAACTTACACGACAGGATCGGCATTTCTCCGTGAGCCCCGGTTCTTTCGTTCCGGGCCGGTTCATTCACAGGAGAGGCAGCGATCATGCTGCCGGTGAAACTCTTGTTCCGCCCGAGACCGTCATCGATTCCCGCGTTGCAGCCGTCGCTGCCACCATAGGTGCTACCACCTTGCCGGTCCTCCGGAAACCCCGGGTCGCCCTCTTCACTACGGGAGACGAGGTGGTTGACTCCACCAGCAGGCCAGCAGACCACGAGGTCCGTCAATCCAATGCCGCGGCTCTCCACTGTGCACTCTCTGCGGCCGGTGCCTTATTAACTCATTACCAGCACCTGCCGGATAATCCCGATGCTACCGTCTCCGCCGTGGAGGAGTATCGGGATTGTGACCTCATTATTTTCTGTGGTGGAATTTCCAAGGGTAAATACGACTTCGTCCGTCCAGCGCTGGAGAGACTTTTCGGATCTCCGGCTTTCCACGGCGTCGCCCAGCGCCCCGGAAAGCCTCTGGCCTACTGGGAAGGGGCTCCAGCCGTTTTCGCACTTCCAGGAAACCCGATGTCTGTTCAGATCACCTTTCATCGCTTCGTTCTTCCCTTCCTGAAAGCAGCCCAGAAGCAAACCCCCTTGCCTCAGATGGTATCCCTCGGATCTAAAATCACGTTCGAGCCGCTACTCGCTTACAGCATTCCCGTCAGAACCCGCCGAAGAGAAGCCCTCGTGACAGCCCAACCTCTACCTTTGTCCAATTCTGGAGACTTTGCCTCCTCCATCCAGTCTGACGGCTTCGTCGAGCTACCTGCGGAATATACCTCTTTCCCTGAGGGTGTTCTGGTTCCCTTCCGAGCTTGGACCTGAGGTCGCAAATCATCTCGTTTTTTGTTAGTTGTGTCATATCGTGCCCTGGTGAGCGAGCACTCTCATCTGAATAAAGCGGGCCATCCCAGAATGGTGGATGTCAGCCCCAAAGATGTCACCAGTCGCTATGCCCGGGCCAGCTGCAGTGTCATTCTGGGATCCGAACTCTTCGGCGAACTAAAGGAAGAGGGGTTCCAGAACAAGAAGGGCTCGATCATCACCACCGCGATTCTTGCAGGAATCATGGCAGCCAAGCAGACCTCCTCCCTGATCCCTCTCTGCCATCCTCTGCCCCTCGACAAGTGCGATGTGACGATTGAGCCCGGAAATGACGGCTCTCTCGACGTCATCTGTGAATGTTCAACAAGTAGTCGGACCGGTGTCGAAATGGAAGCTCTCACCGGGGCCTCCATTGCAGCACTCACGGTTTACGACATGTGCAAGGCGGTAAACCCATCCATCGTGATCACTGGAATCCACCTCGAGGAGAAGCGAGGCGGTAAAAGCGATTTCTGCTCGACTTAAAATACATGAGTGTCCCCCTCCATGGAATCCTTCTTGCAGGAGGAAAAAGTATCCGCATGGGCTGCGACAAGGCGGACCTCGTCATCGTCGAGGGTCTTTCCATGCGTGAAAGGGGAATCCAGTTACTCGGAACCGTCACCGCGCAATCCTACCTCTCGATTGGAGAGGACGATGATCGCATTTACAATTGCCCTACCATCCGGGACCTGCGGAAAAACGCCGGACCCATGGCGGGACTTGAATCCGCATTTGCTCACTCGCCGGAGGCTGCCTGGCTGGTCACCGCCTGCGACCTTCCTTTCCTGACCCCTTCTACCCTGAAACACCTCGTGGAGCACAGGGATCCGACATGCAATGCGACCTGCTTTAAGAGCCGCTTTGACGGCAAACCCGAACCTCTTTGCACTATTTACGAATCCTCTTCCCGGGCTGCGCTGGAGCAAGCGCTCTCTCATGGGCGAGGCTGCGCGCGACGATTCTTATCGTCACTTACCCGCCGGGAAATTGAGCTTCCCGAATTATCCGCTCTCGACAACTGTAACCGGCCTGAGGACCTCGAGGAAGCACGCCAGAGCCTGAACCATGGACGTTCGATAAAGAGAATCCATACGGAATATTGTGGCGTTCTCAGGGAAAACGCAGGCCTTGATTCCGAGGAGATTAAGACCGAGGCAACCACTGCCGCAGGATTGTGGGAAGAGCTCCGTATGTCCCGTGGGTTGTCGCTTGAAATCGATTCGGTGAGAGTTGCAGTCAATGATGAATTCAGTTCGTGGAGTCACCAACTGTTGGACGAAGACAAGGTGACCCTCTTCCCCCCCTTCTCCGGAGGCTAGTCCCATGTTCCGCCTTACCACCGTCCCTATAGACCCAACTACCCTGCGGAATGCCGCTGACAATCCTCACGCAGGCGCTGTTTCAATATTCGAAGGTCTCGTCCGTAATCATCACGAGGGTCGTAGAGTGCTCCGTTTGGAGTATGAAGCTCATCGTGCGGTAGCAGAGAAGGAAGGACGCAGAATTCTTGAGGAAGCCACTGAGAAATTCGGACTCGATTACGCGGGAGCAGTACACCGGACCGGCTCCCTTGAGATCGGAGCGTGCGCTGTCATGGTAGTGGTTTCTGCCCCGCATCGGGCCGAGACATTCGCGGCCTGTCGCTTCGTGATTGATGAAGTCAAACGCCGCCTACCCATCTGGAAGAAGGAGTTCTACACGGATGGATCCAGTAAGTGGGTCGGGTGTGCAGGATGCCGGGGAACGCATCAGCACTGACCTTGCACTCTCCACCCGATTAACTAGAATGGGAAAGTGCGCCGGTTCTGTCTGCTCCTCATCTTCTCCCTCTCATCGCAGAGTTCGGCTTTCTCCGCCCCTGTTCCTGATCTCGAGATTCTTTTCCTCGACGCCAAGATGTGGACCAAGCCGGTCGGCGAAGTACTCCGTGATCGCAAAACCCTCGGTTTTCACTGGCTATCGAAGGAGCGTAAGGACGCAAGGAGTACGCGGAGAGGACTGAAACTCTGGGAGCTCCCAGTGGGCGAAACCATCCTGCGAAGCCGGGACAATACCCTGCACTCCTTTGACATCTCAATCTACAACAGGGGGGACAATGGAGAGATGGACCAGGACCGTTTCAAGGCCCTGACCGAGAAGTGGCATGGCCTACTCGTCGAGAAGACCGCTCTGGATGGAGAAAAAATGAATCGGACCCAGAAAGGTAGTGTGATCTCAGCTGATCGCTGGGTATGGAAGTGTCCCGGCGCTTTTCTGGTCCTCACCTCCAGTAAATCCAAGGCCTCACGTGGTTACACCCCCGAGTTCCTGAAGCTCAGCCTTGTCTCGGTTAAATACGGTGAGGAAATCTACGAGCAGAGATCCGGTCTTACCAAGGGCATGGCAAGACGACGTGATCTTGTCGCCAACCGCAAGACTGCGGCGAACGGCGATGTCTTCGTGCAGGGCGTTCCGATGGTTGACCAGGGTCGCAAGGGATATTGTGCAGTGGCCAGTGCGGAGCGTGTATTCCGATATTACGGTCTGCCGGTGGATCAGCACGCAATGGCCCAGATCGCCGAAAGCAGTGCGCAGGGAGGAACCAACCCGGCCAACATGATTGCGGCCCTGAAGAAGGTCGCTGGCAGAACCAAGACCAGGCTTCTGGTCCACTATGAAATCGAAGATCGAAAGATCAAATCCGAGATCAAGGCCTACAACCGGTTGATAAAGAAGAACGAGGCGGGTAAGGAATTTCGCGAAGGAGCGATTATCCCTTACCAATATTTCCTTTCGAGCTGCCACGGTCCGACACTCCGCGAGGTCCGTGCCAAAGGCACTGCTTTCGATCGCTTCCGAAAACAGATCAGGGACAATATAGATACGGGAACGCCGTTGCTTTGGGCCCTGCAAGTTGGCGTATTCCCGGAGCGGGGAATCCCTCAGCAAGGGGGAGGTCATATGAGGCTGGTGATCGGGTATAACTTGAAGACTGATGAGATCATCTATACCGACTCCTGGGGGCCGGGCCATGAATTCAAGCGTATGAGCGCGGCCAATGCTTACACGGCTACGATGCACCTCATCACCCTCAAACCGTCACAGTAAGGGTGAAGGAGAAGAGGCCGGTGGCTGAAACGAGCACTCTCGGCTGCGTTATCTCCGGAACCTGGACCCTCCTCTCTCTTCCATTCTGGCTCGCGGCCGCGGGACTCTTCGCGGTCTCCACAATGCCCACTTCAAGGCTTTTCGCCGTCGCGCTCATCTGCCTTCTTCCTCTCCCCCTCAATCTCCTGCACTGGAGGAGAACCAGCCGGAAAATTGCCGCCTTGCTCCTACTCGTCGTTGGTGGATCTGCGCTCTTTCTCTGCGGTCAGAAGACAGAGAACTCTCCTGGTAAGACAGACGATCCTGCCCGGCTTGTTTGCCATGACGAGTCTCCCAGCCACTTGCTGCCATGGGGCTTTGTTGCAGAAGTAGATCAGTTTTCCCTGCGTTCCTACTTCATGGCCGCTACTGATTCGGACTTGAGCTGGTCGCGAGCAGCCGAGCTTCGTGAGATCATGAAAGACCTCTACAGTGATCTATCCCAGGATCCCCAACTCTCCTCCCTTCCTTCCTTACTGGGAACAACCTACAGAGACATGCTTGGGATCGAGACCGCCGCCGGACCTGTCTTCACCTATATTCCTGAGAAATCCGGTTCCAACGGATCAGGAAAGAGAGCAGCGCTCGTCATTCTCCACGGTAGCCTTGGAAATTTACAGGGCTCGTGGTTCCTCTGGAAGCAACTCGCCGATTCCACCGGCGTAGCAGTCGTTGCCCCGACCTTTGGTTCGGGCGAATGGAGTCGAACCGGAGGAAGAGCTGCAATCGCACAGGCCAGGGAATTCTGTATCACCCACCCGGATATTGACGAGGGAAGGCTGATCCTTGCCGGGATTGGCAGAGGTGGGACTGGAGCCCTGCAGGAGGCTGCAGCTTTGCCGCAGGAATGGGAGCGCCTTCTCCTGCTTGCTCCGGTCACCGAGGAGCTGAAAATTGGATCGAAGTCTTTGAGCGATGCGTGGCGCGGCCGAAAAGCCATGATCATCAGCGAACATGGGGAAACGTCGTTTCCCGGGCAATCTATCCACAATGCGCTGACCGTGATGGAGGCGCTTGGAATCCGACTGACTACGCATTACCTTTCAACGGGAGATCGGTTTCTCTTCCTCTCAGATTGGAGCTTAATCCGGCAGCAGATCGAGCCTTGGCTGAAGGAAAATCCCTAGGGCACGCGGCCCCGCATAATCTTTCCAAAGGTTGCTGGGAAAGGCACGCCACTGAAGCAGCAGCAGACCGCCTGATTTAACAGCCTGAGATTCTCAAGCCAGAATCTCCTTGAGGACATGCCCATGAACATCCGTCAATCTGCGATCAATACTGTTATGCCGCACGGTCAGGTTCTTGTGGTTGATTCCCAGAAGGTGTAGCATGGTCGCGTAGACATCGTAAACTTGGGTAGGGTTTTTCCGGTCCAGCGGCTTGTATCCCCACTGGTCACTTTCTCCGTGGGTCACCCCACCCTTGATCCCTCCACCGGCAAACCAGTTAGTGAACACGAAAGGATTGTGGTCGCGACCTTTTTGCCCTTGCGTGCTCGGCATGCGCCCAAACTCAGTCGTCCAGTGAATAATGGTATCCTCCAGCAGGCCGCGCTGCTTGAGATCCTGGATCAGGCCTGCCGTACCGCGGGCCATGCCGAGGGAAAGTGACGGATGATCGCGGGTCATGTCCTCATGGCTATCCCAGTTACGACGTGGAAAACTATTATCATTACCACTCCAGATCTGGACAAAGCGGACCCCTCTTTCAATCAGCCTGCGGGCGATCAGGCACTTCCGACCGAAATACTCGGTCTCTTCCTCGGGGTTAATGTTCTTTGGGTATTTCGTCTTCATCTTATCCAGCCCGTACATCTTGAGGATGTGCTGTGGTTCGCCGGTAATATCCAGAGCTCTCGTTGCCGAGAGCTGCAAGCGGGCTGCCAATTCGTAGCTGCGGATGCGCGCATCAAGACGCGGATCTCCGGGGCGGCTTCTCCTATGGCGCCTGTTCAACTCGTTGACGAGATCAATCCCTTCCCTGTGGCTGGATTCGGAGACATAATCGGCGTGAGGGTGAAGGTCCTCGATAGGATTCTCCCGTTGAGGAAAGATGGTTGTCCCCTGCGTGTGCGTAGGAAGAAATGCTGAGCCCCAGTTCTTGGGTCCATTTGAGGCAAAGCCCCGGTGATCGGGTAAAACCACAAAGGTAGGAAGGTTTTCACTTTCCGAACCCAGTCCATAACTCACCCATGATCCAGCCCCGGGGAAACCGGGCAACTGAAATCCAGTGGCCTGCAGGTAGGTAGCCTGACTGTGGACCCCCGTTTTACCCTCCAGGTTGTGAACAAACGCCATGTCGTCGACCACTGTTCCAAGCGGAGCCACGATATCACTCATCAGTTTCCCACACCCCCCGTAAGACTTGAAGTCAAAGGGTGACTTCATCCATGGACCCAGCCCGTTCTGAAAGGCCTCAACGCGCTCTCCAAAATCCGATTTCTGACCATGCCTTTTGACCAGCTCAGGCTTGAAATCAAACATATCGAGATGGCTCGCGGCCCCGGCCATGAATAGCTGAATGACCCTCTTTGCCTTGGGGGGATGGTGCAGGACCGGCCCGGTTGCAGCAGACAGAGGTTCCCTCGCCAGCATTGAGGCGAGAGCCAACCCTCCAAAGCTGGACTGCTTGAGAAAGTCTCTGCGGGATTCCGAAGAATTCATGTCAATCAAGGTAACTGAACTCTGAAAGGTTGAACAAGGCACGGCAGAGGTTCTGCAAGCCATATTTGCGGGCATAATCCAGCAGCAAAGCGGCTTCTTCCTTTACCGGTGCCCTCCCAGTCACCAGAAGATGCCCGCGGGCAACCTGTCCGGCCAGATCCTCTTTTTCCCTCTCAAGCCGAGCCGCGAAGTGCCGAGCCATCGCAACACTGAATTTATTGTTTAGAAGACTGAGAGCCTGCAAGGCCGTGAGCGTCTCATTGCGTTTCGGCGTACTCTGGGAGGAGTCGGCGCAATCCAAGGTCGTCATGAAGGGATTAGGTTGCGAGCGCACAATAAAGCGATAGATCGACCGGCGATGGCTTCTGGAATCTTCCGGATTGAATTTATGGTATTCGTAGTGGGGGGAGTGGGCAGTCTTTTCCAGAGCAAAAAGATAATAGCCTGGTCCACCCATCTCAAGATTGAGCTTTCCACTCACGGATAGAACGGCATCCCGTATTTCCTCTGCCGAGAGCTTTCTGCGATTCATCCGCCAAAGAAGACGGTTCCCCGAATCCTCCCGGGCAAACGTTTCGTTCCCTGCTGACGACTGCCGGTAGGTCGCGCTCATCACTAGCAGCTTGTGCAGTCTTTTGAACGATCCTCCCTGATCCCGGAAATACAAGGCCAGCCAGTCAAGAAGTTCAGGATGGCTCGGGGTCTGCCCTAGTTCACCGAAATCATTGGGGGAGGCGACCAACCCCTCACCAAAATGCCATTGCCATGCTCGGTTGACGATGACCCTCCAGGTCAACGGGTGATCTCTCCTCACCAGCCACTTCGCGAGAGCGGCCCGGCGGTCGGATTCATCATGATCTGCCGGCAGGTTGAATTGCCATGGCTCTGCCTTGAATATAGGCAGGGTGCCGGGGCT
>MDTD01086312.1_pt1 | contig 19235 bp, 16 predicted proteins | sample 811221 | NCBI WGS metagenome assembly MDTD01 (sample SAMN05326646, study PRJNA326480) | marine metagenome | isolation source: seawater | place: Pacific Ocean: South West | collected 2011 | reverse complement strand
ACCGACGGCAAACCCAACCATGGCGGATGACAGGAAATCGCGATAGCGAAAAAGGCTGAAGTCAAGCAGCCGTGTCGCCCTCGAAAGCTGCAGGAAAACAAACAATCCGGCCGCACAAACGGCGCCCGCAAAGAGCGCGACGATGAAATCCGAAGACCAGCCCCGACGCTGGCCTTCCGCGAGCCCCGTCATGACGCAATAGAGTGCGACAATCAGGATGGCATATCCTAGCCAATCGAATTTCGGCAGGTTTTCGGCTGTGTCCGTGGGCATCACCAAAAGCCCCGCAATAAAGGCAAGTGCTACAAAGGGTAAGGGCGAGACGAATATATAACGCCATCCGAAAAGCTCGACGACCGCGCCGCCAAGAGCTGGGCCAATGCCGATCGCCAGGACAAGCCCCGCCGCGTATATGCCCATAGCAGTACCGCGGCGCTCAGGCGGAAACACCTGAAAAATCGCGAGCATCGTCTGAGTCTGGATCAGACCGGCAGCTATCCCTTGTACAACCCGTGCGAAGACGACTACGCCGAATCCTTCCGCCGCCGCACCCATGATGCTTGCACCTACAAACAAAAGAAGATTGAGGGCGAAGGCGCGCCGCTGGCCAATCGCAGCAACAACCCAAAAGTTCAGGAGCTGGCTGGTGGTCATAGCGATATAAAAGGCTGTCGCCATGAGTTGCGCCTTGTCCTGTCCGACGCCAAACGTGCCCATCACATGAGGAACCGCAACGCCGATACTCGTTCCAGCGACCAACATCGTAAAAGAGGCGAGCGCCGCGGTTGCCGTCAGCAGCGGGAGATATGCCTCGCCAAAACGCGCGGTCAACGTGCAGCCATCTTCCCTATCTTTCATCACGGCGCTTTCCGCCAAGCAGCCAAGCCGGGATCATTGCGAATAGAAAGCTGATCGCCAAGACCAAGAAACCGTCCTGAAAGCCGATCGTATTGGCCTGTGCGTGTACGACCTGTCCCAAATAATGAAGCGCCCCTGATTCGTGAACGGACGCGGGCACACCTGCCTCACCCAGGAGATGACCTACCCCGGTGATGAGTTCGCGGCTCGAGGCGTTGTCCGCACTCTGGGTCGCGGCGAGGACATCGCTATGGTAATGGGTTCGAACTTCGAGAAACACGACCCAGGCATTCAGGCCAAGCGAACCGCCGAGCTGGCGACAGAAATTGATGGTTCCCCCGCCCGCATTCAACTGTTCCGGTTTCAATGTACGCAGCGCAGTGCTCATGATGAACGGCATGGTGAAACTCATACCGCCCCGTGCAATGACCGAAAAAAATACGAGGTGAAAATACGGCGTATTGGCGTCCGCGCTCGCCATCGGCAGGGTCCCAAGCGCGAAAAGCGCCAAGCCAGCCATGATGCCCAAGCGCGGCGAGATCACATCGGCCATACGCCCAGTAAACGGCAATGCCAAAAAGACGACGATCGCAGCCGGCAGCATCATATTACCCGCATCTAGCGCCGTTTGTCCCTGCACTAGCTGGCCGAACACAGGCACCGCGTAGGCAGTTCCGAAATTTCCCATTCCAAAAGTGAATGCTATCATCGCACAAAGGGCGAAGTTCCTGTTCCAGAAAAGCGACACGTCGATCAAGGTATCACCGCCACGTGCTTGCCAAATTACAAATCCCACGCCTGCTGCGAGGGCGATCAATCCGTATCCGGTCGTATAGTTCGACACCCAACCTTCCCGCTGACCGTCGGTCAGCGCCGTCATGCAGCAGAACAGCGCCGCGTTAATGAGCACGTAACCCATCCAGTCGAATGCCTGTCCGCCGGGTTTCCGAACCGAGGGCATGAACACAATCCCCATGCCGAGCGACAGGAACACCAGCGGCACTGGCGCTAGAAAGATGTAACGCCAGTCGAGGAGCTCGATGGCAATGCCGCCGAGCACCGGGCCAAGACCAACGGCCAGGGTCAGACCCATGCCGTAGATGCCCATCGCGAAGCCGCGTTTGTCCTGTGGGAACACCTGAAAAATGGTCACCATGATCAAAGGTTGGATACAGCCTGCGGCGGCTCCCTGCAGTACTCTGCCGAAGACGATCATGCCGAACTCGTCCGCAAACCCACCGATGAAACTGCCGGCGGCAAACACGATTAACGTCCCCGCGAAACCATAGCGTTGGCCGAATACGGCGACGACCCATGCATTCAGTAACTGGCTCGTCACCATGGCGACATTGAATGCCGTCGCCATCAGTTGGGCCTGATCTTGGCCAATGCCGAACGCGCCCATGACGTCCGGAATGGAGACGTTAACGATCGTGCTGGAGATCACCATCACGAAGGAGGCAATCATGCCCGCCGCCGTCACGAGAAACCGATACGAACTGCCGTAGCGCAGAAACAGATCGTCGACCGATTCTGCCGCCGCAGCCATCGAATTAGCGTCTTGCCGCCTGCGCACGGCCGAGGACCCAGGCAGGAATCATGGCCGCCAGGAATACACAGGCGATAATGACGAACCCGTCCTGGAAACCAAAAGTACTCGCCTGCGCATGCACGACCTGCCCCAGGTAATGCAGGGCGCCCGATTTATGGATCGCTTCCGGAACGCCCACCGAGTTCAGAATACTCGCGACACCCGCCAGCAGTTCGGAGCTGGCGGCATTGCCGGAGACTTGGGTCATCGCGAGCGCGTCGCTGTGGAATTGTGTGCGCATCGCAAGCAGGACGACATAGAGATTGGTGCCGAGCGACCCGCCGAGCTGGCGAATGAAATTAACCGCACCACCACCTGTGTTGAGCCGCTCTGCCGGCAACGCCTTGAGCGCCGAACTCATGACCGATGGCATGATGAAACTCATGCCAAAGCGGCTGACCATCGCGAAGAAGGCAACGTTCCAATATGGCGTGTTGGCATCCGCGCTGCCAAGCAAAGCCGTGCCAAGAAAGAAGAAAAAGAGGCCGCACATGATGATGTAATGCGGCTTCCCCCTATCAGCGAGGCGCCCCGTGAATGGAAGAGCGAAGGCCACAATCAGGCCGGCCGGCATTAACAGGACACCGGCCGCTGTCGCAGAGAGGCCTTGGACCAGTTGCCCAAAAACGGGGACGGCATAGGTCGTCGCGAAATTACCCATGCCGAAGACAAAGGCGATGAGACAGGCCGAAGCGAAAGCGGGACTGCGAAACAGCGTGAGGTCCAGCAGCGGGTCCTCTGCCTTCGCCTGCGACCATAGAAAACCAATTGTCCCAATCGCAGCCAAAGTTAGGAGGCCAACGATCCGGTCAGAGAGCCATCCGTATTTTTGCCCGTTGGATAATGCGCTGACGACGCAGAACAGCGTGATGCAGATCAGGAGATATCCCAGCCAGTCGAACTTCGGACGTTCCTTTCCGCGAACCGACGGCATGAAGACCAGCCCAAGCGCGAACGCGATTGTGATCAACGGCAGGGGTACAAAAAAAATGTGCCGCCAACTCAGACTATCGATGGTGATGCCGCCGAAAGTGGGCCCAAGCGCCAAGGCCATCACCATGCTCATACCGTAAATGCCCATCGCAAATCCACGCCGATCGGCTGGGAAAACCTGGAAAAACGTCACCATGACGAGTGGCTGGATGATGCCGGACGACATCCCTTGCAGAACACGACCGAAGACGATCATAAAGAACTCGCTGCTCGATGCGCAGATTAGGCTGCCGGTCGCAAAAAGTAGCAAGGTTGCGCAGAAGCCGACCCGCTGGCCGACCAGCGCAACAACAAATGCATTGAGCAGCTGGCTTGTGGTCATGGCAACAACAAACGCCGTCGTCATTAACTGCGCTTGGTCCTGACCAACGCCGTAAGCGCCCATGACGTTGGGAATGGCGACGTTCACCATCGTACCAGTCAGCACCATAGTGAATGCCGCTACCATGCCCGTACCGGATACCAGCAGCCGATATGCAGAACCGTAGCGCGCGAAGAGCTCGTCGACCGACTCGGTGACGATGGCCATGGATCAAACCTTCGTCGTGCGGGCCTTGCCCAGGATATAGGCGGGAATCATGGCCAGTATGAACACAACGGCGAGGATCAAGAAACCATCTTGGAAGCCAAGCGTATTGGCCTGAGCCTGGATGACCTGCCCAAGGTAGTGCAGCGCACCCGGAGAATGCGCCGCTTCCGGCACGCCGGATTCGCTTAGCAACCCCGTCACCCCTTGCAGCAACTCACGGCTGGCCGAGTTCCCCGCCGTTTGCGTGGCGACAAAGGACTCACTGTAAATCAGCGTTCTTTGTTCCATGAAGGCGACAAGCCCGTTGATACCGAGAGCGCCACCAAACTGACGCATGAAATTAATGCCACCCGAGGCGCGGTTCAGCTTGTCCGGCGGCATTGAGCGCAGTGCCGACGCGTTCATCGCAGGTAAGATCAGGCTTTGGCCAAAGCGTCCGATCATGACGAAAATAACGACGCTCCAGAATGGGGTGTTCACGTCCGCACCCATCATGAGCAGGGCACCCGCTGCAAAGGTACCTAGCCCGAACATTATCAGAAGGTCATTGGGCACGCGATCGGCCAGCCTGCCGGTAAATGAAAACAAACACATTAACATGATGCCCGCCGGCACCAGAACAAATCCTGCCTTCGTAGCAGTAAACCCTTGAACCGTTTGAACAAACACGGGAACTGCATAGCTCACACCGAAGTTCCCCGCGCCAAACACGACGCCGACTGCGACCGCCGACGTAAACTGGGGGTTGGAGAATAGAGACAGGTCGAGAAGCGGTTCCTCTGCTTTAAGCTGGGTCCAAACGAAAGCCGACAGGAGCGCGCAACCGCTTAAAAGCGTCATCAGCGACTGGTTGGAGATCCAGCCGAAGCGGTGTCCGTTCGCGATATAACTCAAGATGCAGAAAAGCCCTGCAATCAGCACACCCAACGCAACGAAATCGAATGGCGGCGCTTTCTTTCCGTCCGTCTTCTCCGGCATGAAGAAATTACCAAGCACGAAACCGAGCAGACAAAGCGGCAGTGGAATGAGGAAAATATGCCGCCAACTCAGATGATCGATAGCGATGCCGCCAACCATGGGGCCAAGACCGGGCGCAAGCATGATCGCCATGCCAAATATTCCCATGGCCATACCGCGTTGATCTGGTTTGAAGACCCCGAAGACCGTCACCAGAACAAGCGGCTGGACCGCCCCTGCGCAGACGCCTTGGATCATACGTCCAATGGAGAGAACGGTGATGTTCGTGCTCGTCACCGCGATCATGGTGCCGACAAAGAATACGATGATCAGCAGGGAAAACCCCAGACGTTGCCCGAAGGCAGCTATCAAATACGCGCTGAGCAGCTGTCCCGCCGTCATCGTGGCGATGAATGCCGTCGCCATCCACTGCGCCTGATCCTGTCCGACCCCGAACGCGCCCATCACACTGGGCACCGCGACGTTGGCGATGGTCGCCGAGAGGACCATCGCGATTACGCCGCTCATACCGGTGAAGATCACCAGCCAGCGATAAGCGGACCCATAGCGTTCGAATAAAACCTCGACGCTATCTGACATCAATGAACACTTCGACCATCATGCCGGGCCGAAGCAGGTTCTGCTCCTGATCGATAGCGACGCGTACGCGGAGGCGCTGAGTGATCTTAGTGAAATTGCCGCTTGGGTTGGGAGTCGGCAGGAGCGCGAATTCACTGGTCGCAGCGTTGCCGATCGCGATGACCTTGCCCGCGAATTTCTTGTCAGGAAAGGCATCCACAGTGACGTCGACCGTCTGACCAATCTTCACCTTCCGAATATCGGTTTCTTTCACGTTCGCGTCGATCCAGACCTTCTTCGGATCGTGGACCAACAGCAGCCGTTGTCCTGGCGTGACGTATTCGCCTTCCTCGACGAAGACACGATCGACGACACCTTGAACCGGGCTTCCAATCGTCCGGTCCTTGAGGTCGAGCCTCTGGCGTTCCAACTGCGCCTGCAATTCATCCTCTTCATGAACGAGAATGTTGATCTCGCTGTCGAGGACGGAGAGCCGCTGACGATCCGCACGCGCCTCGCGCAACTTGTTCCGGGCCTCTTCCAATTCCGCGACCCGCGTGCGGTATTCACCGTCGATCCGCTGCATCGTTGTGCGGGTCTGATCGAATTGGCGGCGGGCGATGACCTTCTTTTGGAACAAGGCTTCGTCCTGTTTCAATTGCGACTTGGCGTTATCCAGCTGAGGTTTCAGCGAAGAAACCGTGGCCGCTGCAGCATTGACGGCGGCAAGTTGGGTGTTGACCCGCGTCTCGGTCTGGATGTCGACGAGCTTACGCTCCGATACCAATCGCGCGCGCTGCGCCGCAATGGCGTCCTTCTGTGCTTGCAGCTGTTTGATCAACAGGCGCGATTCGCGATCATCTATTTTGACCAGCATCTGATCGCCGGCGATCAGCTCACCCTCTGATACCGGCAGCTTGGTCACCCATCCGGCCACCCGGCTACTTACCGTGACCATGTCGCCGGCTATCCTGGCGTCGTACTCATAGACGTAAATCAGGCGCTGATGGACTTCGCGAAAGGCGAAGATGCCACCTATAATGACCACCAAGCCAATAATAAGATAACGGACGCCGAAACGGCGTCTCGCGGGGCGCTTCGTTTCCGGCGACTGTTCTTCGTCGTCTGAAGCCTTTGGGGTATCCTTATCCACGTCCGACACTTGTTCTCCTCGCTCGCATGGGGAGGGCCTGTCGTCACCGACGCTCAACCGATGCAAAAAATTAAAAGGTTTTGCCGCATCCACAATAGGTGGATTCTGGCCTGTGGCAATTCATACCTAATGAAAGATATACATCTATAGTCCTACATTGCGAGTCGATCTAGCGCTTCGCGATATCTCGCTGCGCAGCATGTGGTCACGCTCGTTCTAACCCTCGTTCTTGTCAAGCGCGAGGGAAACAGAATTCATGCAGTAGCGAAGTCCCGTAGGCGCAGGACCATCTTCGAACACATGACCGAGATGAGAATCGCACTTGGCGCACATCACTTCCACGCGATGCATGCCGTGCGAGAAATCTTCTTCCACAGCAACGGCATTATCGCCGATCGGCGCAAAGAAACTCGGCCAACCAGACCCGGAATCGAACTTGGTCTCCGAATCAAACAGCGGATGCCCGCAACAAATGCACTTGTAAACGCCGGCCGCCTTCTCGCTGTTGTACTTACCGGTGAAGGGCCGTTCTGTCCCCTTGAGCCGGCAGATCTGAAACTGCTCTGGGGTGAGTTGCTGCATCCACTCCTGTTCCGACTTGTTGACTTTATCAACCATCATTCAGGTTCCTTTGGTCATGCTTTGCGGAGAGTCCGCCGGAACGTCAATCTCCCACGAGAAACCCGTGATTTTCCAGCCGATTCTTTTCACGTGCTACATGAAGATGTTGAATGAAATACTTATCCGCTCATTCTTAAATTTAGCCGGCTGGACGCTGTGTTTCAGCCAGCTTGGGAAAAGCACCAGGTTCCCCTCTTCGACAGCAACCTCCGCGAGCGTACTGTTCAATTGGTTCTTCTGGGTTATCGGCGGGACGAACATGTTGTCGTAAATCGGGGAATGGAAGCGAATCCCGGAGCTGCCGTCAGGTATTCTGACATAATAGCTACCACTTATGAAGCTGTTGTTGTGGTTGTGCGGTTCCTGCCCGTCGTTTGACCTATAGATATTGAACCAGCAATCTTTCATACGCAGTGGGTAATTGGTGTAATCCATGCCCAATGCGTGGGCGAATTTCACAATCTCGGGTTCCATTTCCGAGAAGAAGAAGGTGAACTCCGGTAGTGTATGGAGCTGATCGCTCGTGTTCAGCGTCGTGTAAACCGGCGCGGTCCAAGCCTCCGGCCTGCCGTTCGGAGTGCTTTTCTGAATTCTCTTGATTTCCAAAATCAAACGCTTGTTCACCGAAGCGGCATCCGCGACCCTGGAAATCTGGATCGGACAGGGAAATAGTGCATGCACTTCGGTATTTTCGAAATTCGGCTCTGCGTCCATTTCCTTATGCCTCGAAGATGTATACCGGTCGTCAAAACTTCTCGCCGCGAGCGGCATTTTAGAAATGCCAAAACGCCACGTTCAAGGTGTCTGAGTCAATTCACCGCCCACCGATCCAAAGAAACTTACGGACCTATGGCTCCGCGGCCGGTGAATTACGCCTTAACTGGGGAAATGCATCCAACCAGTGATGATATATTTCTCGCCGCGAATGACCGCGTTACCCCGGTGGGCGTGAGTCCATTCGACCGGCCAGATTAATGTTTTCCCCTTCTTTGGATAAATTTTTAAATCGTAATTCTGGAAGTACGTGGTACCGCCAGCTTCAACATCATTGAGATACGTCATCCAAGCAAGCAATCGGAAGGAATTCGCCAATGAAAACCGTTCCGTATGCAGACGATTGAAATGTTCGCCCTTATGATATCTCTGAATATTGAACGACCCGATATCAAGGGTTTCGGCTCTTTTCAGAAAGGGCCACTGCTTGAGATAATCCTCATAGCATTCGAAAAGGCTGTTTACGTATCTCTTCGCACTTGAATACTCCACCTCTTCCAGATGATGAGGGGAGATCGGCAAGTCTGTGGATTTCTTGAACTTCTTGTTGACGCCTTGGAAAGTTTTTCCTTCCTCATGCAATTGTGGGTTTCTCTCGAAAAATTTTATCAGATCGTCACAAATTTCCAGTGGTTCAATATTCCAGCTGCCAATGAAGCTCGGCGTTTTCCCTGGATCTTCGATTTTTATCCGCTTCACGATGACACTCCCGAGTGAATCGTAACACCGGAATTTAGTGAGAACTTTAACGCACCAACACCCGCCGTTTGATACTTCAAACCTTCACGTATTTTGCCGATCGACAGAAGTGCAAGCCCAAGCGCGGCGTTTGCTGTCTTGTTATCGGGTTCGAGTTCCAAAGCACGTTGGTAATTCGCGGTTGCACCCTGATAATTTCCGCTTTCCTGCAAGAGAAACCCGATATTTATGTAAACGGCCGGGTAATCGGGAGCGATTTGAAGCGCCGCGTAGTAGCTATCCAGTGCCCCTTCGGAATCTCCTATCTCCTGTTGCGCGTTTCCGAGGTTGAGATAGGTCTCGTGATCTGGCTCGATGCTCAGCGAGGCTTCGTAGGCGCTAATGGCGGCCCTATTGTCCTTGGACTTCCAATAAGCATTGCCCAAATTGAATAAGGCCACGGCATTCTCGGGCATGGCCTTAATCGCCCGATTATAAAAATTGATCGCTTGCTTTAGGTCATATTCGTTCTCGTACGATAACCCGACGATGTTAAGCAGTTTGCTCTCTTCAGGGAATTCCATCAAAACGTCCTGCGAAACTTCAATCAGATCGCGAAATCGCGCCTGCATGAAAAGATCTACCAATTCCAACCATATTTTGTCGGGCATCATGATTCATACCTTCAATTCAATGAATAATAACAATTGCTTTTGGAAAAATACATTGTGACGTTCGTCGATGCGCTCCCATCTCACGATGTCCAGACCGGCACAACTATATAACGGAATTCTAATGATTTTCACCGCGCCTGACATCCCCATTACTATTATATCCCCTCAAATCCGTCAGCCGCGAACCGACGGAATAGGGTCAAAAGAGAGTGTTGCAAAAATGTCATCCCCAGCCGCGTTATGGCTGAATTCAATCTCTAATGATTGCTCGCAGCAAGTAAGAACCTTAAAACGGTGTCTATCGGGATGGAGGCGTGGATTTCCCGTTCCCTCCAAAACGATTAACTTTAGGATTCGTCTCAGAGAGGAGCGATAAATGTCTCAGTCCAAGTTTAAGAAGTCTAGCCTTCTTGCGGGCACGGCGCTGGTTGCAGCCGGCGTGATGACCGCAGGTACGGCGAGCGCGGATGGCCACGCCAAGGTCGTCAGCAGCGGCACCGACAAGACCACTATGAAGATTGCCGGTCATGTCTCCCGCCAAGTCACCATCCTGGACGACGGCCGGACCGCGGTTCGTCATTCTGATAGTGACTTCAGTAGTTCGCGTTTGGTCATTACGGCTGCCGGTAAGGTCAACAGCAGTTTGAAAGTCGGCACGAAGATCGAGACAGCGTTCGACGACGCCCGGAATGCCCCGGCGGTTCATGATGCTGAAAACGGAGGTCGTTCAGGCAACGACGTGCAGACCCGTAAGGCTGAAATCTACCTAACGCACAGTAGCATGGGTAAAGTCTCGATTGGTGCCGGCGACATGGCGTCGAACGGCGTTTCCGAGACCAACTTGCTCAACTATACTATGCTACCTGGTCAGGTCGGCTTGGCTAATAACGGTGCGTTCCGCGACGCCAATGGAACTGCCCAGGCAGATGTTCGCGATGTCATCGGACAGTCGGATGGTCTCGGCCGTAGTACGCGTATCCGCTACGACACCCCGAACGTGGCGGGCTTCGTGGCGTCTGTGTCGCACGAAGACAACCAGGCCTGGGATGTGGCATTGCGCTACGGCGGTAAATTCGCCGGCACCAAGATCAAGGCTGCCGGTAGCTGGGCTAACGATTCGACGGTCGAGTTCCTTAGCGCAGGTATCGCGCTACAACACTCGTCCGGTATCGGCGTCGGCTATGGTTTGGAGCATGCTAACAACGAAGCTCGTAGCGACACGCGATTCGAAGATTTCTTCCAACAGCACGCGTCGTTGAGCTACACTGGAAAGTTCAGCGAGATGGGCAAGTCGCAGCTTGTTTATGAATACATTCACGCTGACAACAAGACAACAAACAACGATACTGCTTACTCGCACAGTGTTGGCTTCCACCAGAAGGTTGACGCCGCTGCGATGGAAATTGCCGTGCGCTACAGCCATATCACTCTCGATAGAGATGGCCAAACATTCGACAATGACAACGTCAACTCGCTCGGCATCCATACCCGTGTCAAATTCTAAACAGGGGTGGTTGCAAAAAATAACATAGCGAAAGCAATTGCCGTGGTGATGTGCCTCAGCGCCTATGGGTGTAGCAATTTCACGCCGGGCAATCCGGATTTAGATCCCGATCCCGTTCAAAAGGGTCCCGGAATCTTTACCGGCCGGACGGGAGAATGGAATATCTTTCGTAGGTAGTAGGCAGATTGCCGGACTATGCGGCAATGTTTAGAGACTACAACAGCCGGGTATCGTACCCGGCTGTTTTCTTTTCAGCCTCAGGGAACTTGAAAACCGACCCTTTTACTCGCCTTCCCGCCGCCATGCCGCTGCAATCAGCCCGCCCACAATCAGCAGCGCCAGCAAAGGAGGCAAGATAGAGTGCCTGCGGACCCCTTTGATCACGTAACCGTCATTGCGCCAAAGACCGAGCCAATCGTCGCCTTTCGTCGAGCGGCCCGGCCGTACGCGGCGGATGTCAAAAGCGCCTTCACTAAGCCATATAACACCACCCTCGGTCGCGTCGGTCAGCGTGCGAACGTGCCGGTCCGTGGACCGCAAATCCGCAATTTCCTTAGGATTGACGGCGCCGGCAGCCACTAGGGCTGTTCGTCCTGCGGCCTTTACCGCGTACACTCCCGCCCTGGTTACCGGCACCGTCGCTGTTTCCCGCCCGCCACCCGCCGATTTCAGTACGATCTTTCGTGTCGAACCGTCGGGCATACGAAGTTCGGCCTTAGTGCTTTTCGGCGCTTCAAGTTGGCGGCGCTCGATACGCAAACGGTCACCGTCGAAAGACATCTGCAGATCGTCCTCCTCCAGTTCTGGCTCCTTCATCAGCCAATGCGCAAGCCGACGAAGCAATTCGGCCTGCGGTCCACCGCCCTCGAACCCGCGCGCCCAAAGCCAAATATGATCGCTGTTAAACTGAGCAACCCGTCCCTTCCCGAACCGGTCCAATAAGAGAAGCGGCTTGTCTTCAACCCCCTGCATAAGCACCCGTCCGCGTTTAACGGCCACATCGACCTGCCGCAGCCATCGACCCCATGTGGGCGTCTCACCCCGCCTGGCCCCAATAAGACCTGAGGTCACTGGATGGCGCATGCCAAGTTCCGAAATTCGCGGTTTAAACGGTCGGCTAATGACCGTTCCGCTCGGTTCGCCGGGCAGGATCTTACCGAGCGGCGTGCGATAAATGCTGAATGGCCCGGCGAAGCTCGGTGCCACGGCTCCCAGCAAGGCACCACCTTTCTCGACATATTCTACAATGTTCTGCAGATATACCGGCGGCAAAACACCGCGGCGGCGATAACGGTCGAAAATTACGAGATCAAACTCCTCCAACTTGACCTCGAACAGTTCCCGTGTCGGAAAGGAGATCAACGAGAGTTCATTGATCGGCGTACCGTCTTGCTTCTCCGGCGGTCGCAGTATCGTAAAATGCACCAAGTCGACGGAAGGATCGGACTTCAGCAAATTCCGCCACGTCCGTTCACCCGGATGCGGCTCTCCCGAGACGAGGAGCACACGCAGGCGATCCCGGACACCGTTGATGGACAAAACGGCCCTGTTATTTTCAACCGTCAACTCATCTTTGCCCGGTTCGACGGAGAATTCCAGTACCGTGGGACCACCATGTTCCAGTTTAAGGGAGATCGGCGTGTCGCGTCCGATCGGCAGGGTCTTTTCCAGAAACCGTTCGCCATCACGCCGAATTGTCATCTGGGCCGGCGTCTCGGAACTACGGCCGGGATCCTCAACACGCAGGGTTACCGTAATAGACTTCCCTACAATGCCGTAAGCGGGCGCGTTCACAACTACGAGCCGCCGGTCACGCATATGAGGTGAGCCGGCCAACAAGACATGGACCGGTGCCTGCGTTGACACGTTCTCGGCCTCTTTGGGCATGTCATGGGCTTGCCCGTCGGTTAACAAAATCGCACCGGCGAGCCGGTCGCGCGGAATATCCGCTATGGCTTCCACCAGTCGCCCATACAGCAGGGTGCCCTTACCCGACGCCGCAATCGACGTATGGCGGACCTCTACTTCCTGCACATCCAACGTCTTCGCATACTGATCGAGGCGGCTTCGCAGATCAGATAACGCCATATCAATATCAGCGCTCCGTCCCGCGACTTCCGTACTCGGGGTCCGGTCCGTCAGGACAAGGACGACATCCTTCAGTGGTTCACGCAGTTCCGACACCAACGTGGGCCGCGTCAGAATCACGCCGAGGAATATTGCCGCAGCGATCCGCCAAATCGCTCCTGGCGCACGTGTCACAGCGCTGAGAACTGTGACGGTGACAATCGCCACACCGGCAACTGCAAGAGCCGCCAGCGGCAAGAGGGGAGCAAAATCGATGGACAGCGTGTTCATCGTTTATTGCCCCAGCCGTTCCAGGATCGACGGTACGTGCACCTGATCCGCCTTGTAATTGCCCGTTAGTACATACATGACGAGATTGATGCCGAAGCGGTAGGCCATCTCCCGTTGCTTTTCACCACCCGGGACGACGGGAAACACATTTCGTCCATGATCATCGACTGACCAGGCCCCAGCCCAGTCGTGACCGCCAACAATGACGCGGGAAACTCCGTCATTTGACCGGCTCTCCGATGCTTCGACCCAAACAGGCCCGCTGCTCCAACGACCGGGAAAGTTTTGCATCAGATAGAACGCTTTCGTCAGCACATGGTTTGGCGGTACGGGGACCAGGGGAGGAATATTCAGCCCATAGGCCAACCGCCGCAGGGCGTTTACTCGTACCGGCGAATTCGTCGTTTGTTGATCGCGCGAATCGAAGACAATTGTCCCGCCATTGCGAAGATACCTATTGAGGCGCCGTACCGTATCCGGCGCGAGAGTGGCCTGACGGTCGTCGACCGGCCAATACAACAGCGGGAAAAAGGCCAGCTCATCAAGCGCAGGATCCACCGGCACTGGTGGACCGATTTCGGCGGCCGTGCGCCGACGCATAGCATTGCTTAGACCCCTCAGGCCCATGCGACTGACCACATCAATTTCATCGACTCCCGTCAGGACATAGGCAAGCCGCGTACGCTCCGTCGCCATTATTGCAAACGCTTCCGGGCTCATCGCCTCCTTAGCATCTCGGGCGTGCGAGCTGACCGCTAAGGCAAGCAGAAACACGCCGGTAGCCCCTGCCGTCACCTTTCGGACGAACGGATGCCGCGGCAAACGAACCAGGCCACGCAATACGGCACTTGCGACGGTGTCGATCAGCAGCAGCATGAGCGCGGCAAAAACCAACCACGGACCGCACGAGACATCGGCGATGAGATCATAGCTGCGGCGGGCCGTTCCCGCGGGCAGCGATGTTAACGGTTTGAGGTTGTCCAGCCGTGGCGCCAGATTGACCGCCCGTCTGATGTCTTCCGAACCATAATATCCGGGTGGAGAATTGGGGCCTATCACAACCCGATCCAAAGAACCCGTTTCGACTGATGGAGAAGTCCTAGCCGAGGGCGACTGTAAATCGCCAAAAGCGTCGAGCGTTCGAAACGCTGGCAATAACCGGGCTTCTTCTTTCCCCGAATCAACGCGCTTACCCAGCCAAACGACCCGCCTCATCATCTCAACGAAAAGACCTGATAATGCCAAATTGTTCCATTCTGCGTTCGCAGTCGTGTGCATGAGGATCAACCAGCCAACTTCCCGAGCCTCAGCCGTCATAAGCGGCGTGCCATCAGTCAGACTGGCCCATGTGTTGGTCGATAGATCAAGAGACGGCTGTGCTAATACCTGCCGTGTAATCCTGACATCTTCCGGTACCGTCAGCCCATAAAACGGGCTCACCTCGGGAAAGGCGGCTAGGCGCGCCGGAACGCTCCAATCCAAAGTGCCTCCTAGGGTCCGGGCACCGCGACGCAGCGGCACTGGTGTGAAAGAATCGCGCTCGCTTGCCGCCAGGTTCGGTCCGGCGAACCGCAACGCGATCCCGCCCCGCCTCATCCAGCGGTCGAGGTCCGCTTGCTCATCCGCACTGACGGGTTCCGAATCAGGAATCACCATCACCGCGACATCCGATTTCAAGAGCTGCGATACTGACGCTTTGTGGATTTGACTGAATGGTTGCAGCGCCCGTTCGATATAGAACGTCTCCGCCAGCAATGCTGGGCCTTTGTCAGACGGCTGAGTGGAGACAATACCCACTTGCTTCCGCTGCCAGCCATCGTCCAAAAGCGAGACCGACGCCGCCGTCCGTCCATCAGAAAGCTCTAATCGGGCGACTTTGTTCCGGAGCTCGAGCGGCAACTCGAACGTGGCTGATGCCTCGGTTTCACCTTCTGCAAACGTCGCTTCCCGCTCGAGTAAGAGACGCCCATCCGCGGCACGGCTTTGTATCTTCACCGTCTCGGCGTCATCCGTAATCAATCGCCGAACCTTAGCGACGAGTCGCATCAACTCTGATTCGGGTAGATACAACAGCTTCGGCAGAGATGCCGCTGGATTGGCCAGCACATCCAGTGACCCGAGGCGCTGCAAACGTGCGGAGAACTCCGCTACATCGCCATCACTCAGCCCATCGCTCAGCCAGAAGACAGGAACCGTTCCCAAACTTCGAAATGCCTCCACAGCCGCAAGCGCTCCCGCGCGGTCGACGGGCCATGGGAGCGGGCGGGTCGCATTTAACTGTGCTCTCGCCGTGGCAGCGTTGAACGGGCCATGTACCTGCGGCGGCTGTCCTTCTTCATTTCGCGCGGTCGCAAGGAACGCAACGGCGCGGTTTTCTCGCTCGGCACGATTGATGATGACTTCAGCAGCGGAAACCCGGCGTGTCCAATCCACCGCAGACGCCCAACCGTTGTCGACGATCAGCAGAACAGGGCCAGTACCCCCAAGCGAACCTCCCGAGACAATTAGTGGTCCGGAAAGACCCAAGATCAAAGCGGTAGCCGTCAAGAAGCGCAAGAGAATGAGCCAGAGGGGTGATGACCGCGGCGTTTGACGCTCACTTGTCAGACCAAACATAAGGCGGATCGCAGGAAATCGAACGCTTTTCGGCGCCGGCGGTGTAATACGCAAGAGCCACCAGATCAACGGCAAAGCCAGCAGTCCTACGAGAACCCACGGAGCTGAAAAAGCAAGGGGGCCGAAGCTCGGCATCGCCTACACCCCGTTCTCAGGAGAAAGCGCAAGATAGAGGGTGAGCAGACAAGTTTCCGGCGATCCATCCGTCCCGTGTGCGATGAAATTCCACCCAGCGTCGCGCGCAATCCCGTGCAGAGCTGCGCAATGTCCTTCGATACGGCCCCGATAGTTCGAGCGCACGGCATCGACCCTGTCTATCAAGGCTTCGTTTTCACCTTCAAAGCCTTGGAACCGCAACCTGCCTTCAAATGGCAATTCCAGTTCCGCCGGATCGAGAATGTGAACAATATGCCCAGACAAGCCTTGCCCTGCGAGGTCCATAACCGCGTCGCGCACCTGAGGAACCGTCTCCAGAAAGTCGCCGAAGAGTGCCACATGCGCATCCACCGGAAGCTCGCGATGGACGGGTAAGCCAGCTTCGTTCCCCGGCGTCACCAGCGATTCTGCAAGATTGAACAGGGCCCCGCGTCCCGTAGAGGGTGGTGCCCCACTATCCAGGAGGGCAAAACGTTCTCCACCGCGCGATAAGAGACTAGCAAGTGCGAGCAATAACAAGCGCGCACGGTCCCGTTTCTTGGGCAGTTCCGGCGAAGACCGATATGCCATGGAGTTCGACGAGTCCGCCCACAACCAGACGCTTTGGGCGACTTCCCATTCATTCTCTCGCACATATAAGTGACGCGTCCGTGCCGATTGGCGCCAGTCGATACGTGTCGCCGAATCTCCAACGCCGTAGCGCCGAAACTGCCAAAAACTCTCGCCTTGGCCTACCCGCCGACGACCGTGCACACCCTGCAGGACAGTCGCTGCCACCTGTTCCGCCGCAACCAGAAGCGGCGGCATTGCTGAGGCCATTGCTTCCGCATTTTGCCCGAGCGAAGGGCCTTCACGTTTTGACATAGCCAAGACGTCGGCCGCCTATCGAAATTCGCGGCACAACAATTCAATTATTGCGTCGATATCGACACCGGAATGTCGCGCCGTAAATTTCAACGCCATGCGATGCTGCAGGACCGGTTTGGCAAGCGCCACGACATCGTCGACAGACGGGGAGAGACGACCATCGATCAAGGCCCTTGCACGGCACGTCAACATCAACGCCTGACTAGCCCTTGGCCCTGGCCCCCAGCCAACATACTCGGTCACCTCGCTCACATCGCTGGTTTCAGGACGCCCGGCTCGAACGATCGCGAGAATAGCCTCCACGACACTTTCGCCAACCGGGAGCTGCCGCACCAATCCCTGCGCAGCTTGCAATTCTTCCGCGGTCATGGCCTGCTCGGGCGCCGTTTCCTCCGCACCTGTAGTCGAAACCATCATGTGACGTTCCGAGTCCCGGTCCGGGTATCCCACGTCGATCTGCATCAGAAAACGATCGAGTTGCGCCTCCGGAAGGGGATAGGTGCCCTCATGCTCCAATGGATTTTGCGTTGCCAGAACATGGAACGGCGTTGGCAACGCGTGATATTGTCCTGCGACTGAAACACGGCCCTCCTGCATTGCCTGCAAGAGAGCGGATTGCGTGCGCGGACTGGCGCGGTTGATTTCGTCCGCCATCAGCAATTGGCTGAATACCGGCCCCTCGATAAACCGAAAATTCCGCCGGCCCGTGTCGCTCTCCTCCAGAACCTCGGAACCGATGATATCGGCAGGCATAAGATCCGGTGTGAATTGAACGCGGCGTTCGCTCAATCCAAGAACTTTTCCGGCTGTCTCGACGAGTTTCGTCTTGGCCAATCCAGGTACACCGACGAGCAATGCATGACCGCCGGCGAGCAGTGTCACCAGACTGTCGTTAACGACATCGGTTTGTCCGAGAATGACCTTAGTAATCTGCGCGCGTGCAAATCGAATCCTTTCGCCAAGCCGTTCAATATCTGCGACCAATTCCTCGGTTCTGGCTTCCGCCTCCGCGCCGCTAAGGCTGGCATCCGTCTCCATGAGTGCCTATCTCCAGAGTGGGTATCGAATAAAATGGAAGCATGTAGGCCATGCCATGACCAAGCAACCCCCAAATCCGCCCAATCCCGATGATCTCGTGGAATTTATCGTTGGGAAGACCGAGATGCCAATTTCCACCGATACGCCGACGGCGGATCGACATTTTGGCATTCGTATCGCGCGTGACGGAACCTGGCACTATCTGGGGACACCAATAAAACGTATGCCCCTCGTAAAATTATTCTCGACAGTCCTTCGGCGGGAGGACGACCGTTATTGGCTCGTGACGCCGGTCGAGCGTGGCCTGATCGACGTCGATGATGCCCCGTTCGTTGCTGTCGAAGTTACCGTCGAAGGCGAAGGACAAGCGACCCGGCTAACATTCCGGACCAACCTGGACGAAGAGATCCTTGCCGGGCCAGAGCATCCGATCCGCGTAGAGATCGATCCTGCAACGGACGAGCCGGCACCCTATATCCATGTGCGTGACAATCTGGAAGCGCTAATCGCACGTCCTGTTTTCTACGAATTGGCCGAACTGGCGGAAGAAGAGTTAGACGGCCAGGAAATCGAACTGCGAATCTGGAGCGACGGTGCGGTGTTCAGCCTCGGTATGGCCGGGACGGGAGAGTGATTTGAACCGTGAAATCGTAATCGAACGCCTAACGACCGGAATAACGCCTAATCAGCACCGAACAACCCACAGTCGCGGCGATCATGACCTCAATCCCGGTGTGGGCCCGCCAGACAACCGTCTGATCAGCGCCGCGGTATTGGTTCCGATCGTGGACCGGCCTAATGGCCTCACCGTATTGCTGACAAAGCGTACAAACCACCTTCGGGATCATGCGGGGCAGGTCAGTTTTCCGGGTGGCCGCGTCGAACCGAACGACGTCGATCACGAGGCCGCCGCCCTGCGGGAAACACAGGAAGAGATCGGGCTGTCGGCGGACAGAATTGACCTGGTCGGCCGACTTGACCGCTATGTCACCCGCACCGGATACGAGGTCATCCCTGTGGTTGGCTTCGTCAATCCGCCCTTTACCGTCGAACCCGATCCCTTCGAGGTCGCGGACATCTTCGAGGTCCCGCTTCAGTTCCTCGCCGATCCGGAGAATCATCAGCGTCATAGCCGTTTCTACAACGGCACACGGCGCGAGTTTTATGCCATGCCCTACAATGGTTATTATATTTGGGGCGCAACCGCAGGAATGCTGGTCAACCTTTATCAGGTCCTGACGGAGCCTTGAGGACACCGGAGAGAGTTTCGAACCATGAGTCGCATTCTT
>MDTD01081742.1_pt1 | contig 19236 bp, 20 predicted proteins | sample 811221 | NCBI WGS metagenome assembly MDTD01 (sample SAMN05326646, study PRJNA326480) | marine metagenome | isolation source: seawater | place: Pacific Ocean: South West | collected 2011 | reverse complement strand
TTTTTTTCCTTTTCTAAATAGGGCTGCCGGGGAGACCGGGCGGCCTTTTTTAGTTGTGGGCGCTGTAATCCCCATCTTTGCTTTCTCTATTGCACCCCCCAGCAATCTGCATCAATATGGATTTGGCCTTGCAGGAAACCCGGATTCAGGGTTTAATTCCTGGAAAAATTAACCCCTGATCTTTTGAGCAAGGAGGAAAGATGCAGTTTCACATGCCGGTAAAACTTTACTTCGGACCGGGGCAGATCGATGAACTTGCACGCATTGTCAAAGCCGAATTCCGGGCGGAATCGGCTGTCATCATTACGGACAAAGGTGTTGCCGGAACAGGTCTTCTGGACCGTGTTTCGGCAATGCTGCAGGATGCCAGGGTCTTTGATACCATCGAAGCCAATCCGAAATCGGATACCATCAATGCCATTGCAGATGAATTGCGGGAAGATATGCCCGATCTTGTTATCGGGCTTGGCGGCGGCAGCCCCTTGGACGCCGGTAAGGCCCTGGCCCTTTTATGCACCAATCCGGGGCAAATCGAAGACTATGAGGGGCGGAAAAAATACAAAACAGATCCGCTGCCGTTCCTGGCCATACCCACCACCTGCGGTACCGGGTCGGAAGTTACCTGGGTGTCGGTGATTACCGATGTGGGACGGAAGTTCAAGATGAGCATCAAAGGGCCGGAAATGTATCCGGCGGTTTCCATTGTTGATCCGGACCTGATCGCCACCCTGCCCAAATCCGTTATCGCATCCACCGGGCTGGACGCGCTGACCCATGCCGTAGAGGCCTACCTGTCCCGGCCGGCAACGTTGATCACCGATACCCAGGCTGTACGGGCCGTTCAACTGATATTGGGGTCCATTGAAACGGCCTGGGCAGATATCGCGGTGAACCATGAGGCCAGAGAAGAGCTGATGATGGGGTCCACCATTGCCGGATTTGCCTTCGGTAATTCAGATGTGACGGCGGTCCACTGTATATCCGAATCCATCGGAGCGCTTTTTGACGTGCCCCACGGGGTGGCCAACGCCATCTTTCTTCCCGAGGTCCTGGCATACAATCTGCCGGCCTGCAAAGAGAAGATGGCGGATCTGGCCCTGGCCTCCGGAAGTGTTGTTCTGGACGAAAAGGTCTCCCCGGGCGATGAAATCCCCGGCGATGAGATACCGGAAGATGAGATAAAGGAAGGCCTGGCCCTGGCTTTCATTGATGAAATCCGGGCCCTGTCGTCCCGGTTGGGAATTCCCAAGTTCAGGGAGCTGAATATTCCGGAAGACCAGATGCCTGCCATCGCCCGCATGGCCACAGCCAATAATTCGAATCCTTCCAATCCCAGGGATCTGGATGAGGGTGATTACCTCAAAATACTTGAAAATGCCTTGAAATAGGGTATAGTCCTTGGCCTGAACGAAGAACCACAAAGGGATAGCGGCCGTATCGGTCTGACGACAACAGGGCGGCCGGGTCCCGAAACAAACCGGCGTTACGTAAAGAGGCACGTATGGATTTTAATCCCTGTTATAAGCATCAGCTCATCAGGAAAACCGTCCGGGAATTTGCCGAAGCCCAGATCAAGCCCCATGTGGCGGATTTGGATAAAGAGGGCCGTTTTCCCGAAGAGATTGTCCGGAAAATGGGTCCGTTGAACTACTTTGGCCTTCAGGTGCCCAAATCCCTGGGCGGTGCCGGACTGGACTCCATTTCATATGCCATTGCCATAGAGGAGTTGTCCCGGGTGTCTGCCTCCCTGGGGCTTTGTGTTACCGTGCACAACTCCGTGGGTATTTATCCCATTATGGCCTTTGGTACACAGGCGCAGATCGAGCGGTTTGTGCCGGATATGGCCGCCGGCCGACACATCGGCGCCTTCTGCCTGACAGAAGCCAATGCCGGATCTGATGCCGGCGGTGTGGAAACCACGGCCCGGAAGACCGATGCGGGATATGTCATCAACGGTACGAAGATCTTTGTGACCAACGGCGGCGTGTGCGACATCGTCCTGGTCTTTGCCGTGGATGAAGGGGACAAAGGCCCTGCAAACGTTTATATCCTAGAGAAAACCCGGCCCGGTTTTTCCGTGGGGGAAATCGAAGATCTCTGCGGGATGCGGGCCAATCCGGTATCCTCCCTGTTTTTTGAAGAGTGTGAGATCCCGGAAACCAACCGGCTGGGCAAGCCCGGACAGGGACTTAAGATCGGTCTTACCGCACTGGACACCGGCCGTATCGGTATTGCCGCCCAGGCGTTGGGTATTGCCCAGGCTGCCTTTGAAGATGCCCTGTCCTATGCCAAGGAGCGCCAGCAGTTCAACACCCCCATCGCAAGGTTCCAGACCATACAGAATTATTTGGCGGATATGGCCACTTCCATTGACGCCTCCCGGCTGCTCCTTTACCGGGCGGCGGCGGCCAAAGACGGCGGCGGCCCTTTTTCTGCCGAGGCGTCCATGGCAAAGCTGCACTGTGCGGCCACAGCCAGGACCGTCACTGATCTGGCCGTCCAGATCCACGGGGGATACGGGTACTCCAAGGAATATGATGTGGAGCGGTATTTCAGGGATGCCAAGGTCACCCAGATTTATGAAGGGACCAGTGAAATCCAGAAAATGGTCATTGCCCGGCATCTGTTGACCAGGCCCAGTTGACATGACCCAGTTGACAGGACCCCGTTGAATGGACAGGGCAGAGACTGCCCGGCCATACTAAGACCACAGAAAGCGTGAAAAACATGTTGAATATTCTCGTATGTATCAAGCAGGTGCCCATGGTGTCGGAACTGCCGTGGAATTCAAAAACCGGTACCCTGAAACGGGAACTTGCGGAAGGAATGATGGATCCGTCCTCACGGCAGGCCCTTGAGGCGGCGGTCCGGCTTGCCGGAAGCGCCGGGTCGGACGGGGTGACGATTACCGCCTTATCCATGGGGCCGCCCATGGCTGAAGAGGTCCTTTACCAGGCGCTGTCCCTGGGAGCGGACCGGGGTGTCCTGCTGACGGACCGCCGCATGGCAGGGGCCGATACCTATTTGACGTCCTTTGTGCTTGCCGCCTATATCCGGAAATATGCCCCGGACACGGATCTTGTGCTATGCGGTTCACAGACCAGCGACAGCGAGACCGCACAGGTGGGGCCGCAACTGGCTTGCGAACTGGATATCCCGGCCATCGGATGGGCCTCTGATATCCGCCTTTCCGGTCGTACCGTGACTGTTTGCCGCCATGTGGATGATTTCATGGAAACCCTGGAGATGGACCTGCCCGGTCTGATTACTGTAGACCAGGGGGCGTTCAGTCCGGCCTATGCCACCCTGGGCGGGGTGCAGGAGGCTTTTGACACCACCGATGCCGTCCGTATCCTCGATGCCGCGGCACTGGGGCTGGATGATGGCTTCAACGCCCTCAAGGATTCCCCCACCCGGATTATTGATGTCTACTCCCCCACCACGGAAAAAGAGAACCGGATTCTCAAGGGGGCGGCAAAAACGGTGGTGGACCAATTGTTCAAAGATTACGGCAAAGTGATCAGTTCAGCCATGGGCAAGGATCTAAAGACCAAGTAAGGGCCGAAAAACAGCTATGGAAAAACAAAACACACAGGAAACCTTAAGGGACATCTGGGTACTCGGGGATTACCGCAATTACTTTCAAAGCAGGGTCACCCTCCAGATTTTGGCCCGGGCCCGGGCCCTTGCCAAAGGCACCGGCGGACGGGTCTGTGCCCTGGTATTCGGCCATGGGGTGGATGAGTATGCCAGAGAATATATTGCCCACGGTGCCGATTTGGTTTACGTCATGGATGATCCCAGGCTGGCCGATTACTCCGTCCAGACCTACAGCCATCTTTTGACCTGCCTTGCCGCCGATCATCAACCCGAAATCCTTTTGATCGGGGCCACTCGGTTCGGCCAGGAGATTGCTCCGCGAACCGCCAAGGCATTGAAAACGGGGCTGACTGCGGACTGCATTGACCTGGAGATCGATGACAAGGACCGCCTGGTGCAGATCGCCCCCTCTTTCGGCGGCAATCTCATCGCCAAAATCATTACCCCGGCGGCCAGGCCGCAGATGGCAACGGTACGGCCGGGCACGTTCCAGGAACGTCCCCATGACGATTTAGCCAAAGGGCAGATCATCCGCCTGGAGGTGCCGGAGGATCTGCCCGAAGAACGGGTCCGGTGCATCCGTTCCGCGTACAAGCCGGCCAAGGCCCAGGGTATTGAGAAGGCAGATATTGTCATCACCGGCGGCAGGGGAATGGGCAGCAAGAGAAAGTTTAAGAAGCTCTTTGATCTGGCCCGGGTGATGAACGCCGAAGTCGGGGCCACCCGCCCTGTGGTTTACGCGGACTGGATCAGCCATGATGCCCTGGTGGGGCAGGCCGGTAAACATATCCGGCCAAAAGTACTCTTCTCCTTCGGTATCAGCGGGGCCATCCAGCATACCGCCGCCGTCACCGATGCGGATTTTATCGTTGCCGTAAACAAAAACCCCAACGCCACCATGATGAAAATGGCGGATGTGGCCATTGTGGCAGATGCCAACCAGGTCTGCTCCGGTATCATCAGGGCCATAAAGGAAAAGATCAGGGATTAAACCACCATGGATTCCACTGTAGATCCACGCCTACACCCGTTTGACCGGGATATCACCGCACAGGCTCAAGACGATTCCCTTTATACCATTGAGTTGTCAGACCAATGGTCCATCAACAACACGCCCAACGGCGGTTTTATCATGGCGTTGCTGGCACGGGCCATGGATCCTGAAAGGGCGTCCCAGGGCAGGGCGGACGGCGATCATATAAACAGGTCCGCCATTATCACCGCCAATTACCTGGCCCGCAGTAAAAAGGCGCCTGCGCAGATCCGCGTGGAGACCATGGGCACCTCCGGTACCTATGTAAGGAAACAGGCTTCCCTCATCCAGGACGACAAGCTGCGTATCCAGGCCATGGGCACCTATGTTCGATCTCAAGAAAAGAGGTTTGAAACCGCCTATGACGCTTCCCCCGAAGCCGTGGCCGACTGGGAAGACTGCATCCCCGTACCTGCCATGCCCGGCTACTCTCTTTTTAATATGATTGATCTGAGGCTGGATCCTGTATCCGCCGGATGGATGCAGGACCGTCTTGCCGACCGCGCCGTGATGAAAGGCTGGATACAGTTCTCAGCCCCCCGGCCCGTAGATTTGGACGCCGTCACCCTGTTTGCCGATTGTTTCCCCCCCTGCGTCTTTGCCAGCCGCGGTATGGTGGCCTGGGTGCCCACCATTGAATATTCCGTCAATGTCAGAATGCTCCCGAAAACCCGAAGACTCAAAGGCATCTTCACCTCACGCTTCATCTCCTGTGGCCTGGTGGAAGAAGACGGAGAACTCTGGGATCCGGCGGGCAACCTCATCGCCATCTCAAGACAGATCGCAAAGTACCAGCCTATTGTAAAATAAAAAAAAGGCAGCACCTTGGCAAGGGGTGCTGCCTTTATCGGAGGCAAAATAAATACTTAATATTAAGGAGGGTTTATAGTTTATCCTGCTACCTTGACCCCAGTGTCGCATCCAGTGGAGCCAAAGATCTTATAACTTTTTGCTAAGGCTAAATGGCTTCATCAACCGGTGTTTTGTTGATGTTGAAAACAATATTACCATAAAAATATGAGCTGTCAATAAAAAAGTTTTGCTTGCATTACTTTTTTGTCGAATAGCGGATGACATTGCGCCTGGCAGGGCCTTTCCGGTGTGCATATTTTTATCAATCAGGCATAATCGTATTCCTTGCCGTTCACCTTATCCATGTACAGCATGCTGTCCGCATCCTCGGATGGGAATTTTTCGTTCGGGGTATGGATCGCTCACCATGGTCACGCAATTGCCGGATCATAGGATCAGACACATTGATAATGGCCTTGAGACTAATTGTTGCTTGACTTGTACTGGTACGGAATCTATAAATAGTTAACCGGCTGAAAGCAGCGCTCCCAAGCGTTTTAAAAAGGCGTTGGCACCCGGCGGAAGATCGGAGGGACCTCCGTTGCTTTTATCTTCCGGCAAAATCTTGAGGCAACAAGGGTAACAGCCATTGAAATTGAGTCGAAGCTTCTTAAGTTTTAAATCATACAACCCAAAATGAACAAAAGGTGATCCCATGACTGAAATGATTTTTGAATTTTTGACCAAGATCGGATTTTTCCACCCGGTCCATCCTGCTTTCACGCATATCCCCATGGGAATGGTAATGGGTGCAGTGGCGTTCAGGTTCGGCTCCTTTCTGCCCCGGCTCAAAATGCTGGCAAAAACCGGTTACCACTGTGTGATCCTAGGATTGCTCGGCCTGCCGCCCACGATCTTTAGCGGCTACCTGGATTGGCAGCACAGGTACGGGGGGCACTGGGAAGGCCTGATTATCGGTAAGATGGTGCTGGCCGGTCTGCTGGGTGTCGTCATGATTGCGGTTGCCTTTATGGATAACCCCGAAGAAAGAACATTTGACAAAACGACGGGGCTCTACTTTTTGATGATTCTTCTGGCTGTCGGCCTGGGATTTTCAGGCGGAGAGCTGATTTTCGGTTAATTGCATCTTAACTAATTTAAGGAGAGTACGAATGAGAAAACGCTTTTTTGCAACACTCTTTGCGGCACTGCTTCTATTCTCTGTGAACGCGTATGCAGCGGAATACGACCATACCCTGAATGTTGAAGATATGGACGTCCACTGGAAACTGGACGGTGATAAGATCAAGGTTAAACTGTCAGCCAAGACCACGGGCTGGGTGGCCATCGGATTTGATCCCGAGACGGCCATGCAGGGGGCCAATATTATTATCGGCGCCGTGAAAAAAGGCAAGGTCAGAATTGAAGATCACTACGGCGACCGGAAGCGGGGACATTCTCCGGATGAAAAACTGGGAGGCGAAAGCCACGTCATGGATGCCGACGGCATGGAGGAGGACGGGGTGACCACCATTTCCTTTACCCTGGCCCTTGACAGCGGTGACAAGTGGGACAAACCCATTAAAACAGACGGCATGTACCGGATAATGCTGGCCTACGGCACCGGACGCGACTCCTTTAGAGCCGGGCACAGATGGCGTGGTGTCTATGACGTCAACTTTTCCACCGGCGAATCCAAGAAGATCAAATAGTGACATCAAGGATTCTGCCATACCTGATCGCAGCCCTTCTCCTGCTGGCGTTAACCGCGCCGGCAGGTATGGGGGCTGATGATGGAACGGCCCATGATGCCGGGCACGGCCAGATGGATAATGGCCAGATGGGCCATGGCCAGACAGACCCGGCCCTTATGGCTGACGATGACGCCCATGCCGGCCATACAATGGCTGACGGCAACGGTGATATGGGGCATTCCGCTCAAGATCACGCACAGATGATGGCCGAGGCTGAGGAACTTGCCAAGCAGGAACTTGCCAAAAGTGTCCGGGTGGATGAAAAACTGGGCCAGTATATTGATTTTTCGGCCAGCTTCAAAGACGAGAAGAATCAACCCGTTGATCTGAAAACGGTGTTTGACAAACCTGTGGTGCTCCTGCCGGTTTACTTCATGTGCACATCCATCTGTAACTTTCTCCAGGCGGAACTGGCCAATGTGCTGAATCTTGTTGAAGAGATTCCGGGACAGGATTTCAATGTCGTTTCGGTGAGTTTTTCCGACGATGAAGATGCCTCCCACGCCAGGACTTCCAAACGCAATTACCTGAACCTGGTGAAGCGAAAGATAAATGCGGACAACTGGTACTATTTGACATCTGACCGCGAAAATATCCTGCGTCTCACCGACTCTTTAGGCTATTATTTCGTCAAGAAAAAGAAAAATTTTTATATCCATCCCAATGCCCTTATTGTCCTGGCCAAGGATGGCAAAATCATCCGCTACCTTTACGGTCCGGATTTCCTTCCCTTTGACGTGGGCATGGCCTTGAGCGAGGCCCGGAAAGGGGAACCCGGGATCTCCATCAAGCGGGGGGTGCTCTCCTTCTGCTTTGACTACGATCCTGAAAACAAGACCTACGTATTTAAGATGTTCCGGATTACCGGAACGGCGATTCTCATTCTGGTTGTCGGCTTTGTCGTCTTCCTGATCGCACCGTCCAAAAGAAAGAAACGGGGCAGGGGACTGACCCGAAGACCGCCGCCACACGGAGACTAACGCGCAACTCCACGCAACCGACGTACATCTCATGTGAGGATGACATGGAAGCTGTTAAATCTTTTTTTGAAACCCCGGCACCCTCACGGTTTACAGGTATTTGGGCCTGGCTTCTGACCACGGATCACAAGCGTATCGGCCTGATGTACCTTTTCGCCATTGTTTTCTGGTTCTGCCTGGCCATCCTGCTGGGCGGGCTGATCCGGCTGGAACTCATGTTTCCCGGCGAAACCGTGCTCACGGCGGAGCTTTACAATTCCGCCTTTACCCTCCACGGGGTGATCATGATCTTTTTGTTCATCATACCGGCCCTGCCTGCCATATTCGGGAATTTTTTCCTGCCCATGCAGATCGGTACGGATGACGTATTTTTTCCAAAACTGAACCTTCTGTCCTGGTACCTTTACATGCTGGGGGGCGTTGTCGCCATCGCCTCCCTGTTCGCCGAAGGATTCCCGGATACGGGGTGGACCTTTTACGTGCCGTTCAGCGTCTCCACCCAGACCAACGTGTCCACGGCGGTTTTCGCCGCCTTTATCCTGGGATTCGCCTCCATGCTCACGGGGCTGAACTTCATCACCACCATCCACAGGATGCGCAGCCCCAAGATGGGGTGGCTGCAGATCCCGCTGTTTACCTGGAGCCTCTACGCCACATCCTGGGTCCAGCTTCTGGCAACGCCGGTGGTTTCCATCACCCTGGTGCTGGTGATGGTGGAGCGGTTCTTGAACATCGGGTTGTTTGATCCGTCAAAGGGCGGGGACCCCATTTTATACCAGCACCTGTTCTGGATGTACTCGCATCCGGCGGTGTACATCATGATTCTTCCGGGCATGGGCGTGATCTCCGAGATTATCCCGGTGTTCTCCAGAAAGTCCATCTTCGGGTACAAGGCCATCGTCTTTTCGTCCATGATGATTGCCGTGGCAGGATCCCTTGTCTGGGCACACCACATGTACACCTCGGGTATGAGTGATACGGCGGTATTCGTCTTTTCCCTGCTTACCTTTGTGGTGGCGATACCCTCTGCCATCAAGGTCTTTTCCTGGGTGTCCACCCTGTACAAGGGGGCCATCCAGATGACACCGCCGCTGTTTCTGTCCCTGTGTTTTATCTATCTTTTTTCCGTGGGCGGCCTGACCGGCCTGGTGCTGGGGGCTGCCGGCCCGGACGTTCACGTCCATGACACCCATTTCGTGGTGGCCCATTTCCATTTCACCATGTTCGGCGGCACCGGATTCGCCTTTTTTGCGGCCCTGCACTATTGGTGGCCGAAAATGTTCGGCCGGATGTACGATTTCAAGAAGGCTTACATCGCCTCTGCCCTGATCACCGGCGGGTTCATCTTCCACTACGTGCCCATGTTTATCCTGGGGCTTCAAGGCATGCCCCGGCGGTACTACGACTATCTGCCCCAGTATGCCACAGGCAATTTCCTGGCCGGTTTCGGCGCCTTGTTCATGATCATCGGCATTGCCCTGATGTTCTATAACCTGGCCGTGACCCTGCGCCGGGAACGCAACGCCCCGGCAGACCCATGGGGCGGGGTGACCCTGGAGTGGAAAACCGCTTCGCCGCCGCCCCTGCACAACTTTGACCGTGATCCGGAGGTGCTGGACTACCCCTACGACTTCACCGGGGTAAAAGAAAGCCAGGATAATCAGGCGAATCAGGATAAACAAAGCAAACCAAACGCATAAGGGGATGGCCGTATGTCTTTGCATCAGACCTCACCACATGACGATGAAACCGGTAAAAAACTGGGGATGTGGCTCTTTCTCTACACGGAGATTATTCTTTTCGGCGGTCTTTTTGTCCTCTATGCCGTATACCTGACCGTTCACACCGAGGACTTCGTTGAAGGGGGCAAGCAGCTTGACCGGCTGTTCGGCCTGGCCAATACGGTGATCCTGCTGATTTCAAGCTTTGCCGTGGCCGCTTCCATCACCGCTGTTCAAAAATCCCAGAAGGGCGTTGCCCTGGGCAGCCTTGCCGCCTCCCTTCTCTGCGGGCTGATCTTTTTGATCAACAAGTACTTTGAATGGGGGCACAAGTTTGAGATCGGGCTATATCCCAACTCCGAACGGCTTCTGGACGGACCTACCGGCCAGAATATCTTTTTCGGCCTTTATTACGTGATCACCGGGCTTCACGGCATCCATATCGTCATCGGCATGACCGTGTTGGCCGTGGCAATGGCCTATGTCCAGGCCGGAAAAATCACCCCCACCCGGTTTGCCCTGCTGGAAAATGCGGGACTTTACTGGCACCTGGTGGACTTGATCTGGATATTCATCTTCCCGCTTTTTTACCTGATCATCTGAGGGGTTAAAGGAGACCGCTATGACTGACAAGGCACATATCATATCCTACAAGACGTTGCTGATGACGCTGTTGGCCCTTTTTGCGCTCACGGGGATCACGGTGGGCGCCTCCTATGTGGATTTAGGACAGCTCAACGTCTGGGTGGCGCTGCTGATTGCTTCCTTAAAGGGCACCCTGGTCCTTTTGATCTTCATGCACATGAAGTTCGAGGGAAAGGCGCTCCGGCTGTCGTTTATATCAACCATCGGCTTTCTGGCCATCATGATCGGATTCACTTTCTGGGACATTGCGTTCAGGTAAGGAATTATTTATGACTGATCTTATAAATCCTGCAGACCTGGTGGACAGGTCCTTTTATTTTATCATCGGGTTTTCCTTTGTCTTCCTCTTTGCCATTACCGCGGTGATGATTTACTTTGTCATCCGGTATCGCAGAAGCCGCCACCCGGTAGCCGCGGATATCCGGGGTAACCTGTGGCTGGAAATCGCCTGGATATCCATTCCCACGGTGATCGCCATGTTCATGTTCGTATCCGGATGGCAGGCTTACACAGGCCTTCGGAACGTGCCGGATGATGCCATGGAAATTGAGGTGCTGGGGCAGTCGTTTTCCTGGATTTTTATCTATGACAACGATAAGGAAACCGAAAACGAAATTGTGGTGCCGGTGAACACGCCGGTGAAGCTCAATATCACCTCCATGGACGTGATTCACTCCATGTTCATCCCGGCCTTCAGGGTCAAGGTGGATGCGGTGAAAGGGGTTACCACCTATGCCTGGTTCCTTCCTGAAGAAGAAGGGGAGTACTTTTTCCAGTGTACGGAGTTCTGCGGCACCGGTCATGCCGATATGACCGGGGTGGTCAAAGTGGTTTCCCAGGATGAATTTGACGAATGGGTTGAAGAAGGCGATGCGTGGTAACCCGGTTACTCTCCCGGATAACCCTGTTGAGGGCGGGGTTGCGTTTCCTTTCAGGGCCGTACCCGAACTTGTCAAGTTTCATCTCAGCCTTTACATTGCCCTTTCCGCGATGGCAGGTCATGTGCTGGCAGCCGGAAGGTTTTCCCTTGATAGCTTAACCCTTGGCGGCCTGACCCTTCTGCTGTCCTGCGGATCTGCCGTTCTCAACAATATTCAGGACAGGGTGTGGGACCAGGACGCTGAAAGAACCCGGGACCGGGTGTTGGTGAAACACAGCAATATGTTGTCACGGGCAGCCGTGCTGGCAGCCCTGCTTATTTTTTCCGGCCTAAGCGGTCTTTTATGGATTGCAGGGGGCATGCCTTTTTTACTGGGGGCTGCGGCCTTGGGACTGTACAACGGCCTTTACACCCCGCTTAAAAAAATCACGCTCTGGGCCATGGTGCCCGGGATTCTGTGCGGCATGATCCCTCCGGCTATGGGATGGACGGCTGTTGCCCAAGGGATGTCCGCTTCGGATGTTTCCGGCCTTTGGATCGTCATGGCGGCACTTGGATTCTGGCAGTTGCCCCACTATCTGCTCATCAGTCTGCGCCACCCGGATGCTGACGCAGGCATGCCGGAACGCCCCGGATTCAATACCATCTGGTCCCATGAGGAAATCCGGTGGCAGATTCTCATCTGGACCGGGGTGTTCAGCCTCAGCATGACCCTGTTTCAGGTGAAAGGATGGATTGCCTCACCGGGATTGTCCTTGTGTCACATGGCCGTTGCGGTGATGCTGCCCATTGCCATGGGCGTGATGCTTGTACCGTCCGGATCCGCCCGGAGAACAGGGATTTGTCTGGCAATGATCAACCTTTCTATGCTGGTATTTTTAGGCATCGCCGTGCTGGACAGAATCTGACCTTTGTTCCTGCATCCATCCCTTCTCATCTGATTATTCTTCAAATATGTGTGCCAGGTCAGCGTAGCCTTCGGCTTCGAGACGGTCTCGCGGTATAAACCGCAGGGATGCCGAGTTGATGCAATATCGGCGTCCGGAAGGGGCGGGGCCGTCGTCGAATACGTGGCCCAGGTGACTGTCGGCCGTTTTACTGCGCACCTCCACCCGCCGCATGAAAAAGGAATTGTCCTCCACTTCCCGGATTTCATTCTTGTCTATGGGGCGGGTAAAGCTGGGCCAGCCCGTACCGGAATCGAACTTGTCTTCGGAAGAGAACAGGGGGATTCCCGAAACGATGTCCACGTAGATCCCTTCTTCTTTGTTGTTCCAATAGGCGTTGTCAAATGCCGGTTCAGTCCCCTCCTGACGAACCACTTTGTACTGAAGGGCTGTCAGCCGCTTTTTCAGTTCACTGTCTGAAGGCAGTGTCACGTTTGGTGCAGCGGTGTTTGATTCAGGTTCGTTAAACACCTGGTTGTTGCCGTTCTGCCAGAAGTTTTTGATAAACCGGTCCCTGCCGGAGCCGGCCCGGTAAAACTTGTAGCGGATGGGGTTTTTGCTGTGGTAGTCCTGGTGGTATTCCTCTGCCTCAAAAAACTGGGAGGCGGCAAGGACTTCCGTGGCCAAGGGGGCGTTGAAAATCCTTGCCGCTTCAATTCTTTTAATCATTGCAATGGCTTGTTTTTTTTGCTCCGGGCTATGATAAAACACGGCCGGCCTGTACTGGCTGCCCCGGTCCACGAATGATCCTTCCCCATCCGTGGGGTCAATCTGCTGGAAAAAAATCTTGAGCAGCTCCCGGTAAGAGATCCGGGAGTGGTCAAAGGTGACCCGGACAGCCTCTGCATGTCCTGTGGTGCCCGAGGACACCTGTTCGTAGGAGGGATTTTCCACACGGCCGCCGATATATCCGGAGACCACATCAAGCACCCCGTCCTGGCCTTCAAATGCTGACTCCACACACCAGAAACAACCGCCGGCAAATGTTGCCTGTTCGACGTTTTCTTTCATTGTTTTCTCCTTTGGTTGGGCGGATGACCCGGTGCCGGCGAGCACCAGGAGTATTCCGGCTGCGGCCGCAATAACCACCCCAAATATTTTTATCCCGTTGCGCACAATGCGGAAAAAAGTCATGGTTAGTTCCTAAAAAAATAAGGTAAAACTAATTAATAGAGTAGCAACTTTTTTTGGGGGTGCAAGTCCGGAGATCAGAGATTTTTTTCCAGGGTGATGATCTCTAATAGTCCGGCGTGGAGATCCCGGACGGTCTGGTTGGCGGAAACGCCTAAGCGAAGGGCATTGGATATGTCGAAGACAGCCTCGTCCACGGCTGTTTTTTCACCGCCGGTACCCCGGATCTGGAGGTGATGGCGGGCAACGATTTCTTTGAGTCGATCCCTTTGCCGGTCCAGCTTCGGAAGCCGGATATGGACACCGGCCCGCATGGCTGTTCCGATATTTGTGGGACAGGAGGACAAAAAGCCTAAACCGGGATCAAATGCAAACTTCAGGCAGGCGCTCAGGTGTGCCAGTCCTTTTGCCAGGCGGTTGAATACGGCAGACAGATCCGCATTGGTGGAAAGGGCCATGATTCTCAGGTGGTCCTCTTCATTTACCCAGACCCGAAAGCCCTTGTCACGGCTTAAAAAGACTCCCCTGGCTGTCGGAAAGTCCCGGTTCAGCCCTGCAGCCTCTTGAAATCTGTCGCCTTTGGCAAAGGCGAGTTTCTGTGCCACAAGGGCGTCATAATTCTCTGGGCCAAGATCCGTAAATGAAATGTAGCGCCCGGCCAAATCCTTTGGCAACTGTAACAGGGCATCCCTGGTTTTTTTCTCCAGCACAACCCGTTCTTGCGCCGTCATATGGGGGCAAAAGGGCAGGGAGTTTAAATTTCTGGCCACCCGGATGCGGGTGGAAAGAATGAAACTGCCTTCCGGATCGGGGGCCGGCAGGGATACCGGAGAAAAATCATCCCGGTGGACCCGGGTGTGAAACGGGTCGGCCTCTAATTTGTGATACTCTCGGATAATGGGGGCCAACACCTTTTCAAAAAGGGGGTAGGCGTCCTTATCGCCAATATAGATACCGATACTGGAGTCCGGATTTTCAAGGCCGGACCGGATCGCTGCATCCAGGGTGAAACCTGCGGCTGTCTTTTTACCGGAAAGCGCCGCATACACCTTGGGTGTCAAATGTTTTTTGATGAGGGAGTCGGCGCCGGCAGGAAACCGGGGGTGTTCAGCTTTCATACCTGGACGACTGGGAGGAAATGCCTCGGGCTAGACGGGTCTGGATTTTATCCAGAAGCTTGCATTGGGCGTGGCACTTGGGAAGCTCCTTTCTGAACTCGCAGTTCAGGCAGGGGCTCTTGGTCAGGTAGCCGATCTCAAAATCAAATCTGTCGCGTTTTATGGGGTTATTATCCATACCGGTTCTTATTCTAAAGTCAAATTATTGTAACCGCTTTTATATCATTATATGGATGGGATCGTCAATGAAACGATATCCTTGATTTGCCCATGGGGCGCTGGCACTATGCAAAGAAAAAATTTAGTTTGAGTCAAAACCTTGTCATAACAGAGTACAAATGATACATGGGAATCTGGAACATCGTTACGTTAAAAAATCAATGAATACAATTTAAGAATTGAAGGTAGCGCTTGTGGCTGAATCAAGATTCGCAGAACTGAAAGAGAAAGAGAAGCTGGCGAGGAAACAGATTGTCATTGAATCTGCTCTGGCATTGTTTGCCAAGAAACCCTTTTACGAAGTGGGGATGCGCGAAGTTGCCGATGAAGCAGGTATTTCACCGGCCACCATCTACCGGTATTTTCCCAGCCAGGAGGAGTTGTTCAACGAGGCGTTCATCCAGGATATCTCCACAGTGAGCAAAGGCTTTGAAAAACTGGTGGAAAATGATGAGCCGGCCAGTATCGATCAATTTGCCGTCAAGTTCGTCGAACACCTCATTGAAAACGAATCCAGTTTCCAGATGATGACCTATCTGATGCTCAAGGACGACCTGGCACATCCGGTGATGGGCAAGTTTGATTCCGTGACCAAGATATTCTTTGACCTGTTCCAGAAGCTTCTGGTCCGCCACGGTGTGGACCTAAGAGAGGCCAGGCTTTATTCCCATGCATTTATTGCCTCCATCACCGGTATTTTGATGACGTTCAGGAACTCCAGCATCAAAGACCGGGATGCGGTAAAAGCCCATATCATAAAGATAGTGAACCTCACCTCGGACCTATATTCAAAGCAGCTCCTGGACGCCTGATACGGACGTTCGGGGCGCTGCCCCCGGTCGTCTTGACAGTCTCCTTTTTTTTACTATATTACAGAGCAAAAAACACGAAGCCGCACCATCGGGGACGTGATGCTGGCGGTGTATGGCGTGAACCTGCGTCCATCCGATGCAATCACCCGGCCGGCCACCCCCCCCCGAACGTGTGGCTCCTGCAGTGTAAGGAAACCACGTCCATGGAAGAATTAACAAAAGCGATCGAACAGGCCCACCTGGCCGTCAACCGAATCCGCAGTGAGGTGGGCAAGGCACTGGTGGGGCAGGAAAAATTGGTGGATGGTCTTTTGACCGGTCTGTTAACCTCCGGCCACGTCCTGATCGAAGGGGTGCCGGGACTTGCTAAAACATCTGCGGTCAAAGCCCTTGCCGCGGCCATCCAGGCCGACTTCAAACGTATCCAGTTTACCCCGGACCTGCTGCCGGCGGATCTGACGGGTACAGAAGTTTACCGCCCCAAAACATCAGATTTCATTACCCGTAAAGGTCCCCTGTTCAACAATATTATCCTGGCGGATGAGATTAACAGGGCACCATCCAAGGTCCAGTCCGCCCTCCTGGAGGCCATGGAGGAAAAGCAGATCACCATTGGTGATGAGACTTTTGCCCTCCCGTCTCCTTTCCTGGTCCTGGCCACCCAGAATCCCATTGAGCAGGAAGGTACCTATCCCCTGCCCGAAGCCCAGGTGGACCGGTTTATGCTAAAGGTGCTGGTGGACTACCCGGACCGCAGCCAGGAATTGGAGATTCTCAAAAAGACCAGTTTTGGGGCAGCGGACGAAATTCAACCCGTTATTACCTGCGATGAACTTGCCGCCATGAAGGGCTTGGTGGACCAGATCTATGTGGATGAAAAACTCAAAGGGTACATCGTGGATCTGGTATTCGCCACCCGGCAGCCGGATCAATACGGAATGGACACCGGCCGTTACATTGAGTTCGGTGCGTCTCCCAGGGCCAGCATTTTCCTGGCAAAAGCGGCCAGGGTGGCCGCCTTTCTCAACGGCCGCGCCTACGTCACCCCCCAGGATATCAAGCTGGTCGGCCCGGACGTACTCCGTCACCGGATTCTTCTCTCTTTTGAGGCGGAAGCCGACGAGGTGACGCCGGACCAGGTGGTCGCAAGCCTGTTTGACTCGGTGGAGGTGCCTTAAATCCCAAGACATGATTCCGGCTCACATCATAAAAAAGATCCGGCAGATTCATATCAAGTCCAAACGGACGGTGAACACCCTTATGGCCGGGCAGTACCGTTCCGTATTCCGGGGCTCGGGTATTGAGTTTGAGGAAGTCCGGGAATATGCACCGGGGGACGAGGTCAAAAGCATTGACTGGAACGTTTCCGCCCGCAGTGGCAAGGTCTTTGTAAAGCTCTACCGGGAAGAGCGGGAGTCCATTGTCATGCTACTGGTGGATATGAGCGCCTCCTTAGGTTTCGGCACAAAGTTCGGCCGTAAACTTGAAAAAACGGCGGAGCTTGCCTCGGTGCTGGCCTTTAACGCCATCAAAAACAACGATAAGGTGGGGGTGATCTTTTTTACGGACCGCGTGGAAAAATACATTCCGCCAAAAAAAGGCGCCTCCCACGTCTGGCGGGTGATCAAGGAAATATTCACCTTTCAGCCTGAAGGTATTGGTACCGATGTGGCCCAGGCCTTGGACTTCATGTCCAAGATTTCCAAGAAGCGCAGCTTTGTCTTTGTTATTTCCGATTTTTTGGGCCGCAGCGGGCAGACCTACGAGAAGGCGTTGAGAATCCTTGGCCGCAGGCATGAGGTGGTGGGGGTGCGCGTCTATGATAATGGCGCCTTTCACCTGCCCCGCACCGGCATGGTAACGGTGACGGATTTTGAAACCGGTGGCTCTTTGGTATTGGACGCAGGCGATACCCGCACGCGGCGCTGGTATACCGATGCCCGGCAGACTGCGCATGCGGATACGGCCCAAGTCTTTTCCAGGTCCCGGATTGACCTGGTGGATCTTTGCACCGAAGAATCGGTTTCCGATGTGCTGACCCGGTATTTCAGGCTCCGGGAACGGCGGTTAAGGTAGGGAGGTCATCTATGTCGGAGCCCATGACAGATATTCACGATATCCGGCCCCCGGTGATGGTGGGGTTGGACCCTGAAACGGCAAGACTTGGGATGTGGGTACTTGGCGGTGCCGTGGTTTTACTTGCCGTCATCCTGCTCGTCCGCTACCTGTGGAAGCGCCGCAAAAAGAATAAGATAGAGGATGTGGTGGCACAGGTCCCCCCCTATGAGGCGGCTGTCCGTTCCCTGGACCGGCTGGCCCTGGATCCGGGCAACGATGCCAAGGCTTTTTACTTTGACCTTGGCCATACGTTAAAAGCCTATCTTGGCGGTTCTTTTGGGTTGAACTGTCTTGAAATGACCACCCCGGAATTGATCAGGTCCCTGAAAGGCCTTGCGCTGCCGGATACCCTGAAAAGCGAAGTGGCCGCCTTTCAGGATCTGTGTGACCCGTTCCGGTATGCCCCGCTGGCAGGAGATCTTGCTCCGGACCGGAAACGGGTCGCAGCGGACCTGGATAAGGCCAAAAAGCTGATCTTCGCCGTGGAAGAAGACATTCAGGCCAAACGGGCCGAAGCCGCAAACGCAACCAATGAAACGGAGGCTGCATCCTGATGTTCCGCTTTGCCTCCCCCTGGTTTCTGCTGCTCATGATGGTGCCCTGGGGGTATCTTATTCTCTGGTGGCGGCAGGTGCTTGGATTTCCCCGTCAGGACACAGCTTCCGGCCTGAAAATGCCCTCCTTATCAGGGATCGCAGGACCGCCGCCGTCCCCGGGACTTATGGTCGGCAGGCTGCTGCCGGTGTTGAAGGTTGTCGCCATTTCACTGATGGTGCTGGCCCTGGCAAGACCCCAGGCCGGTGAACGGAAAATCAAAATGATGACCGAAGGGGTGAACATCATCCTGGCCCTGGACCTGTCGGAATCCATGCAGGCACTGGATTTTAAGCGGGATGAGAAAATTGTCACCCGGCTTGACGCGGTCAAGGGGGTGGTGTCGGACTTTATCCTCAAGCGGGAAGGGGATCGCATCGGCATGGTGGTTTTCGGTTCCCATGCCTTTACCCAGCTTCCCCTGACCCGGGATTACAATACCATTGCCTTTATGCTGGACCATCTGAAGATCGGTGCGGCAGGCCCCGCCACCGCCATCGGTGACGCCATAGGTATCTCCTTGAAGCGCCTGGCGGATGTGGAAGCGAAATCAAATGTCATTATCCTGCTCACCGACGGTAAATCCAATGCCGGAGAGCTTTCCTGGGAGGATGGCATGCGGATCGCCGCCAAACGGGGGGTGAAGATTTACACCATCGGCGTGGGGTCCAAGGGCAAGGCCCCCTTCCTGGTGGATGGATTCTTCGGCAAACAATATGTCTACCAGAAGGTGGATGTGGATTTTGATGCGCTCAAGACCATTGCCGATACCACCTCCGGAGTGTTTTTTCAGGCGAAAGACACGAAAGGGCTTGAAGACATCTACGCCATGATCGACCGATTGGAAAAGACCGAGGTAGAGGTGGATAAATGGGTGGAGTACCGGGAATTG
>MDTD01048021.1_pt1 | contig 19237 bp, 13 predicted proteins | sample 811221 | NCBI WGS metagenome assembly MDTD01 (sample SAMN05326646, study PRJNA326480) | marine metagenome | isolation source: seawater | place: Pacific Ocean: South West | collected 2011 | reverse complement strand
CCACAATGTCTCTAACTCATCTGTCTTGGGGGCTTCCGGTTCAGAGGCGAGGAGTTCCTGGACGCTGGCCTTCTTCTCTCCCTGGGGACGAGCAGGCGTACTAACCACCGTTGCTTTCGGGGTGGCTTTGATAGCGGACTTCTCGTCGGCGCTGACAGGAGTATTCGATGGTTCTCTTTCTATCTCAGCAATTTGGATGTTGGTGGCTGAGTCGTCTAAATTGATAGCTTTTTCAGTACTTTCTACCATGGTCACCTTTCTTGTAAAACCGCACTGCCCTTAGTTCTATCTGTGATAGCTTTGTGACGGTCCATATATATGGGGAGTACTAGCGCTGGACCGGGCATGCGTAAGTTTTGACGCTAGCGAGAATATTAGCGAACTTCTTCCACTAAAGTCAAACTGCTTAGCATCCGGGGAAAGTCCTACGGTGTAAGGGTTTACAAGATTGATTAAGGTCGACGACTTCGTAAAGACTGCAACCATGTGGATTCTCGGCGGTTTAGATTAAATAATTGACAACGGCTTGCTGCTTTACAATTGACCTTAAGTCCGAATATTTCATAATCATAAGGATTTTAAGAACGAATGATTTTTCCTGTTCTATATCTCTTTTGACGGAAAAGCCCTACGTTCAATAGTAAGGCGGGTTGACTTATATATTTAATCGCCCGAAAGATCGATATGTCTGTGCTTGGGGCGTGTTTATGTGATCCGCTTAATTTAGTTGTGTCGACTGAATATGTGAATTTGAGGTAATTAATCTGGATGTCAGGAGGGGCTTCGGGCTAAAGCTTCAAATCCACATATTTGCTGAATTTTGAGGAATCGGCCTGACCCTGTCGATCATTTATGCATGTTCAGCTTTCGGGCAAGAGCCCTGGAATTTCTGGAGAGGTCGAAAACCAGACAAGCACTATCAGGCTTGAGCTTGGCTTTGAGAAATTGATTGAATTCTTCATCCGAGCCGGTCACTAACTTGGTTGCGGTCTCTTTGGTTCGACTATTGAGGCTGCGCCTTAAAAGGGTATCGACCATGGTGAATATGTTTTTCTCTCTCTCCATCACCGAGGATCGGATCAAGTAGTCTTTCAATTCTTTCAGTCGACCCTGGGGGAGCCCCTGGTCCACCAGGCGGTTCAGCGTCGATTTCAGGGAGTCGAAAGAGGAGACGAGTTCATTTTTGCCTGAAATGATCCTGGCGGTCCAGAGGCTATGGTCCGCTGCTGCCTGAGCTTTTAGAGAAATACTCTTGTCCGGCAATAGAGAATGAACCGGATGCCCGTTCAGGGCACAGTTGAGAAGGGACAGATTGGCGAGAATGCTGCCGTCTCTGTCTTCATAGAGCTTGCCCATTAAGAGCGCCTGGGGTTCTGGAGTAGAGCTATCTGATTGATTATTTAGTACTACCTTCAATACAGTTCTGGAGTTTGGTTGAAGGCCAGGCGATACAACCTTTTTAGCATCTTCTGCCGGCTGCCAATCGCCAAAGACTGCCTGTACCAGTCCTTTAAATTCTGTCATGGTGATATCTCCGGCTGCCGCCAGAGTCAGCTCCGCCGGATTGACGGTTTTCTTCCTGAACTCCCGCAGGTCATCGGGACCGAGCCCTTTTATATCCGCAACCAGCTTGTTTATTTGGACCGGACCGTAAGGGGAATCCTTTTGCAGTAAGTTTCTGAGCAGATGATCCTTAAGTTTGTCTTTCGACGCTTCGTAGTTGAAGAGGGCTGTATCAATTGCTCGTCTCTTTGCCGATACGAGCTTCGCATCGGAGATATCCGGGTAGCGGATATGATGGGATATCAGCTTCAATAGTGTTTTGAGGCTCTCTCTGGTAGCGTTGCATTTCAATACTACGTTTTTGGCTTCGGTTCTGAAGCTGAGAAGGTCTTCTTTGCTCAAACCCCTGTTGCTTTGAAGAATAAGAGATTTTTTCCTGGTGATTTTTTTTGAGTCCCCGTTCATAAGGGCGGTGTTTAACTGACTCACTCCATGTTTGTCGGCGGGCTCCTGGGCAAAGCCGCAGTTTAAGGCGCCTTTAATGCCTATCAGACCGGAGTTTGGCACTGTGAATACGACAAGCTTGATTCCGTTTTTTAAAACGGTCTCTTGCTGTTTCATGTTCGAGAAGTGAATCGGATTATTGCTTTCTATCTCAGGGCTCATGGAGGCGGGATCGAAATCCGAATTGGAATTAGCGTTCGTATTATTTCCCTGGGCAGTATCTGAGGATGGAGTGGTGGTGCCCATGTCGGCAACATTGTAGTCTCCGTCAGTCTTTATGGATGCTTTCGCTTGCTTCGTTTTATAGACTCCCACGGTCGAATTCTCTCGGCAGATGTAGGCTTTGGCCACTCTCTGGATATCAGAGTCTTTTACCGAATCTATCAGCCGGAGCCATTCTTCGGAGAGGGAATGACTCTCCAGGGAATCGAGAAATCCATGTTGATAAGCCGCCTCGTAAGGACCTGAACTTGCCTTCAAAAAGCGCATTCGTGCACGTTTCTTTGCCCTGGTCAGACTGATTGAATCAATGGATATATCGCCGATAGTACCAAGCAGTTCGTTGAAATCTTTTAATACCACTTCCGGTGCTACATCCGGTTCACAGGAAAAATGGACTTTGAAAAGACCGCCACCGCGACGCAATTCTAGATTGGCTCTTGCTTCCTTGCATAGAGAGTTCTCTAGAAATCTGTTTTTCAGAAGACCGTGGACACTATTGTCAAAGAGTGATTCCAGTACTATAAGCGGTGCTATATTTTTGCTGGCGAGACCGGGGGTATTGAAAGCGACAAGGATCTCGTTCCTCTTGCCATTGATGAATTTCGTAAAAGACTTTTCACCGCCCGATTCAGGACTCTGACCATTAGCGGCTTCGGCATTTTCCGATACGTCCGGGTGAGGGGGTTGGACCTGGGCTTTGACCGCGCTCAGGGACCTGCTCGATGCAAATTGCTTTTGCACCGATTGAAGAACTCTTCCGCTATCAAACTTTCCAGCTATAACCAGGGTTACCGGTGCTTTTTTAAACTCTTCGGAATAAAACTCTTTGACTTTTTTGACCGACTGCACTCTCTGTATGACCGGGACTCTGGGTAATTTTAGAGCCTTTTCATCGGGGCGATTCTTGCTGGCAGCCAGAGCTCTCACCTCTTCTTCCAGGTGACCAAGCCCATTAAGCTCTTTTCTCATGTTGGCTTTACGGTTGTATTCCGCCATTCCATCAAGAATGATCTGGGTATCGGCATCCTCTAAACTAGCATTTAGCCTCTTCGCCTGAATCTTCAAGCATCCTTCCAGATCAGAATCCACGGCGTTTATCACAAAAGCTGTGAAATCGTCGCTGACAAAAGAATCGAATTGCGCGGCGCGTTTTATCAAGCCCACGGCGGTACTCTTTTCTTTGAGCATCGGCTCGAGGTTCAAGATGTGTTTCAGGGCATAACAGGCTCCGGCGGAGCTTCCGTCGGCGGAGGAGCCCTTGTGGTACCAGAGCTGGCATGAAACCATTGGAAAGGAAGGCTGATTGATAAGAATCACTCGCAGTCCGTTCTTGAGTACGATTATCGAAGAGCCTGACTTGATCAGATGGCTCTGATGTTTCGAGCCGGCCGGATTTGTAGTCTTATTGATCTGGCTCGGCGGACTGATCTGAGATCCGGCTGCTGGAGCGGCCAGAACCTTCGACTGGGCGCTCATGGCGCCAATTGTGACCAATCCCAGAAACAGGGAGCAGAAAACAGGAAAGAGGTGGTTTGACCCCGCTATCCTTTTATTTACATGCTTATCTATCATCTTGTTAATAATCTTGCTTTTCAGAGGCCCGGTTGGGACAGACGCCTATGAAAGCAGATGATAAATTCCAATACCAGGCAAATTCCAGACTCTTTACATAAGTGTTAATGAGATCCATTTGCAAGACTAATGGATATACTTATTGATAGAATTTATCGTTTACGGGAGCCGGAGCCGATTTGAATGGGCGTCAAGATTCAAACTAAGAATTCGGAGAAGAGTTTTGACGGCTCCAGGCAAGAGAGTGCCGGTTTTCAGAAGATTGCTCTGGTTGGAAATCCCAACGTCGGCAAGTCTGTTATCTTTAACGCGCTCACCGGTCTGAGCGCCGATGTCTCGAACTATCCCGGAACAACAATCGATATCGCTTCCGGCTTAATGGGCTCCGGAGGCGATCATCTCTGCGATACACCTGGAGTCTACGGTGTTTCGTCCATGAATGACGAAGAGAAGACGGCCCGTAGTCTTATTCTTGAAGCTGATGTTCTCGTAAATGTTGTATCCGCATTGAGCCTGGATCGTGATCTCTTTTTGACTTTGCAGCTCATGGATATGGGCAAGCCGATGATACTGGTTATAAATCAGTGGGATGAGGCTCTCAATCACGGTATAGAGATTGATTTGGAGAAGTTTTCGCAGTATTTCGATTTCCCTGTTTTGACCTGCGTGGCCGTTGAAGGAAAAGGGCTTGAGAAGATTGAGCCGGCTCTGGAAAAGGCTTGCCCCGGACGCTCCTCTTCCGAATTGGAAGAGATGCTGGGACCGGTGATGGAAGCCGGACTGCCGAGACCGGCGGCTCTCCTTGCCCTGGAAGGCGATGAGGTCACCCTGGAGTCATACAACCCTAACCTGCTTCCGGTTCGGGCCCTCATATATGGTGCTCGTCGAAAGCAAGTGGATAAGATTGTGGAGGAGTGCGTCACAGACCACTCGGTGGCGACGCGGTTCTCGATTAAGCTCGGTCGATTTTTGCTTCACCCGGTCTATGGTACCGGTGTGGCGGCGCTGGTTTGTTATCTAATCTTCTATCAGATGCTGGGGGTCTGGATCGCCGGGGACCTGGTTGAGATTACCGAGAACCAGACAATGAAAGTTTATTACGAGCCAAATATTCGCAAGCTAGCTTCCTTTGTCTTTCCCTGTGAAGTTTCGGATGGTTCTAAGTCGGTCGGGCTTCCGGAGGGGCGGCTGACCAATATCTATAAAGATGAGGGTAGAAGCAACAGCGAATATGAAAAACTGGTGGCTCAGACCGCTCCCCAGGACTTGCAGTTTGATTTCTGGCGATACCGGGACAATTTCTTCAGCATTGTGGGAAATACCCTGGTCGGTGAGTTTGGGATCCTGACCCTTACAGTTACTTATTTACTTGGACTTTTGATGCCTCTTGTAATCGGCTTCTATCTTGGTCTCAGCCTGATGGAAGATTCCGGGTATTTGCCGCGACTGGCTGTTCTGGTCGATCGGATGATGAACAAAATCGGACTTAACGGCAGAGCGATTATTCCTTTGATCTTAGGATTGGGATGTGTGACCATGGCTACCATAACCACTCGTCTGTTAACCAGTCGCAGAGAGAAGTTGATTGCTACTGCACTACTGGGAGTGGCTATCCCTTGCTCTGCGCAACTGGGTGTAGTTTCCGGAACTCTGGCGAAGACCGGAGGGCTTCTTGCCTGGTGTGTCTATGGTGGTGTGGTGTTCGGGATGCTCGCTGTCACCGGTTTCCTTTTACACAAAATTTTGCCCGGTAAGTCAGAGGCTTTGATGATCGATTTGCCGCCAATGAGAATGCCGAGAGCGGACAATGTATTTAAGAAGACCTGGAAAAAGTCCTGGAGTTTCTTGAAAGAGTCGACTCCGATGTTCATTCTTGCCGGTCTGGTCGTCTCCGTCGCCCAGATGATCGGACTGTTAGACTGGTTTATCCGGGTGCTGAATCCTATAACCGTCAACTGGCTCAATCTTCCTGCCGATCCCCGGATTGCCACAACGTTCATCCTCGGAATTGTAAGAAGAGACTTTGCCTCCTTCGGATTGACCGAAGTGGCATTGACCTCAGTTCAAGCTGTCACGGCTATGATTGTGATCACGCTCTTTGTCCCCTGTATTGCGACGGTCGGGGTGATGATTAAAGAGAGAGGCTTTAAGGTTGCCACAGTAATCTGGGTCGGCTCCTGGTTAAGTGCTTTCCTTATCGGTGGACTGCTTGCCAAGGTGTTGCCACCCTTCTTTGCCTTATTCGGTGTGAGCTAAAACGCTTCTATTCGCTTGCTTTTGAAATTTCTAGATTACTTTCTGAATCGATCTGGTTTACAACCCGTGGATAGTTGTTGTCGACTTTGTATAATTAAACCTCAGAAGAACCTTTGGGATATGGCAGGCGTAGCCAAGTGGTTAAGGCACTGGATTGTGGTTCCGGCACTCGGGGGTTCGAATCCCCTCGCTTGCCCCATTTTTTTGATATTGCTTAAATAGCCTGTTTCATTTTTGATTTTGAAGCAGGCTTTTTCTTAGCTTGAATCTCCGCAGGAACGAAAAGCATCACGGTGGCAGAATTACATCACCGGAAAGAAAAACGCGCGTTTTTCTTTCCGGTATTGGGATCTGTTGCTCTTGATAAAATTTCAGCTTTCATTTGGCCTGGGGGCTGGCCTCGCGAAAAAATATGGTATTAAAAACAGTGGCGCAATCCGGCAAGAGCCGGAATTCAAAGTTCATGCCAAAATCATGCCAAAGTCAATCATAAGTCACAAGTCTTAAGTCGATCAGAAGTCGCCCAAAAGTCATTCAGACAAGACATGATTCTCTAAAATCTATTTTTTAGCCACCATCTCTTCAATAATGGCAGGGTTTGCACAGACAGAATATAAGCTCCGCTCGGAATGAGAGCATCAAGGATGGGCTTTTCCGAACCTATGGATTTGAATAAGAGAGCCGCTGCAAAATACGTGATCAATGCAATAACTATCTTCCTGAAGGTGGATGTTTCCCAGGCTTTATCACCTTCGACTCGTCTGTTTCTAGCTTGAATTTTTTCGATGTCCAACCCCAATTCAGCCAGTCTCGCATCCTGCGCTTTCAATGAAGTCTCCAGGCGCTCCATACTTTCCAGTAACTCATTCTGTTTTTTGGATTGGTTAGATTCGGACACTTATGCGCATTGCCTTAGTTAACGGCACTGAATATTGCCTCTGGTTCTGAACGTCTGCCCCGTCATGCCTGGAAGCATTAGCAATCTGATTTTAACAGAGGCGCTTCCAATAGGATAAAATTAGGCATTCCGGCCATAAGATTCAGACCTTTGATTGATGGCCGACTAACTAATTTAGATCTAGACTCTATTTATCTCCGTTCACAGGGGATGAAAGTCCGTGTCCAGAGTCGTTGACTAGATTTCGCGTAATTGCTCATTTCCGGAGGCGAGTTCCCATGGCAACCAAAACCGCAGATAAATTGGACGCCCTTACCCTATTTGAACAATGTCAGGAAGTTCCAAATCTTACTGTCGTTGATGTTAGAAGTCCTCTGGAATTCCAGAGCGAGCATATTGAAGGCGCTATCAATCTTCCGGTTGATAGCATCGAAGAGAAGGGTAAAGAGTTACCCCTCGACAATGAGTTGGTTTTTGTTTGCAGAACCGGTACCCGGGCGCGTAGAGCCCTAGAGATGGCCAGAGAAGCAGGTTTGACAGCCACTCTTCTTGACGGCGGCATGCTCGCCTGGAAGAAGCAAGGCTTACCGGTGGTGGAAGGAAAGAGGCGGCTTCCTGTTGATCGACAAGTTCAGCTCACCGTGGGCGTAGGGATTTTGACCAGCGTGGGTCTTGGTCTCACTGTCAATAGATGGTTTCTGGCTCTGGCTGGAATCTTCGGCGCCGGATTGACCTATGCCGGGCTTTCCGGAACATGTGGACTGGCCAAGGCTCTGGAGAAAGCTCCCTGGAATAAATTGGAGTCGCCTTCGGAGAAAGGCTCTTCCTGCAGCGGCTCAGGAAGCTGTGGTTCGAAATAGCCAGGAGACCTCCTGATTGAGAGGAGATAGTGCAAGTGCGATTTTTAGCGATTGTCATATTAGTCTTTTGCACCACTGCTCTTTTTCCGTATTTTGCAGAAGGGGCAAACTGTCCTTACTCTAAGAGTAAATTGGGTGCGGCAAAATGTGAGAAATTCGGGGACACCAACGTCCTTAGATTTGATACCAGGGGTAAAGCCAAGGCTCACATTGTTTGCGTTCATGGACTGGGTTTATGCGCTAAAGCCTATATTCCGTTTGCTGAAAGGATGTCGGCCGACGGCTATCGAACCTGCTCCATCGACGTCAAAGGATTTGGCGCCGGTCGTGATAATGACGGCGATAAACTAGAGCTTTCCGATTCGATTGCCAGAATAAAAGAGCTACTCAGCTATATTCGCGAGAACGAGCCGAACACGCCTACCTACCTGGTGGGTGAATCCATGGGCGGTGCCATCGCCATTGCAGTGGCGGCCAGATACCCTGAATTGGTTGACGGTATCATCTGTTCCGCGCCGGCCTGGAAAGTTTATAAGCGCAAGAGAACCACTGCTAAAAGTATTTTTGACCTTGTGATGACCTCTCCGGGACCGGCGGCCAATTCAATAATGAGGCAGGCCACTTCAGACCCCCGGCTCAGGGCTCACTGGAGGAAAGATCATGATCATACCCTTGATCTTTCTGCCGGGGAAGTTATCTCTTTCATGCGTTTTATCGGTAAGACTCCAAATCGTGCCGCAAAACTGGAAGTTCCGGTCCTTTTGATCCATGGACTTGAAGATCATTTGATCAAGCCGGAAGGAACAGCTGCTCTATTCAAGAAGATAAAGACCGACAAGAAGTGCTTGTTATTCCTCGATAAGGGGGAACATTTGATTCTGGAAGAGAATCAGTTCAATGACACTATCATCAGTGCTATTGAAAGATGGATCAGTGATTGCAGTTGTCCTGTACCGGCAGAGAAGCATGTGAATGCGGTGGTTATTTTCAAAACCGGTAAGTTCGACAATGAGAAGAAAGAGCGCCTCCATCGCATCTTTCACCTGGCCGGTGTCAATCGATTTAGGCTCGAGCGGCACAAATTCGGAAAGAGAGGAAAGAATGGAGATGAGTTGATGGTAGTGGACTATGATGTCGATGCTGCTTTTGAAGTGGAGCCGACCCGGGCTCTCAAGGATAGCGGACTGCTTCCCCAATCCGAGCCGAAAGATAACTGAACCAGGGGCAGTAGTTGTTTCGGAGTTGAATTAGTACATGATTCAAGCTTCGGATTTAAGCGACTGGCTGCAATAAAGACAGAAGTCAAAAGATGCTGAAGTTTCCGCGCTGCAATGTGGACAGACAATACTTCCTTTGATACCACCGGCAAGGAGTTCCGGTTCGACGGAGGGAAGTTTACTGTCTTCTTCCCGCTTCAGTACAGCCATTTCTTCAAGCCCTGGTTCACTTTTAGGAACATTCTTCTCAGGTAGTACAGGGCTGTAGGTTTCATATCCGCTTACAAGCGCGTTGGTGCTATCGGCGGTGGCGCTATCGGCGGTGGCGCTCGGCTCGACTTCCAGGCTCCTTTTAATCGCTTCTAAATCGGCTTCGATATTTGCCTCTCTGGTCGCTTCGAAATTTGCCTTTATTATCGCTTCGCTCCTTTCCACTATTGTCGCTCCGTTCTCTTCTTTCTCTTCCTTGCCACCATCGGCATCTTCGGAATCCGAGTCCCGGACTTCCTCCTGAAGCTCTTGTCTGATTTCTGAATCTTCTTCTTTATTCAGACCGGAGCGCAGCTTCTCTTCCATGGTCAATAGATTGCTTCTTTCCTGGTGCGAAAACCGGAAGGATCCGGAAGCTTTATATCTGTTGAGCGGGTCGTTGAACCAGTTCCCTGTGAAAGTACACCCATGGTGGCTGAGTTCGCCCTGGTAATATCTGATCCCTTTTTCTCTTGCTCCTTGCGTGCCGGTCTTAACCACCGAGCGCAGTCTGCTTATGAGCTTGACCCGGGGATAGTCTATGATGCCGTCGACTTCGGCGACTCCGAACTGGTCCACCAGCTCTCCTGTTATAGCCCCATCCAAGACGGTTAGACGCGCTCGGACAATTTCGCCAATCTCACTTTCAATCTTCAGATTCATGCTTTCGCTGTTGCTCTGAATGCCTTCCCATTCTCCTACTATCTCTTCACCTCGGGGGTCGTCGGCGGTGGGATCGAGCAGCCAGTTTTTTTCGAAAGTGGCAAGAATTGACTTCTCCTCTTTCTTTCGACCGAAAAAGGCAACAAGACCTATAACTAAACCGGCTCCTAAAACTAGTTCGAACATATTGCTCACTCAACCTTCTTTGAGAAGATATTTTGTCATTATTCTGAACTTCTGTCTTCTAATCCTTTATTATTTGCTCGATGAACTTTCTCGCTTACAGATTTAAACCCGGAGAAGATCTCTATGATGCGCTGGAATCCAGCGTGCAGGCAGCCGCTCTGGATGCTGCTGCCATAGTAACGGTGGTCGGTTCGCTTACCTGTGCCTCTCTTCGTCTGGCTTCCAAAGAATCCGGGTCTCTTTTTCAAGGACCATTCGAGATTGTCTCCTGCGTCGGCACCCTCAGTAAGCACGGCAGTCATATACATCTTTCCGTCTCCGACAAAGATGGGGAGATGCTGGGCGGACACCTGATGCCCGGATCTCTTATTTATACAACCGCTGAAGTGGTAATCGTCGATCTTAGTGTCGGATGGTGCTTTGAACGTAAACAGTGCCAGGAGAGTGGCTACCTTGAGTTGGATCCCGTCCGCCTTGACTGAAGCCTTCATTGCAGGCAGGATCCAATCCCTTAACCACGATCTTACTCTGGCTGGAACTTTCTCCTAAGTTCCAGTCTGCCCATGGTGAAACAGGTGTATGGGCTATAAGCAAGGATCGTCTTCAATGAAAGGAAAAATAAACACCACCGCAAAGCGAGTGATTCAACTGGTTTTACTAGTACAGCTACTACTATCCGGTTCGGCGATTGCCTTTGATTTAGAAGGAAGAGCCGTCATCAGTGATTTGGATGACCTGGAAGGGATGGAGTGTATAGAAGAGATCGAGCGATTTTCAGAAAGCGGAAAGGGCGATGCCTCCCAGGAAAGTCTGGAAGTTGGATATGACAGTAACATCATAGACAGTGCCATCCAGTCTGTGAATCTGGATGAAGAGTTAGCTGAAATACCCCAGAGCGGACAAAAGATTGAAGATTTTATACCTATGAACTGGCGGTTGGAGTCGGAAGCCTCGGGAGATTTGAACGGTGACGGTCTTGATGATTCAGCCATCGTTATAAACCGTCCTGAAAACAAGAGTTGTTTTGCCGATGATCTGGCTCGCTGCGTTATTGTTCTAATGCAAAGTCGTGATGGTCAAAAGGTTTTACGTCGGGCTGCCTTGAATCGTTCGATGGAGAGATTTGATTGTGCGCTTATGTCCTGTGTCTCCTTAAGCATTGAAAACGGCAATCTCATTGTTGAGAGTCGTTGGGGTTCCAGGGAGTTGACTATTGAAAAGTATCAATTCTCTTTCAATACTAAAAAAGCTTGTTTTCAAATGACTGGTAAGGAGCGTCAGCAGTTTGATAGGCTCAGTTACGACGGTTGCGAGGAGAGTTGTGACTTGGTCACAGGAGAGAGTATCTTTCAGACCATACGAGCCGGTGACGTTGTCTCCAGCCGCAAGCAGAAGAGAAAAGCAGAATCTCTGAAGCGGTTTGAATCGGTCACTTTCTAATTTGTCTCCGATTTTAAAGTTCTGTTCCATGGTATCTATTTAGAGGACTGAGTTGATATAAACTAAGCAAAAAGTTTTGATATTTCGATCACTTGGAAGCTCAGACACTTAGATCCAGAGATGGAGGCAGAGCCATAGAATCCGGTAAGAATCTCGAAAGGGATAAAGTGCGCCTGGACGAAAGACCCAGGGGCGATAGTCTCAGGCGCATGCTTGAGAACAGCAGGGCTGGTGTTCTGGAACTCTCCTGGTTCGATAGGGATAGTCAAGAAGAGTATCTTCTGGAAGTCGACAGGCAAAGCCAGGGTAACAGTGATTTTATCTGGAGACTTTTCACACGTTTTGACAGCAGCGTCATCAAACGCTGGCAAAAGGAGACACTGGACTGCGATCTGGTAGCCAGTAAGCTTTTAGCTCTGGTCGAGGGTGGCAATCGAGTTCATTCCGACCGGGAAGACCGTCGTGCCGTGCGGGAAACATTTCATGCCCTGCCTCAGTTCAATGAGAATAGTGGAGAGATATTTGTAAGCGCCAAGGGACGGATTGAAGAGACTGGTTCTCCGCATTTAAGTAGAACTGAGGAGCAGGGATTCGCCAGAGCAAAGCCTAAATTTCCTGGAAGCGAAGCTGATGTGGCTCGCCCCAATGGTGCTCCGGCAAAGTATTCAGAGAGTTTGCACCGGATTCCGAGTTTTGCCGATATCGATGTTGAGAAGAAGGATTTTCTCTCGGGCAATCTGGCTCAAATAGAGATTGCTCATTTGATTCAATCTATTCGCACCGGTTCATTGTCAGGCCGGTTGAAGATTAGGCGCTCCAGCTCCTACGTCCATATTTTTTTCGTGGATGGTATGCCGAGTCACTGTGAAGGCAGCCGCGGTACTGGAGAAGATTGTTTTTTGCAAACCCTTTGCTGGACATCCGGAGAGTTTGAATTTGAACCCCGGGTTAAGACCAGCGAACTTTCAATCTCTACTACCCTGGAAAAACTTTTGATTCAGGGTGTCAAGTTGAAAGAGTCGACCAACATGCTCAAACAGATGAAACTGCATATGGAGTCGCCTCTGCGTTGCAAGAGTCGTAGTTTGAGCATGGCCGAGGTGGAGCGACTGCTGTCCTCACAAGATTGCTTCGAGCCTGAATTGGAGAAAGCAATTTACCAGTCTCTCAGTAAGTCGGTTAAATCCGTTCAGGATATCGTAGAAGAGTTCTGGCTGATGCGAAGCAGCTGGGTGCCGGCTCTGGCCAGTTTGATCAAGCTCGGTCTGATTGAAGTCTTTGAGCGTGGCGCGGATAGCCACAATATCGAACCCAAACGGTTAGATGGTTCACTGATAAAGACAGCCGAGAGAAAGCTGGTTAATGTCGAAACATCGATGCTGTCCTATAACTCTTTTCTTTACCAACTTGATTTGCAGATTAAGTTGGCACCAAATGTACCACTAACTCTTATGCTGGTCGGTTTCTTGACCGCCAAAGATCGAGACCGAAATCATTCTTCGAAAATATCCACCGAAGGCTTCTCAATGCTTGCCGGAGAGATAAAGGCAGACCAATCTTTTAATGGATTGGTCGGGCACTATGAAAATGAAATTGGCATATTGATGCTGGATCTTGACCAGAAACAAGCGATGAGAGCCGCCCAATCCGTGTTCGACGCTTTGCCACCCAGCACCCTGGAGCTTGCCATCGCATCGGTGGATACGACCCAGGTCTGCATCGGTTGTGCCAACTTTAGAGAAGATGGAGGAGACCTTCCCCATCTTCTCGGCGCTGCCGAAAAGGCTCTAAACGAAGCATTCTTAAACGGAGGCGGAATAGTATTCGCCCGGGATCTCTAACTAGCTCCAATATGTCCGAGAATATTGTTTCAGCACAGATTTTAGCTCCGGATCAGGTGGCTGATCCCCTCTGTTGAAGAGGCATTGCGAAGATCCCTGTTTTGTAAGGTGTTCTTGGCGTTTTGCCCTTTTCTATAAAGGGTAAATCAATCTGGGATCAACTCATCTTGTGAGGGTCGAATATGGGGAATTGGAAGACGCTCCACGATGAGGGATATTCCAGGGCCAGCCAGGGCGATATGAAGGCTGCCGAAGATTTTTTGATGAGAGCGATAGAAGAAGCCCGCAAGAGCGGTAGGTCCGAGGAGATGGCTAACTCGCAGAACTGCCTTGCCGTTGTTTATAAGCAGGATGGCAGGGGCGATGAAGCACGGACGTTATTCGAGTCCATAATCGAAGCTCAGCCACCCTGTGGGGAACTTGGTTCGGCGTACTCCGGACTGGCTGAGTTGATGTGCGAAAAACAGATGTACTCCAAAGCCTTGAAATTGTTCGACCAGGCTGTGGAGAACTTTATTCAATACAGGCTGGGGCTTGATTTGCACTTTGCCGAATGTAGTCTTTTGCAGTTGATACCCCTGATGCTTAACAGGGTCAAAGAAAGAGAGTTGGAGGAAGCCGAGCTTCTTGAGATAAATGATGCCGTGGACCAGGGGTTTCGAGTTCTCGGCCTGGACAGCAATCTGGAGCCGCAAAAGGTGGTGGAGGCTCTGGATCATTATGTGGACAAGGCCCAGGATGAAATAGTCGGCAATGTGGACAGTCAGAGTCGTTTCCATGAGACCGGTGAAGTTCTGGCGCTCTTATGGGGGCAGCAGCTGGTCAAACGGTTTGGATGGCAGTGGACATATGTTCGTCTCAGTAAAGCTGAGGTTCTTGCTGTGGCAAGCCCGGATCGCTCCCAGATTGTCTATCCGCTCCACTTTCTTTGTGAATGCTTCGAGGACCCGGAGCTTGACTGTACTATTAAACTGGCATTCGAAATGCTCTGCGATGAAGACAGTCCGGAGGGCGAGGCCAATGAGTACGAAAACATTATGGAGAGCGTCTTTCGCATAGTGCCTAAAGAAGGTCGAACAAGAAGTCTTGCCGCTGCCAGGTTGCCGGAGTAGCCTTACTTCAGCGGCTTCCCGCTTTTCCTTTATATCTTCCGTAGAAAGTTACCTGGTAAGACTCCACATCATAGTCTTTGCCAAGTTTGTCTTTTATCTCAGCCACAAGCTCCTCCGGAATGTCACGAATCGCTCCGGATTCCAAATCGATAAAATGATGATGAAAATCCAGGTTGGCGTCGTAACGAACTCTTTTAGGATCGACTGTTACTTCCTTGATAACGCCTGCTTCGACAAGCGCATTGAGGGTGTTGTATACGGTGGCTCTTGACGGTCTCACAGGAAGATTACTGCGAATCTCTTCGTAGACTTCGTCGGCGGAAGGATGGTCTTCCGTGCTCAATAGATAGCTGGTGATGACAACCCTCTGGGAAGTGGGTTTCACCTTGTGATCTCTGAGAAGCTGTTCGACAGCCAGGGTAGTGGTCTTTGAGAAGTGGGAGCTCATGTCTTTAGATTAAATCTAAATAGCTGGTAAGTCAATCGGTTGTCATAGAAGCGTAACCGCTGGCTATATTTATCTTCCGGATATTGGCATGGGTTCTTGGAATCATTTTTCTATCCGCTATATAGTTTTTGGCTATTTCTAAACCCTGAACTTTCTTCAATTTTGCCGATCTCGTAAAATAGGTCGGGTCATATCTGTTGAATTAGGTCACCATGGCAGCCAACTATTTTTCTGTTCAGAGTATTTTTCTGTCTTTAGTATCACTTTTTCTTTTTCTGATTTCGGGCTTCTGGCAAAGCCCGGCTTATGGGGAGGAGGGCGTTTCTCAGAGGCCAGAGACTACAGCTGAACCTCCTTCACAGTCGACTATCACCTATGAAAAGTCTGATGCCCAGCGATTTCTAAAGGACTTTGTCTCCAATCCTGATGTCGTTCAATCCAAGGCTTTTCAGCTGTTCAGCGATGGTAAGGTAGAGCAGGCCAGGGAGAGTCTTTTGGCCGAGCTTGGAGATGCTCGGGCAAGCGGCAACACAAAGCTAGAGATTTCCACCCTCTATTTCCTCGCTCTTCTGGAGCGCAAGGAAGATGACATCAAAACCGCCCTTGAATATCTGAGGAAGATCGGTCTCTTAATAGGTAAGGGCAGCCCGGATTTGTCTGCCGACATGAACTTGAATCGGAGAGTCGCGGACTGTTACTACGATGACCGCAAGCTAGATAGAGCCCTGGCCAGTTATCAGGCCGCACTAATCTCAAGTCGCTACATTCCAGATTCTGATTATGTGCGCATGGAGTTATTGGAGTCTATCTCCGGATGTCTTCAGGCTCAAGGTAAAAATAGGAAGGCACTTGAGTACCTTTTGGAGCTGAAGCGTCTGCAAGAAGCACATTTGAGTACCGAGGACTTGCCTTCCCAGGGGAATTATTTCTGGACTCTTTTGAAACTGAGTTTTCTATACGGAAAGCTGAAAGAGACGGAGAAGCGGGATGCGCTTCGACCCCAGCTTGTAACAATGCTGGAGGACTTTGTTCAGCTTAGAATGAGGCTTGAGGCATCGGACCGGTTGAAAAATATTCGACAGGAATTCTTACTCGACTATTTAAGTAAACGTCGCCCGGCCACCGTGGCCGACTTTCTATATGAAGCATACAATTCCAAATACCGTCTTAAGTCATTGCCGGTGATTGCCTGGAAGAACCCCGCAGCGCCAATAAAGGCAGCCATCATTTGCGTTCACGGAATGGGTCTGGAAAACCAAGCATTCTCTTATTTCGCTAAAGAGATGATCGCAAGGGGATTCTTTGTTTGCGCTATTGACTGCCGCGGATTCGGCTCCTGGCTTGCTTCTCCAGGGAGCGAAAAGATCATGTTCGGTGACACCATTAAAGATATCAAATTCGTTCACGATCTTCTCAAGTCGAAGGACGAGTCGCTGCCGATCTTTCTTCTTGGTGAATCCATGGGCGGTGCCATCGCGCTGCGGGCGGCGGCAAAATATGATCAGGACTTTGCCGGTGTGATAGCTTCGGTGCCCTCGGCTGAACGCTTTCAAGAGAAGCGTATGGCACTGGATGTGGCACTACATTTCTTGAAGAATTCTAGTAAGCCATACGCGATGATGGAGACGATAACGCAGCAAGCCACAGCCAGACCTACTCTTCTTGCCAGTTGGACAGAAGACAGTAAAGCGAAAATGAAAGTGAGCCCCCGGGAGTTGCTCGATTTTTCCATCTTCATGAGGCGCACTGAGGCTGCTTGTAAAAAGATAGAGAAGACACCGACTTTTATAGTCCAGGGTCTCAAAGATGCCCTTGTGAAACCCAGGGGAACCTTCAAGATGTTTGAACATGTTAAGAGCCCCGATAAGGATATGTTCATTCTCGGGACGGCGGAGCACCTTATATTTGAATCGGATTTGCAATGCCAGATGCTGCTCAATACCCTCAATACATGGATGACTGACCACGCTGTCGCGAAGACAACTGAGGCTGGCTCCGGTAAAACGGATTGATTCAATCAGGGTATTGACCGTATCTTTCCTTATCCCCATGGTGTAAAAGAAGTAAAATGGGTCGATTGCCAATTCCAGTGAGTTCCTATGAGTTCAGAAACAGAAAATCCCACTGAAAGTAAGCCTTCGGCAAGGAAGAAGGTAGTAGCTGTCATTTTTGCTCTTCTAGTTTTTGCCTGGCTTGGTACTTTACTTTGCCATCCTTCCATCCGCGCCGAGGGTATGGAAGAGAGAGGTGAGTTTGACCAGGCTCTTGCTCTTTATGATGAGGCTACCAGGAATCCCCTATACAACCTGGATCCAGCCATATATCTTGAAAAAGCGTACTGCTATAGACAGCTAGGTCAGATCGAGAATAGTGAAGCCGAGGTGAAGAAAGCGGAAGCGGCCCAGGCTAAATTCCCCTTTTATTGGTCGACTGCCAACCTGATATCGAATAGAAGTATAGAATTCAAAATTGCCTATGAAAAAGCATTGAATCACCTCTATCGTCAAGACTACAAGAACGCGCTCAAATGTTATGACAAGGCCCTTGCAGAGACCAGAGATTCATTCGCTTTTTCCGGTCGAGGAAAGGTTCATGAACAGCTTGGAGATATGAAGGCTGCCGAGTCTGATTTTAAAAGCGCCATGAGCGCATCCCAGAGTAGATACAGCAAAGAGACCGAGAGCGCCTATCATGAGATGGGGTCATTCTATGCCAGGCATGACCGAGCCGAAGAGTCGCTGCCGTTCTTTGACAAAGCCGTAAGAGCTAGAGCTTGTCCGTCGGCATACCGGGAGCGCGGATTAGTACAATGGAAATTGGGAAAATTAGAAGAAGCGCTTGCTGATTTTAATAAGTCTCTTTCTCTGAAAGAATCGCCAAGCGCTTATTCAAATAGAGCGATGTTTAATCGTGAGCAAAAAGACTTCGGCGCGGCAATTCGGGATATCGATAAAGCCATAGCAATTGCGCCGGATTCGCAAAAGCAAAAGTACGAGGGGATGAAAAAGTATATCGAAAAAGAGATGAACGATCCTCAACTGAGAACTGATTCCGGTTTTTGATTCAAATCTGCACTATGAAATCAGAGACCGAAGATTTGAAGGGTGAAAATCGCCTTGATTTAGATCCGGATCAGGCAAGTTTTGAAGTGACATGCCGTCTGATCCCGCTTGGCGTGGCGCTTTCTTTTATGGTCCTCTTTGTTTTTCTCTCTGCTTTTTCCTGGCTGATTCTGAGAAATTCCATGGAGTTTGTCTATGTCAGCATAGCTCTACAGGCACTTCTCATCCCGCTTGTTCTATATAGAGCTGCCAGGATGAAAGTGCGCTTTTCCCGCCACGGCATAGAAGTACTCAGCACCATGCATAGTTCTGCAATGAATTATAGATTGTCCCGCTCCTGGTCGGACCTGCATTCGGTGCGTCTGCGTCGCTTTAAATCTCCCGAAGCTTTCTTAGAACGCCTGGCCAGGGAGAAGCGCACTCGTTTTGAAAGTGAAAGTCTAAAAGAGAAGCTGTTGAGATATGCTGGTAAAGGCTGGTTGTTGTCCGGCTTCCTTGTGATGGATTTTAAGTCCGGAGGTATGGCACCATTTCCCCTGGCGGGTTTCTCTTCTAGTGACCTGGAAGACCTTTTCCTCGCTATCTCCTCCTGGGCTGATCCTATGGTTCTCAATCCTGATGTTATAGCCCTGGAAAGAAATGTTCTAACGGGGCAGGCGGTGGAGTTTGATGCCTCTTACACTAAGATGTGGGAGGAGAATCTGCGCAATCAGTTTGAGGTGACCAACTTTGTTCCGCTTGCCGGAGGGGCAAGTTTACAGGGCGGTTCAATAAGAGTGATGATGCTTCTTGCTTGTGGTGGCATGTCTTCTATCTATCTGGCGCGCCTCAGAGATGATACCAGAGTTGTTTTGAAAGAGTTGAGAGTCCCCCTGGATTCCGACCTTGATATCGCCGAAAAGGTACATGAAATGTTTGCCAGGGAAGCGAGGATCTTATCTTCTTTAGATCACCCCTGTATTGTGCGGGTCCTGGATCATTTTGTTGAGAAAGGACAAGACTACATGGTTCTGGAGTATCTTCCAGGGCTTACTCTGAGACAGCATGTTCAAATGCATGGTCCATTTTCTTCCAGGGACGTGATAAAAATCGGCATGAGTCTTGCAAAAATTGTTCAGTATCTCCATGAATTCTCGCCGCCGATACTGCACCGGGATCTGACTCCTGATAATTTGATATTGAAAGAGCCAGAGAAGGATCTGGT
>MDTD01191975.1_pt1 | contig 19238 bp, 17 predicted proteins | sample 811221 | NCBI WGS metagenome assembly MDTD01 (sample SAMN05326646, study PRJNA326480) | marine metagenome | isolation source: seawater | place: Pacific Ocean: South West | collected 2011 | reverse complement strand
TGGGGCTCGGTTGTGTTCAGATAAAGGCAATATTGTGAAAAGAGTCGGCAAACCCTGCCGAAAATAAAAAAGCTGCGGTGGTAGGAGGCAGACCACCGCAGCTGGAACGGCACAGGAAGCGGGGAACCACCTGTGCCTGGGGAGACGAGTGGCTGGGTTAGGCCGACATGCCTGCCGGTCTTTCCCAGTTGCCGAATTCAGGTTTAGCGCCACAAACAGACATGAAATTCCGCGTTACAGCCCCAGCCGCTGCACGCGCGCCGCGTTTTAGTGCAATGATGCTGTCGCGAACAGTCACTGACGGTATTTCGTAAGCTCGCTTAAGCCGAAGCATGGCACTAAACATTGTCTCCACCTCGGGATACATCAGAGCAAAGATATCGATGGCGGCACAGAGACTTCTAGATAACGGGGTGTCGCCCTCTTTTGTGCTCGATAAAAAACCCCGCCGAACCCAAACGAGGTTGCGAAAGAGCTGCAGACAGCCAAAATTTTTGAGAGTGTGCCTGTGTGTTCCGCTTGAATTTCTCTTGTCCATACTCAAATTGTAGGAAATCAATGTGTCTACAATGTGGAGACATTCGGGCTATTTCAGGGCAAGTCAGTTATCGGGAGCTATGTGGCCTAAGAAACTATTTTCATATGATGACTGAAATCGAATATTCATGGAGCAGAGTGTCACAATGAACTTCAATCAGGCGATATGCTTTGTGTATCTGTATAATTCCACTCAGTAATAAAGGGTGCGTGTCGTGGCACATGAAAATATTAGGGTCTTATAAGGGCGAATAATTGCAGGACTAATATTAATAGCGTTACCCATCAATATTCAGCGAAGACACGATTACCACCATCTCGAAAAAGAAAAACTTGGTAAGACTCTCTTCGGACACCCTGTTCCATACCAGGGGACCCAATGGGCATGCCTGGCACTGCAATTCCTGTAGCCTTCGGTTTTTCATCGAGTAACCTCTTTATCTCACGGACGGGCACATGCCCTTCGACCACATAATTACCTATTATCGCCGTGTGACAGGATTGTAACGCTGCTGGAACCTGTAACATTTTTTTTATCTTTGAGAGCGACTCGACGTCCTTAACCTCGAGGTTGATACCCGCGCGCCTCAGGACCTTAACCCACTCAGTGCAACAGCCACAGGAGGGCGATTTGAACACTACTCCCCGTGTTGCCGCCGCTGCAGGCGACCCAACCCCAAGCCAAGTGTTGGCTGAGATAAAGCCGGCGAAAATCAGACCGGTTGCTTGTCGGCGGGAAGTGTTTTTCATGGCAAGAAAATCCAAATTAATCGGAGCGGCGTCTCGTAGCCTTATTCGCGTTACCGCTACCTCTTCACGCGAAATGCTTTATGGCAGGCAGAGCACGTTTTACCTATGTCTCTAAAAGACGATGTAAATTTTTTTAAATCTCTTGCCTGTGCAATTTTTGGAATCGTAGAAGCGGCCTCTCCTAATCTTGCGGCTATTCGCTCAAAACGCGCTCGTTCACTATCTATCTTTGGGCTGGCTTCACTGGGGAAGGAATATGTTCCCGCTGGAAATTGTTCAGGGATCAATTTGCTCAGCTCAATGATCTTCTCACTGATTTTTGACGAGGCGGCAATCGGCATTTTGCCGCTCTTTACCTGACTTAGAGCCTTCATGGAGGAGGCTAGAGCTTTCATTGTTACCATTCGCTCTTTCACCACTCCCTTTGCATCTGGGTGCGCAACCGAACTGACTGATAGCAAGCAGGAAACGACTATCAGAGCGGTGGAGAGAATTTTTAGCTTTGTGGGTTTTGAGCCAACCAAACCAGATCTCCATTACAGGTAAAATAGTTCGCTGGGCTTTAGACCGCCCGCTTCAAAGGCCATCGCATGCTCTTTCGGATCTATGTATGTCGTCGTTGTTTGAAGGGAAGACAAGGCACATCAACCATCTCCCAAACCAGTTAAAAGCTGAAACTTATTTTTCCAATGCCCAAGATATAGCGCTTTAGTTATCTCTATAGATCCTTCCGCGGTCCAATTTTTCGAGAATTCGAAAACCGTCTATCAAAACCATATGCGGCATCGTGAGAGATGCTAGAACGATAAATGTAGACTGAATAAGACCCTTGTAGAGGCCTCCGTTATTAAACCAAGTGAGCCCGACTAGTACGAGTAACGCGCTCAAAATTGTAAGACCCCAGACAACGATCCAGTCGTTTTTGCTTACCGTTGAAATCGAATTTTTCACATTCCGAACGTGTCGGAAACTGTGAATAGCGCAGAAATAAAATGCGAATCCCCAAAGGGGAGGTAAAATAAGCAGCACGCAACTCACTGCCGATATTTCAAATAATTGCCCCCACGAAAAGACCTTCCTTACAGTCGCTAGCCAAACAATTAGAGCAGCCCAAGCCATGGTCATTACTTCGAGCGCACCGACCAAAAAGCCAACGTCTCGATTTGTTATAATCTGAAATAAATACTCCACTTCGGTCTGATGGATCTGTGAAATCACCACAACGGGAAGCGCACCCAACGCTAATCCTCTCAACGTTCTGAGGGGCAGTTCCAATGAACTGACCGTATCCAACCGACCGAAATGGTACACGGAAAGCGCTATAAGCAGGAGCAAGCCAATAACCGGCTCTGATATCCAAATACCAGCGGTTCCAAGCCCAACGAACAAATAACCGGCAAAAAGTGCTACTGCACGCCGCCAACTTCGGCCCGCCGCCAGCAAAATCAAAACTCCGTCTACTGCACCATGTGGAAAGCCGACGAAAACAATAATAGCTATCGGTATTAAATATTCGAGGATCAAGGAGCGCTTCTCTTGAGTATGGCAGAGAAAAATAAGCGAGTCGGAAGGCTTCTCATCAGATTGAAACGCCCCCGTAGGTCACCGTACCCACGCATAAACCTAGCAAAAGCATCACCATCGATTCCTGATGCTATATTTAGAAACAACTTCGGTGCTTGCTCCGGTCTACCCTGCAAAACCTCTAAAAAAACACGGTCCATCCAGCTTTCAACATGACTACATCCGGGTTTGGCCGGCAAAAGTCCGTCAAAGCCAATCTTTTCGGAGTTTGATAAGTTAAACATCTGAAAAATCTGTCTTTGTATCTGTGAAAAGGCGTAACCACTCGACGCTCTTAAAGCTCCTGCCCTAACTCCAATTGGCTCCCCCAAGGCATCCAAACGCGAGTATCGAACGAGAGGAATTATGCCTTTTTCTTTTTTTGTGATCCTTGTTTTGGCTTGGGGAAATCTCACAGATAAGTAATCAGTAATCTGTCTCTCATACCAATTATCGGATAATGGCTCACAAGATAAAACCGTAGACTCCACGAGGGCTTCACGAGAGTTGAACGGTAGGAGGTAGATGAAGTGGATCCCTTGGTCTTGAGAAACACGAAAATCCATCAGAGTTGCCGTCTCCTCATCAAATGTTGGTGCGTCGGCACGAACCTGCCAGCCCAAAAAGTGCTGGAGAAAGTCACCCTCACAAATTGGCGGCGAACGGCTGTCGAGCAAATTTTTGGCGTAAATTATGCGTCCACTATCTAATGAAATCTCAAAACATTCGCGCAACTTATCCGCTGAAATAACCTTTTCTCTGATTTGTTTAACATCTCGTAAATTTTCTCTGACGAAGTTCTCAAAGGAGGACGAAGAAACCGCCCGGTAAACAAACCTGTCGCCGTGGAGACGGACGGCGTCACTATCAGTTATGAAATCCCAGTTTTTCCAATGCCCAGTTGCGAGGTGCCTTGCGGGCAGTAAGTCTGCTCCGCCATCATCCCAATAGGCCCAGATGTGGTCATGTCTCGACTCATTTGGTTCCAGAATCGCTAGATCCTTGGCGCCTCCCTGTTCGAGACGATATGCTGCTGTCAGGCCAGCACATCCACCACCTACAATTGCTGCGAATAGAATGCTTTTCTCAACGCTTATCATCTTGGCGCTCGAGAGATTTTAGGGGGGCGTGAAGCCTTTCATCGTGTGAATGGTGTGGGCGTGACAGAGACGTGAGGCGGTGTAAACTTCGGATCGATGCCGTCAACTTCCCCCCAGGGCCCACAATTTCTCGCCCGCGCCACCAAACTCCTTCTTTTTTGACCAAACTTCGGCCAATCGCCCTGTAAATAAATGCCGCGACCCCTATAGCGAGATTACTTTGCAGTGGCAAATACCTTAGCCCTGAGATCCCAGAATGGTAATAAACCTCTGCGAGATCGAGGGTTTTAAGCACGGCCTTCGAAATTTCATGCCTGGAATCGGGATCAAACCCATCTATATTTCCTGAAATTTCCTGCGCCGAGATATTGTTACACCAAACCGCGGGAAGGTAGCGGCGGCCCAATTTGGCATCTTCTGCTACGTCCCGGGCGATATTCGTAAGCTGCATCCCAATGCCCAAATCGACGGCAAAAACATTCGCGCGCCTATCCAAGCAGCCCAATATTGGCGCCATCATGAGCCCGACAGTCCCGGCTACCTGGTAGGCGTAAACGATCAATTGATCTTGATCATCGATCGCAACCTTCCCCTGATCAAATATTAAGCCATCGATCAAATCGAGTGCAGCAGTTACAGGGACACCCACCTCCCGGGTCAAAGCTAAGAATATTTGCACTTGTGGGATACATTCGGAGGCTTCACCCTGATCGCCTGTCTCCACTTGTGACCTTATAGTGCGAAGTAAATCTACACCACCAGGCAAATCACCATCGGCAATATCATCGATAAAACGGCAGAACGAATAGAGGAGGGTTGACCGGCGTGCTGTTTCCCTTCCAAGAAGGTGGCGCGCCCAATAAAAAGAGCGTCCATGATTTCGGAGCATTTCATCAGCGACTTTCTCGGCAGACGAGAAAGCTTTTTTTTTAGCGAACGCTTGCATCGGAAATTATAGTGTTAAGAAAAAATATTTTCAGGGCTTTCTTTCAACATTCTTTCGACCACCTTCGCCGAGCTCACCACGCCCGGTAATCCTGCGCCGGGATGGGTGCCAGCACCGGCGAAATACAAATTTTTAATTCTCGGGTCTCGGTTCCGATATCGGAACCATGCCGATTGCCGAAATATGGGGGCTATCGAGAAGCCTGCTCCATGACGGGATCGGTAATCGTTTCGAAAATCCGTGGGATCCATCCAAAAGTCGGCGGTGATATGTTCCTCGAGGTCCGGAAGGATAGTCCTTGAAAGAGCTGACACAATGTCGTCTCTCAATTTTTTGCCTTCAATTTCCCAGTTCAATTCCGATTTTAAATTAGGGACCGGACATAAAACATAAAAACTATCACAACCCTCTGGGGCAAAGCTTTGGTCGGTTGCCGTGGGCCTGTGAACGTATAAAGAAAAATCTTCAGCAAGTTCACCTCGGTCAAAAATATCTCTTAAAAGACCTTTAAAGCGTTTTCCTAACCAAATCGTATGATGGGCAATATTTGGGTATTGTCGGGTGGTCCCGAAATAGAGGACATACAGACCCATCGAATATTTTGTCATCTTTTCGGGTAAAGGCCTTCGCAGACGCCTCTCAAAGACGTTTCCCCTATCCAACATTTCTTTATAGACTGTCGGTGGGTCGGCATTACAAACCACATACTGGCTCGAAATATTTTCACCATTATCAAGAGAAACTCCACAGACTTCTCCCCGGTCAACATTTATCCGCGAGACGTCTCTGCCAGTTACGATGTCAACGCCCTGCCGAACGAGTAGATCACAGAGAGCATCAACAAGCGCTCCCGTGCCACCCATGCAGAAATGTACTCCCCACTTTCTCTCCAGATATTGTATCAGGGAGTAAATTGAGGTTGTCGTAAAGGGATTACCGCCAACCAACAAAGGTTGAATAGAAAACGCCCTGCGTAACATTGGATCTTTGATATGCCGGTTTACTAATTGGCTAACCGTTCGATCAGCTCGCAACGCGAGCAAAGACGGAATTTGGGCCACCATAGTGCCAAATTTAGTGAAAGGCTGATGACTTAACTTAGTGAAACCTATATCAAAAATACGCTTCGATGCAGAAACGAGACGGTTATAACCTTCAACATCATCAGGATTGAACGAGGAAATTTCTTTTTCCATCGCATCCATATCCTGCCCGTAATCAAATGTACGGCCGTCGTGAAAATAAAAACGATACCAGGGGTTAAGTGGGACGAATTTTAGATGATCGTTAATATTTTCATCGAATAACTCGAATAATTCCTCAAATAGAAATGGTGCTGTAATTACAGTTGGCCCGGCATCGTGCTTAAATCCATCGATTTGAAAAACCTGCGCCCTTCCGCCAAGGCGATCTAACCTTTCGATGAGAGTTACACGCGCGCCCATGGCTCTGCACCGGAGCGCAGATGCAATACCGCCGAAACCACCACCTACGACGATGACATGCGGGCGGGCCGGCGCGTCAGATGAACTCAATTTAGGTCGAATGGGGCACTAGTTGGCGAAGCATAAACCGACGTCAAAGCGTTAAGATAGACAAGGATGGGATCGAGTGCCTCAAGAATATAATCTGGCAACTTGTTATAGCTACTCGTGAAGTCATCAAGCTTTGCGTTCAGCCTTTGCGAACAGATGTCCAAGGACACGCTTGAGTGAATTTGCGCGATCCACTCCTCAATAGTCGGGCCAGATAAATTTCCCCACCAGGCATCGTACTCATCTCGGACTTTCCCGCTGAGTTGCTCCCTGAAAGAGAGCAAAACGGCATTAGGTGAACGTTTTCGCAAGTCGTTGAAAGGACCGGGTTTCCCATCCCGGTCTAATATGTCAGCCATATCGTTGGAGATCTGATAAGCGATGCCCAGAGCATTAATTGCAGATCTGATATCAGCTGTGTTTGCCTCGCGATCAGACAGGAGCAGAGGACCCTCAATCGAGGCAGATATCAATGGCACGGTCTTATGAAGGACGATTTCCTCATAGTCCGCCCATTCCAAGAGCTTAGGGCTCGAAAATTCGGCAGCTTCACCCGCAGATAAACGCCGCATTGCCGAGGCCAAGATTTCTATAACGCGAGTACCTGGACCATCTTGAGCGGCTCTAACTCCAAGTTCAAAGCTTCGCGCCACCAGCCAATCACCCAAACAGACCGCAATTGGGGTTCCAAAGCTAGAAACTACTGAAAATTGATCTCGCCGAAATTGGTCTTCATCGCAGATATCGTCATGCACGAGCGACGCATTGTGCATCAATTCGACAGCAACCGCCCAATCGATGGCCCTGCGCCAATCAAGTCCTATGCCTTTAGATAATCTTAGAGAGGTTATGCCCCTGAGCAGCTTACCGGGGTTTTGAAAATGGAGCCGGGCGGCTGCAGATAAAGAAGAACGCTCGTCGGGTAAAATCGAATTAATAGCTTCCGTTAAATTCGAAGCTACAGAGAGCGCTGAAAGATCTGGATATTCGGTGCAAGCCGCAAGCGATTTCTCTATATCGATAATTTCAAGCACCCTCATCTCCTAAACGCGAAAAAAATGGCGGTGAGCCATCGTTGGATGGACACACCGCCATTTTAAAAGTAGTTGTTTAGGAAGCGGACTTACTTGCGCTATCCGACGTGGCAGCGGCCCAGATCACAACACCAAAGGCGATCTTGTTAACGAAGTCCGCCAAGTTGTAGATGATGTTGAGCGCTGCAGCATCTCCACCGCCAGCATATCCCCAGAGATATCCAAGCGGATAGATAGCCCAGCCCACGGTTACGATCATCCGGAGAGCATTAAAAGCCCTTTGTCCGGCTTCCGTTCCTTGGCTGGCATTAATCTTACTGGCTTCGCCAGCAAAGATTTCATAGAGGATGTAAAGCCAACCAGCCATTCCGATTACGAAGCAGATCCAGAGAGTAGAGGAATTTTCTGCATTTACCTCGCCTAGGTATCCTGCGATGAGCATAACCAGAGAAGCGACTAGCAGACGCCAGAACAATCCGGTAGCTACCGCCGTCATCGCGGCAAGAATAAGATAGAATTCGACAATCTGTAGCGGAACAGTCAGCAACCAATCCACGTAGCGGAACACAGTCGGGCTCGCGTTTGTTCCAACCCAGACTTCACGCATATAGAAGTAATGGATTGCCGCGATGCCGGTAACCATGGCTGCTACGGTGAGTGATGTCTTCCACTTTCCGACAGCGCGATCGCGCTCCACCCAAAAGAAGAATGTTGCGGCAACCATTGCTGCCGAGATGATCCAGAATGTGACGCCCACATAATCTGAAGGGTTTAGTAGTAGAGTTTTGTCCATAATAAAAACCTAATTTCCTCCTCAACACATAGCCCTTATAACAGATCTAAGAATCAAAACACAGAAAAATGGAAAATTTGTCCATACCCATTTGGTACCTAAAAATTACGGCCCTGTGTAAGGGGTAGGACAATAAGTACACGTGCCATAAGTTTGCGCTTCGATCATGAAAATGGTCTATCCATCCACCCTACCCCGGCTCCTGCGCCGGTTTGGGGGGCAAGTCGGGGATTTCCGCCTTATAGAACTGGTCCATGTCGGGCGCCAGGTCATTTTCGGCCAGCGCGTCTTGGAAACGCGCGCGTACGCCGGCGCTCTCGTCGGCATAGTCGATCTGATCGCCGCCGATCCGTGCCGAGATCCAAGCCTTGGGCACGCCCTGCGCGTTACGAACTGCTACGCCTTCGTACTTGAAGGCGAGATAGCGGGACGGCGTGGTACCAGTATTGAAATGCTGGTGCCACCACATGTTGGGCGGCACGATCATGGTGCCGACTTCCCATGGGTAATAGTTCGGTTCTTCCCCGTCGGGCCACATCAGAGAATAGCCCTCGCCCGACAGTATGATGACATGCGCGCCCGGCCCATGGCGGTGGCCCTTTTTGTAGGTGCCGATCGGGAACTGCGAGATATGCGCGTTCATCGAGCTTTTGGCGAAGTTGAAGCGGATGTGCCCTCCGCCGGCGCCGCGTTCCTTGGCCTCGATCAGCGGCAGGTTGACCGCGTCGGGCACGAAATTGGTGACCAGCTTGAAGCCGTCGGTTTCCGACTTAGCGGCGAAATAGTCGGGTTCGCCGTTGAAGCGGCCCTTGAAATCGTAGGGCGTGTTGAAGATGAATTCTGGGTCTTCGTAGATGTTCATAGTCGGCGGCATGTTGGTCACCGCGACGAAGCGCGCGGGTTCCAAGCCGGAGGCGTTGAAATGCTGGTGCCAGCAGTTGAGCGGGATGGCGAACAGCGCGCCGGGGCCCCATTCGAAGGTAATGCGTTCGCCCGCGTCGTTCCACACGCTGGTCGAGCCGCGGCCCGACAGGATCATAATCATTTCCTCGAATAGCATGCGCTGCGGCGCCAGCTTCTTGCCGGGATCGATCTCGCAGACGTAGCAGTCGTTCGAAGTGCGTGAGGCATCGTGGTTGAGGAAAACGCCGTGACCTTCGCGCCGCGCCCAGGGCTTGAGCTCCAGCGTGTAGAGGTTGCGGACGTAGATGGAAGAGATGATGTCTAGCCCCTCGTCTTTCACCCAGCTGGTGTAGGGGGTCTCTTTCTCGGAGGCGAATTTCTTCGCCATAGAATCGGAAACGATCGCGTTCTTGCTACCGTCGTCGGTCATGTGTCTGCTCCGCGTAATCCTACTTTACGTTTGCGGCTCAAGCTCTGTCACCGCCAACAATATTACTTCGATTGCTAACTGTTTTTATACGTCGCCGACGTCAGTCGTTCAATCGTGGCTGTGGTCGTGATCGGCGTTGTGATCGTGATGATGGCCATGCCCATAATTGTGCGTGTGGGAATGGGAGTGACCAGGAGAATACTCATGGCCATGACCGTGAGACTCACCATGTTCGTGGTCGAGCCGCTGGCCGGAGCGCGGATCGTCGGAGAACACCAGCGACTTGATGGTCACCGGCACAGTGCGCGACGGCAGGCGGATCTTGCCGAGATCGATATAGTCGAAATCCCACAGCACCACGCCGTCTATCACAAGCACGCCGACTGGTATTTCCAGCTCGTCCTTAAGGATATGGCCAAGCGACTGCGCGACATCGCCGTCGAGCACGATGAACAGCGGCTTTCTCGCGGCGATCATGTCGTCGAGGCCCAGCACCAACCCTTCAGCGAAGGCGTACATGCGCTCATACGCCGGCATACCCTTCCAGTGAAACGACAGGGCAATTTCACTGTCGGCACCGTCGACCTCGAACGCCGCCCGATGGGCTTTTATCGCCCCGGCCACGTCGTCGGCGACGATCTCGTCGGGGCAGTCGTAGGGCGGCTGGATGACCTGCAGGTTGCGCCGCGGCAGGAGTTCTGAGTAATCCGACACAAAAGTGGTGTTGCCTGACAGCTGAACCGAATATTCCGACGCGCCCAGCGCGGTGGCGCGGATGCATTCGCCCGCCTCAAGCAATGGCCACGGCAGGGCCTTCTGTTTCAGCCGGCGCGCCAGCGCGGTGCCGAGACGCTTGCCCATATCGCCGAAATCACGCTCTTCGCGGCCGTAGACGTATTCCGCCACGCCGCCGGAGAACATCACGCCGTCGATATGCCCCCAGTCGACGATGGGGTCAGTCAGATAGAAATTGGCGATGTCATCGGGGATCGGGCGTACCACCAGGGCGTCGATCATGGTCTGCGCCATGCCATCGGCCACCGCATCCAACTGCTCCGACGTCACGGTATCGCCGATATTCCAGTCGAAGCCTGCACGAGCCGCGTGAGTCCGCCCGGCGGGGTCGAGGCGTTCTATCACGCCGTTCCCGTCCACCACCTGGAGCCGGCCGCCGACATGGACCGCCGCCGTCACCTTGACCTGGCCTTCTTCAAGAATGGCGAGTTTCGCCGTGCCACCACCGATATCAACATTCAGGATGCGCTTATCGCCGTCATGCGATGCGGCGGCGGCACCCGATCCGAACGCCGCCAGCATGCTTTCCATGTGGTGGCCCGCGGTGGCGCAGACGAAATCGCCACCCTTGTCGGACAGGGTGGCGGCGATGACCTGAGAGTTTTCGCGGCGCAGCGCCTCGCCCGTCAGGATGACTGCGCCGGCGTCTATGTCGCCAGGGCTGAGGCCCGCCGCGGCATAGGCATCGTCGAGGATTTTTCCCAGTTCGGAGTCTGAAATGCGGGTTTCGCTCTCATAGGGCGTCAGCATCACCGGCGACTGGAACAGGGTTTCGCGTTTGACTACGAAATAGCGGCTGGTCATGTCTTCGGCCAGGCGGCGCAGATGGATACGCGAAAAAATCACCTGGGTGCCGGACGAGCCAACATCGATGCCAACGCTGTTCAGCACGACGTTATCGGCAATCCACAGCGGGTTTTCCTCGATCGGGCCGTTGAAGAACTCGTCGTCGTGATCGTGATCGGCATCGGGGCCGTGTTCGTGAAAGAACACGTCGCCGTATTCGTGATCGGCGAGGGTGTGGCCTTGAGGCGGTCCCTTGGGGGCGTCTTTGTCGGGATCGGCTTCGTTGTCTTTTTCGTCTGCACTCATGGATTGTCGGTCCGTGTGTTTCCGTTAAGCCCTTCGTTGAGAAAGCGTCGGATAGTTAGAACACTGGGCGTCCAATGTCGATTCCGGGTCTGTCTAGCCAGTTCAGGTAGCGCACGGTCAGCCGCATTGGGCGGGGCCAATAGGTCCTGCGCTAGCGCCGCAGGCAGAAAATGAGATGGGAAGTCCGCGCTAACGGAAACGGAATCAAGAGAACACCAGTCTGGGCAAACTTAGATTAGACGATATCGCTGTCGAACGGATTCATGATGTATTCGCTCCCCCCGGCGGCAATGCCTTCCTAGATTTAGGCGGTATTGTCTCTGCGGTGCAGAACACCGCGACCGGTTTGTTGCATTCTTCGGTAAAGCGTCTCGCAATCAGGTATTAGATTTCGAACATCATCGGCATTTTCCAATCCAGCAGCACAACATTGGGCATACAGTCCACGCTCTTGTCGAGCGTAACCTAATCGTATTCGGCCTCGACGACCAAAAAGCATAGCTCCTCAAGACATTTTCGGTTGACCAACCGAACAACTTTGGAAGCGTCTAAAACAAGACAGTTATTTATGTTGCGCATCCAGCATTCTGCAAGACTACACATAGTTTGCGGTATATAGGACAGTCAGTATCGTATCCGGAAAATTCTAACAGAATGTTGAGCCGAAACGCCTGTCAGACGGGTTTCTGCAGTGCCGTCAGATACCCCTCTACTGGCTCACCGTATTCCATGCGCAGCGTACCATTCCGGGCCAGTATTTCGCAGAAGCCCGCGGCTTTAGCGGCCTTCCCCACATAAGCTGGTTTATGGGCGTACCGTCCAGAACCGGTCAGCGAAAACCCTCGCTTGGACTGGGCCTCGACTGAAAACAGCAGATGCCCGCCGGGCTTGAGCGCAATAAATGCCGCGTCGAAGGTTTCAGAAAGGTCCCCAATATAGCAGAACACGTCCGCCGCAACGATCAGCTCGAAAGCAGCCGGACGCCCTCGCATAAAGTCGGCAAGCTCAAGCTCAAGCAGTTCGTCGTAGATTTTCCGTTCTTTCGCCCGTTTAAGCATTTCAGGAGACAGATCGACACCCGTCAGGGTTGCCGCGTGCGGTTTGAAGTCTATCCCGGACAGGCCTGTGCCGCACCCCGCATCGAGAATATCGAGTTTTTCGGTCGTCGCCCCCGGAATTTCACCGAAAAGTGCGTGAATCAGCTTTGGCACCCGGTATTCAAGATCCTCCAGAAGCTGGCGGTCGAAATCCCCTGCGAAATTATCGAAAGTCTCGCGCACGTAATCGTCGCTGGCGCGCGACGGCTTCGGCCCGTCTCCCAAAGCTGCCACCATATGCTTGGATTCCGGATCGTCGGGGTAAATCTCGCTATAGCTCTGGTACCACCGCAGCGCCTCAGCGACCTGGTCATTGGCGTAGCATGCTTCGGCAAGACCCCAGACGGCATCGCCGTGTTCAGGATCGAAATCGAGGATTTTCTTGTAACAGCGGATGGCGACATCGAACCGGCCGTGTTTCTGCGCCGTCTTGGCGACGCTGTAGGTGCTTTCGGTTTCAATATCGACCGCGGCCTTGCGCGCGGCTGCCGCTTCGCCCCGCGCCGCACCAGACTCCACTAGATCGGCCAGCGCCTTAGCAGCGGCTAGATGCTTTGGCTGTTCCGCCAAAATGCCGCGATAAAGTGCTGCCGCCTCGTCCGATTTGCCCTCACGGGCCAGTTCCGTGGCGCGCACAAACGTTTCGGTGTTATCGCTCATTCAGTCTGATTTCCGTGAGAAAGTGTCTAACAAGGGCTTTTATCTCTAGCCCCGTCCTTCGCTCTTTCCTTTTCACCCTCCGCCTTTGCCCTCGCGTTTTTGCAACACGGGTTGCTCTCGCCTTTTTTTATGCAGGGCGGCGTCACAGCCTTACCTAGCGATCAAGGCGCAGAATCGTTGGAGCGATATAGGCTACCGCCACAACCAATCCCAAGCGGGCAAGGGCATTAAGGCGTATCATGCGGGTATTCAATTTTGCGGTCGGCTCAGCCATATCGCTCTTGTTCCGGCGGAGTCACTCCCTCAGAAACAGGATGGTATAAGTTGGGCTGAAATACAAACAAATCCCGACAGGTCGACAAGCGGGCCACTTACGGCCTTTGTTGCAGAAACGGTCCCCCTTTCCTGCCCTGCCGATTCAGGACGGCGTCACAACCTTGCCATGCGATCGAGATGAAGCACTGTGGGGGAGGCATAGACCACGTTGGCGGTCAGCCCAAATTTACATGGTGCCGCCCAGCGTTTTTTGCCGCCGACGTGCCGCGTATCGCCCAAAAACATTAACTCACCCACTCCGCTCTACGACAGGGTTAATTCCTTTTTTACCATCTAAAAGTGGGGCACCCGCGCCGACTCCAAGAAATTTTTATTGCCGAGATATTCTCTTTTTGTTTATTTTCTGTTCGCTATGAGTTCTTTTATACCCTCCCTCGAAATGCCGGAAACGACCCAACTAGTGACCCGCGGCGTGTGCCGCCTGTTCCAGAGCCTGGGTTTCGGCACGCTGACCGAATTCAAGCTGTCGAACGGACGGCGGGTTGATGTGATGGCAATTGACCGCAATGGCGATTTCGTCATCGTCGAGGTCAAAAGTTCCGTCGCGGACTATCGTTCGGACCGGAAATGGCACGAATACTTGGTATTCAGCGAACGTTTCTATTTTGCTGTGCCGGCTGGTTTCCCGGTCGAGATGATGCCAGACGATTGCGGGCTTATCGTCGCGGATCCCTACGATGCTGCCGTACGCCGCGAAAGCAAAGCCAAGAAACTGAACGCCAACCGCAAACGGCGCCAGCTTATCCGTTTTGCCCTGGCCGCAAGCGACCGTTTGCGCCAGATGGGCTAAGCCGCCGTTTAACGCTCTCCGCTGCAAGCGCGGAATGGATCACACCGAACGACACCCAGCCACGCGCGTAGAAAAGATTTTCCAAAATGATCGCAACTTCCCTGTCAGGGTGCATTCATGCGGGCGATCGTTGCCGTGGTGCTGAACCCAGGAACGATCTCAGCCAGCACAACCTCGCCGCCATAGCCCCGTACGAAATCGGCACCGACGACGGTTTCGATGGTGTAGTCCGCGCCTTTGACAAGCACGTCGGGTTTGATTTCGTGGAGCAGCCGTTCCGGTGTATCTTCCTCGAAGATAATCACCAGGTCGACGGTCTCCAGCGACGAGAGCACCGCAGCGCGGGCTTCTTCGGTCTGGGTGGGCCGGCTTTCACCCTTCAGCCGTTTGACCGAGGCATCGGAATTCAGGCCAACCACCAACCGGTCGCAGGCTCCGCGCGCCTGCGACAACAGTGAGACATGTCCAGGGTGCAGCAGATCGAAACAGCCATTGGTAAAGCCGACTTTTTCGCCCCGATCTCTCCAGGTAAGAATTCGGCCGAGGGCGGCATCGATCGCAGCGGATGGCTGGAGACCGGTCGCCTCATTAAGAGTGTCGAGTTCCGCCTGAATATCTTCGGCATAGGCCACCGCGGTTCCGGTTTTGCCCACCACGATTCCGGCCGCAACGTTAGCAAGCTGCGCCGCGTCGACCGGCGGCAGGCCCGCCGCGATACCGGCAGCTAGGGTTGCTATCACGGTATCGCCGGCGCCTGACACGTCGAACACTTCGCGCGCACGCGACGGAAAGTGATCTGCACCATCCGCCGAGACTAGAGACATGCCCTGCGCGCCCCGCGTCACCAGCATGGTATCGATATCCGCGTCGGCCAGCAGAGCCTTCGCTGCGGCAACGATGTCGTCTTCGGTCGATGGTTCGCCACCGGCAGCATCCGACATCTCCTTGAAGTTGGGCGTTATCAGGGTTGCGCCCGCATAGCGCGTGAAATCACGTGACTTGGGATCGACGATCGCGGGTTTTCCCGCTTTTTGCGCAAGTCCGATCACCTGGGCGGCGAGCCGGTCGGTCACCACGCCCTTGCCGTAATCCGAGATCACGACCAGTGCGGCATCCTGTAATGCGTCTTCGACCCCCGCCACCAATTCGTCGACAATACTGTCTTGCACCGGGGCCCTGATTTCCCGATCGGAACGCAGCAATTGCTGACCGCCAGCGACGTAGCGAGTCTTGCTAGTGGTGGGCCGGTCCTTTTCGATGGTCAGGCGATGCGAGACGCCGCCGAGATCGCGCAGCAGAAGATCAACATCGCCGGCAATATCGTCCTCGCCAACGACACTAACGAAATCCACGCCGGCGCCGAGCGCCACCAGGTTACGGACAACGTTGCCGGCACCGCCGAGCATCGCGGTTTCATTCTGCACCAGGCAGACCGGGATCGGTGCTTCGGGCGATACGCGGGTAACGTGGCCATACACGAAACGGTCAAGCATCACGTCGCCAACGCAAACCACCCGGGCGGATGCCAGGAGCGAAACCTGATCGGGTATAGAGGCATTCATGTCAGGCGCACCTCTGTTCGAGAACGTCGCACAGCATCTGTCCCAGTGTGATATGCATTTCCTGGATCCGCGCGGTCGTATTCGATGGGACGATCAGCATCGGATCGGCAAGACCCACAAGTTGTCCCCCGTCCTTGCCGGTGAGTGCGGCGGGCACCACGTCCATATCGCGCGCGGTTTCCAGCGCAAGAATAACATTTAGGCTCTGGCCCGACGTAGTGATCCCGATGGCGACGTCGCCAGGTTTGCAAAGGGCCTCGACCTGGCGGGCAAACACCGTGTCATAGCCGAAATCGTTTGCCGCCGCTGTAAGCAGCGACGTGTCGGTGGTAAACGCGATCGCAGGCAGCGCTTTGCGTTTAACCTTGTAACGGCAAACCAATTCGGTCGCGAGGTGCTGAGCGTCACCGGCGCTGCCACCATTACCGAAAAACACCAGCTTGTTACCGGCATTTATCGCGGCCTCGCTCACCTCAGCGAGGCGGACAAAATCCGCCTTCAAAGCGCGCGTCGCCTCGACGACAGTTTCATGTTCGTCCAGTTCCGCGTCAAAATAAGCGTTGAGGTCCATGGATTATTCTCCGTCCCCACTGGATAGCGCATTTTGGGAAGCCGCGGTATCCTCCAACGAATCGATCATGTAGGCCTCTAGCTTCAGGCAATGAGCTTACCACGTCCAGTATTTAAGGACATGGCGCCGTGCCGCTTCCGCGAGGGATGCCAGGCGCGCCAGATCACCCAGCAGCAACGGTGCCGCGTTAACGAACGCACGGGCATAATCGGCGATAACAAGGCAATCACTCGGCGTCGCATGAATCCCGTCATTAGTAATCGATGTCGCGATATCTGCGTCGTCGAGATGGCGCCCACATCCGTGTTAACGCTGAGACGCCTGTCCTTGCCCCGCCGCCAGAAGTTCTCCCAGACCCGGTTCGGATAAGGGCGACTGGCCGGCTTCGATCTTGGCCGCCTTGACCGGATTGACATCGACGCCGACCACGCTAAGGCCGTCCTTCAGAAGACAAGCCGTTGCCTTGACGCCGACATACCCCAGTCTACAAAACGATTTTCATACGCGATACTCCCGTTCCGCCCGGACGGGTGGGTGCGATCCGGCGCAATCGGTTTTGGTTTTAATCTATATTCGCCACGGCAGGTGTCGCCGTGTTTAGTTGGTCAAACAGGCTTTGCAGTGCTTTGCCGTTGGGGAACTCAAAGGAAGCGTCCCAGACGAAAAGCGTCGCGCAGCGCGCACCGGGATCGATCGTCTCAGGCCGTATATCGATCCGGTAAGCCGCTTCTTCAACCCCGAAGCGGTACCAGTGGCTCGAAACCGCGGGGCCGTCCATCGATCCGACGAGGGGTCGAACGTTCAACTTTGTGCCTGCCGACACGAAATCGCCGGTGTCATTTACGCCCCAGCCGCCGGGGATCAGGAACCGCGTAGCCGCGTCGTCTGTCCTCCCCTGCCACAGATCGACCACCAGCAACCCTCGGCCGGGCCATAACGCGATATATCGCCGAAGGTTTGCACCAAGATGTATATAGCCACTTTGCCAGCCTGCCGCTTGGAGCGGCGCGGCATCGCCGAACCCTGACAGGTCGAGCAGACCAGCGTAACCACGCCTACCAACCCGGAAAGATTTCCAGAACTCGATAGGTTCTTTCCTGTCGAGACGCGGCCCGTTATGCGCGGTAGCCGACCGAGAAATATTCCGGGCGTCACCGGCCGTGTATGTCGGAACACCCGTATCAACCAGGAAACGTTTGCCCTGCACCGTCGCCTCGATTGACAGGAAATCCGCGTGGGCATGGCCGGGGTTATCGTCGGGGCCGCAGGGTCCGCAATCAAAGACGACGGAATCGCCACCCTCCGAAAGCGCAACATAACCCGTCAGTGGCAACTCGATGACCGGCTGCCGAGCGGTAACCGGCAGGACAGAATCGGCGCGGGGAGCTTCGCCGAGCCAGGAATCATTCATCAGCGCGATCTCGCCGTCGGCCAGTGTCATCGCCTGAAGCGCCGCCGTCATCCGGCCGACGGTATCGTTCAGCATCGGCTGCCACGTGCCGGCATAGAGGCCGCTGGCCGCGAGCACCTGCACGTCGAGCAGCGACAGGATGTGATACATCGGACAGCGTTCGGCGTGGCCTCCGTCGGCCAGGATATTTTGAGAGATGGATTTCGGCACCGCACGCTCGAGCATCCGAAGTTCTTGCGGCACTTCCCCGCACATCGCCGCAAAGGCGGAAAGCGCGACGTAGTTCTTCATCAGATGATTGAACTGTAAGTCACGTTCAAGATTGGCGCGGATAAAGGCGGCGCAGAAGCGGGCGTGCTCAAGAACCTCCCGCTCGGCGTCGGCATCGACTGGGCCGCCGGTCTTGCGGTACAGCGCAAGTCCCGACAGCAGATTGATCATCCGGTGGCTGGCTGTATAGGTGTTCCACACGTCGCGAAAGACACCCGGTTCGGACCAAGCATTCTGCGCGACCAGCGAAGACAGAATTTTACGCACGGCCTGCAGGCTGGCCGGATCGCCGCCGGCAAGTAACGGCACCGCGTAACCCATATAGGCGAGGTTCATGCGGCGTAGCGGATTGTTACCTTCGTGAAATTCGCCGCGCCATGAAATGCCGTCGATGCTACCGAAATCATAGTCACGGCTCAGCAGAGTGAATTTTCCCTGCGGCGCGGCTTCGAAGGTTTCGCCATGCACAGCCGTCTGAAGCTGTAGGACGGTATCGCCGATGGCAGCCGCTGTCCGCGTCGAAATATCAGGCATCGGCAGGCAATCGGCCACCCGCCCTATACGCCAGTGGCTGAAACCTGGCAGCCGGCGCATGACGACGCGCCGACCGCGACACACAAACAGGTAGACCCATTGTTCCGCCGTTAAATGGCGAACAGTCCGCCACAGGCGGCCGATCGACACGTTATTTACTCGTTTCCGAGATCATGAAAGATCAACCGGCCCGCCCCGTTGTAGGGATTCGAGCACAGCGATGGTGGCGAAACTGGATTCCACGATCTCGGCCTCGTCCGCAGGTGCAGGCCCGCCCGATGCCACCGCCTTGGCAAAGGCCTCGAGCTCCGCAGCATGACCCTTGTCCTGTTCTATGGATCGGCCCTGTTTCGACTCCTTACCTGCAGCAGTGACGGTCATGCCGCGGAAGTCGTCGATGTTGACCACCGTGCCGCCGGCAAAGGCTTCGACCAGCTCCTTGGAATAGGCCGTATCGCCGAGCGCCGTGTAAGCGATCGTCGCGAGGCTGCCATCGGCGAAGTTGAGCGACACCGTCAGATCGTCGCAC
>MDTD01053045.1_pt1 | contig 19244 bp, 18 predicted proteins | sample 811221 | NCBI WGS metagenome assembly MDTD01 (sample SAMN05326646, study PRJNA326480) | marine metagenome | isolation source: seawater | place: Pacific Ocean: South West | collected 2011 | reverse complement strand
TTATCATTTTTTTTAGTTGCTTTCTGTACGTTATTAACTTTTTCAAGAGGTGCATACTTAAGTGGATGTATTGGCATCTGCACATTCATTATCATGGCAGTAGATAAAGAAAACATATGTTTGAGTAGGATTATAAAAACCTCTGCTATCTTCTTTATTATCATCTTTTTAATCATGAACTTGTTTGAAAAATCAGCTACAAAAGCTTTTGACTTGATGAGTCTTCGTTTTGAGAATTTTTTGGATAGCAATTCTATCTTAAGTAGGATTTCTAGAATAGAAACGGCAATTTATCTGATGGAAGAAAACTACTTAACTGGTTTAGGAAACACCGTTTTAACTGATTATATAAGAGACAACTCACATATTATAAGTTTTAACTCAAGTATAGTTACAATGGATAATATGTATCTGACTATAATGTGCGAAGTGGGCGTAGTAGGAATATTACTATTTCTACTTTTTCTCTTGAAAGCTGTTTTTCAACCAACAATCGCGTTGATGAAAAGTTTTCAAGATAGTAACAATTACGCTAAAACATTTGCTTTTGCATGTAGTGCTTCTATTTTTTCTATGATTTTTAATATGGCAACCTGGGATTTGCTAAATAATCCAGTTATGCGTACTAATTTTTGGATCTTATTAGGGCTTTTTTTCCATTCATGCAATTTACACAAGGTTTATAAGTCAAACTGAATTTTAATAACTTCTTTGTATCTTTTGAAAAAATAATTTGCTACTAAATACGATATAAAAGTAATCGGTATCGAGTCGGCAAATTATATAAAAATAAGAGAAAAGCCGACGAGATTTGACGCAACCAACGTTGGAGTAATAGCAGTGCGCAGATTAGAATATTTAACCTTGTGTGCCGTGGGTCCAATTTCCCTTTTATTTCCCATACAGACAAGTGAAATTTATTGAATAAATCCGTCATGCGTTCAACCATTAGTTGTTAGTTGCTATTTCCTTTACGGTTCAAAGCCTATAAAGAATTCACAAATAACAAGCCTCCAGACACAGCTTAAGTGATTTCCCTCTAATACAGCATACACGTTGCCCCCAAATAAAGCGAGTATTCTTCTCATTTAATTGGTAATTGAGGTTCATAATGAACAGACGTAAATTCCTTGAGAAAAATTTAAAATACAGTCTCGCCCTAAGCGGAATTGGACTAGCTTCAAACGCAAAAAACAGTTTCTCGGCAGGAATCAAAAACCAGCACAGCCCTCCGGATGGTTTTTTAATTAGTAAGCCCATTGATAATGTGCGAATTGCTGTGATTGGTTTGGGTGCAAGAGGATTTTTTTTATTTCAAGATTATTTAAACTTGCAAAACACCGCGATAATTGCGGTATGTGACATAGACAATGACGCGACAGATAAAGCTTTAGAATATGCGAAAAAAATTGGTAAACCCATTCCAAATGTATACGGACACAACGCAGAATCTTATTTAAATTTATTGGAAAATGAAGAAATAGACTTGGTTGTGATAGCTACACCATGGGAATGGCACGCTCCAATGTCTATAGAAGCTATGCGGAGCGGTGCACACGTTGCAGTTGAAGTTCCTGCTGCAACGACGATAGAAGAATGTTGGCAGATTGTACAAGTGGCCGAACAAACAAAAAAACATTGTGTTATGTTAGAGAATGTTAACTATTTTCAGCCTGAAATGGCGGTCTTAAAAATGGTTCGTAACGGCCTCTTTGGAAAACTACTTCACTTAGAGGGCGGTTATTTACACGACATCCGAAGAGAAATGTTAGATCCATCGCGTTTTAGCCCCGATTACTGGCGGCTTGAACACATACGAAAACGTAACGCATCTCTGTATCCCACACACGGTATAGGCCCATTAGCTAACTACATAGACATAAACAGAGGAAATCAATTTACTCAACTTTACTCGGTAGCTAGTCCCACAGGAGCAATAGAACAATACATAAAGGATCATCAGCCAGATTCAAAATATAAGGAAGAGACTTTTGCATGTGGGAATATGGTAACTACAACAATTAAAACATACAGCGGACAAACAATTCTTATTAAGTATAGTACCACAGCCCCCATGCCTTATAGCAGGGCATGTTATGTTCAGGGAACTAAAGGTATGGTCAAAGTACATCCTGAGAATAGAATGTATTTGGATGAATTTGGTAATCATAAATGGGTAAACCTAGCCTATTATTACAAAGGCCATGTAACATATGAATTTAACCATGACTTTTGGAATAGGTGGGGACAGATAAGCCAAGGTAGAGATAATACGCTTGACGGAAGACATGGAAACGGTGACACCATTATGAATCATCGTCTGATCGAATGCCTACGTATGGGTATACCTACAGACATGAATGTATATGATGCAGCTTCTCAAAGCGCGATAATCGGCTTATCTGAGAAGTCAATATCCTCGGGAAACGTAATAGATTTTCCTGACTTTACTCGAGGAAAGTGGAAAGATTGGACCGCTGAAAACTATAAACTGCTATAGTATTTTACTACCCTACGTATCAACCCCTAAAAAATTAGGAACATATAGAGATACATATAAGTTAAATTAGCTTGTAGAAACACCGAACCATCAGGTAAGAGATATCTATGTTACCCCTAACTCTGTTTATAATAATCATTTTAATTAGCATTCCAACAAATAGATGTAATGCCTCCAAATCGACAGATCATGAGATTGTCAGCTTTGAATTACCGGATGAATCTCACGTGGATATGGTGTGGATTCGTCCGGGCATATTTGATATGGGTTTCGTGACAACAGAACGTTTTGAGGACATAGATGAACATCCGCAGAATAAAGTTGTCATCTCGTCGGGTTTTTACATCAGTGCCTACGAAATAACCCAAGGTCAATGGTTATCAGTCATGGGAAGCCATCCTTGGGATGTTACAAAAATAAGTGACGGTATCGGATCAAATTTCCCTGTAACCAATATCACATGGTACGAATCCCAAGATTTCATAAAACGTCTTAACAAGCATGCCGGTGCCAAAATATACCGTCTGCCAACTGAAGCAGAATGGGAGTATGTTGCCAAAGCAGGTACAGAAACAGTTTGGCCTTTCGGCAACGAAGCTTATAGCGGTGCAGACCAATATACATGGTGGAAGGGTAACACGGTTAAAAGGGGAATAAATTTTGCCCAAGAAGTAGGCACTAGTAATCCCAATCAGTGGGGAATTTACGACATGCTAGGAAACGTGTGGGAATGGTGTGATGACTGGTATGGTATTTACCCGGAAGGGCCGCAAAAAGATCCAATAGGCGTTAATAGAGCCTTGTCTAAGGTCATAAGAGGAGGATCTTTTGCAAATACGTGTTTCTGCGATCTAAGACCTGCGAACCGAGGTAGATTGATGCCAGCAGAAAAGAGTCCTTTTGTTGGATTCCGAATAGTACGAATAAAATGAATTGTATAATTAACCGCCGTTACCACGCTCTTATTTCACCTTTCATTGTTGTTCTTTTATTAGTGTTGACACCCTATGCCGGTGCATGGGAACCAACTCCTATACCGAATTGGGCAAAAGACCTGATCATTTATCAACTAAATATGGAGCGATTTACCTCTCCGAATGAATCTCAAGGGCCTAACTATAAAGGTATCATTCACGAACCCGGACAAGACGGAAGCGGAACGACTTCATCTTTGTATGAAAAGATTGACTACCTATCAAATTTAGGCATTACTGCTATATGGATTGAAAGTCTCTATTGGTATCAATCATTTACTAAGACAGAACATCCTTTTGGCTTCTACCCATATCGACCCGATCTGCCTCACCCCAGGCACGGTAGTGAAGCAGAACTAAAAAGGCTAGTGAACTATGCCCATCAAAAAGGAATCAAAGTTTTTATGGGTATGGTGCCGACCTATATAGGAAGGAAAAGTCCATTACTCACTGCTCATCCAGACTGGTTTTTTACACATCTTACGAAAGGAAGGCCACTTTACAATTATAAAAACGAAGAATTTCGTTCATGGTGGATCAAAACATGGAAAAATTGGGCAATAGAAATAGGTATCGATGGGTTTCGTGTAGACGGCCCTGATTTCGCTGTCCAACAAGATCCAGAATTAATAATGGAGACATTACACGACATTGCGACAGAATGCTTAAAATCAGGTAAGCAGATTGCGATTTTTGTTGAAGGATGGAAATACGGCTACCATTTTCGGCAAAAATGGGAGCAAGATGATAATCTAAATCGGCTTGACATGGAATCGGCTGAAAAGGCAATTGCCTCAAGCAGCAGGTTTGATGCGATCACCGTTTCTATGCATGACCATCACGATTATAAAATCCAAGGGAGTCGCTTCAAAATGGGATACAGTGTGATCTTTGGTACGCGTATTCCCATCTTCTTCATGGGCGAAGAGTTCAATGCACGCTTGCGCATTGTCCCCGATCCATTGGAAGCAGGTGACCGGCTTTTTGAACAATGGTTAGATTGGTCAGACTTGGAAGACAAAGACAGACAAGCATTTTACCAAGACGTTGTAAAAATGTTAAATATTCGCAAAAATAATAAAGATGTCCTCAACTATGATAGACACAAATCTTTTTTAAAAAATTTGAAGTTTTCAATTAGTGACACGGATCCTGCCCCTATACCATATATACGATATATACCTGGCAAAGCTGCCATAATAATAGCTGGAAATAATAGCACGGTAGAGAAAACTTTTCTGATTGACGTCCCTTTAGAAGAAATTGGAATGGGAGAATACGGTTTATTTAAAACAAATAATTTATGGACCGGCGAAAGAAAAAACGTACGACGGCGTGATATGAATAAGTTGCCAGTTACTGTTTCTGGAGATAATATTCCAAGAGGAGGAATTCAAGTTCTAAGAATTGAGCCCATACTCAGCGTTTCAGAGTAAGCCTATTCCTCGAGAAGATAAAATCGGGGACACACTACGAATAACTTAGGGATAATCCAGCCAATAATCGCTTTTTTTCTTCAACATTTGGATAATTAATCAGCACCGCACGGTACATACCTTTAAACACAAAAAGGCTACCCGCTGCCGCACCAACAACGCCAAATTCATTAAAAAGAGCTCCAATATCATTCAGCGTACCAGCTCCGCCCAAAACAGTCATTGGAACAGTAATGAATTCACGCATTTCTCGTACCAGATCTAAATCAAACCCTTCCATTTTACCATCTTGATCTATTGAGTTGATGAGCACTTCCCCTATCTGTTCAATATTGAACATTGACAAGATATCAGATGGACTCTTTCCCGTAGATTCATTGCCGTTTCGCACATAAACGCGATATCCCCTACGCCAACGCTCTTTTCGAACATCTAATACAATAACTACCGACTGACTACCTATGGCATTGGAAACATCTCCTACCAAGCTATGTTTTTCAATGGCAGCACTAGAAATAGCAATCTTTTCTACGCCAACACTTATAATTTGCCTAGCTAATTCAACAGATCTAACTCCTCCACCGTAGCATAGAGGCATTCGACATTCTGCGGCTAGACTCTCAATCATCGACAAGTCCGGCTCACGTCCATCGGATGTAGCATCTATGTCGAGAACAATCAATTCGTCTACTTCTTTTTCATTGAAAATACGAACTGCATTAAGTGGATCACCAACATACTTATCATCTTTAAAGCCAATTGTCTTTACTAACCCACCGTCTCTTATAAGTAAACATGGTATGACACGCGGCCTAAGCATCATAGTCTCGCAAAATTAGTAAACAGTTGTGTTCCATTCTGGTGACTCTTTTCAGGATGGAACTGTACTCCTATAATATTTTTTTGACACACAGCCGCTGTAAAGACGTCCCCATATGAACACGAGGCAAGCACGGTAACATCACTTTCACATTTCAAGTAATACGAATGCAAAAAATAAAAACCACGATCCTCATCGACTTCTTTCATCATCGCATGTTCCGAGTTACAAGAAACACTGTTCCAGCCCATATGCGGTCGAGATACGCCGTGAAATTGTAATACTCTTGCATTCATCCAACCCAAGCCCGGTAATACACCTTCTTCGCTTTCATGAGCCATTATCTGCATACCCACACAGATTCCAAGTACTGGTAGGCCCCTTTCTAAAACGAGTTCATCAAGGACTGTTCGCATGCCCGATTCATTCAAACACCCCATAGCCCAATCGAAAGCACCCACACCCGGCAATATGAACCGATCGGCTTTCGTGAGATCAGCCGGATCATTAAAGATTTCACAAGGGATATTCGCACGATGGTAAATATTGCGGATTGCGCGAACATTGCCAAGACCGTAGTCAACTATGGCAATCATCGCTTACCTCCGCGCTCCATTCCCAGCCATCGCATGACCAATGCTCCTACCGAATAAATGCTTTCTTGTGATCGATAGTCACGATAAGTCTTGTGCGGCAAATCCATGTATGAATTCAATTCTTCCGTAGTCAATGCGAGCTTGGTTGCAATAAACTCAAAATCATGCTGAATAGTCTCCTCATCGTAAGGAGGATGCTGCAATTTTTCTAAGGCTTCTTCACGTGTCATCTGGCCAGTGAGAATCAAGCTAGAAAATTGAACTTTCCGTGTATCATAACCGAAACGTTCATATAACCAATAGCTTTCATAAAAGCGAGTAAATCGAGATTCAAAATGTTTTTGTGGATAAGGCTGCCAACCATACTCTTTTTCAAGCAGTTCAACTGCATCATTTTTTGTATAAGGTAAATAATTCAGTGGTCGAGCTACGCGTATTTTCTTTACAAAAGGCAAGTAAATTTTATGTCGAAGGATACTTGTGACAGGAAAATTTTTTAACGGACGCTGCCCAAAACGGGCGTGTATATCCCGCAATTGAATTGAATCGGATTGATAATACATCCACTCGATCGGATTACGGACACACTCAGTAGAATAATTTGCTCCCGTGAGTATGTACTTAATGTTGTGTTTCTCTGCAAAATGATACATAGTCGCAAAGAATGCGTGATCCTGAGGTGCGTCTACGTGCGGTACTCCCGCCCGAAAAAAAGCAACTTGTAGATCTCGCATCTCAGACCAGTTTATAACTTCTGTATACAAATCTAAACCAAGACCATCGACTATACGCTCTATATTATTAACAGCGATCTGCGAGTTCCAACCGGCATCTACGTGAAAGACCAAAGGACGTAGATTCAATTCACATTTAGCCAAGTGGGTTAAGTAAGAACTATCTATTCCTCCGCTCATACCAATGATGCAGTCAAAATCGCGCTCCTTGCCATCTATACGAATACGTTCAAGCTCTGTTTCTAATTGTTTTCTCCCATATTCATCAGTATGCCAATTTGGTCGTACATCACTATAGAACGTAGTGCAATGGTCACAAACACCATCTTTGTCAAAAGTGATTTTTGTGTCTGTGGTATCCATCACACAGTTAGTACAAATTGTATGTGTCATAGTTAATCAACGTAGCATTCATTACGTATTTGATTACAATAAGCCCACGTTTCCTCCGCACAGCGCTTCCAAGAAAACTGAGCTGCCAACTCTCGTGCACGAATGGCAGTCTGAGCAGTAAGTTCTGGAGTGCTAATAAGCTTACAGACCACTTTTTCTATACTCTGAACATCATCAGGATTAAAGTACGCCCCGCCATCTTGCAATATTTCCGGCATCGGTCCACGGTCAGAACAGGCGATTGGCAGACCTGCAGACATGGCTTCTATTAAAGTATTAGGCATATTCTCGCAACTGGACGCAAAGATAAAAATATCAGCTGTTTTTAAAACATTGGGAAGGGCGTCGTGGTCTACATTACCAAGCAGGGTGACTAATTCTCCACTCGGATCATACTCTCGCAAAGCGGCATCTAACAACTCATCTGCACGATTAACACCACGGCCGCCAGCTAAAGTAAGATGTACTGAATGACCTGAATAAAACAAACTGGATACAGCTCTAACAACATTCCATTGGTGCTTATGGATTGCTATATTTGAAACATATAGTAGTTGTATCGGTCTTTTTTTTAAGTCAATCTGACGACGCAATCCCACATCGGAAAAATTAGTACCTATACCATGTGGAATTATACGTGTACGATTTAGAAAACCGGTGTGTTGCTGGATAATGCGCGATGCATATTCCGTAAGAAATATCGCAGCATCAGATCTACTCAGAGATCGGTTTTGCACATAACGTAGTGCCAATAGGCGCACTCTCGCCAGACTCAAGCCAAATCGCTCCATCTCCCCCGGTTCGTAAGAAAGCATGTCACGACTCATAGTAATTGCGGGCCTAAAATGCCCTACTGTGCCAGCATCGGTATTCAAAAGAAGATTACATCCAACCGAGCGCAACTCATCGGGTAGATCTTTTAACTGCCAATAAACCTGCTTCCACAATCCGTCTTCCAAAGGAGCAGGATTATGTTTGATGAGCCAGTCATAATTTGGTAACTGATCGAGAAGGGACTTGTATGACCACAAGTGCACTCCACCTATACCATAGTCTCTCGGATCTGCAGCACCCAGTATACCTCGCAAATGGTTTATAGCTCCTCCAGATCGGTTGCGCGAGGCATCGACACCTAAAATGAATTTACCTACGCCCACGTGTCACCAGATGCCCTTCGCGTACAATCTCAATGTCTTTCAATCCTGCTTCGTTAATCCACTCGCTCACCTCATCTTCTGTTGGTGGATTATCATGATCGGGAGACAACCAATCAAAAGTATCTAATAATGCCCACTCTCGTTGCTGTCGTTCATTTAGTGGTAAATCTCCGTAGTAACACGCAACAGGAATCAATCGACGCAGTAATGACCCATATCTTGGAACGAGACCAACCAACCGACTCAGCGGCAACATGATGGGAACCCATACTTTCAGAATTCGCAAAAGTGTTTCATTTTGTAGTTTCTTCGTCACAGGCCGTAACCAATATTTAGGTAACAATTTACTGCGCCAGCTTTTTTCATAGTAATCGACGCATAAACGCCCTTCAGAGGCTAACATAAGTGGCAATGCTTCGAACGCTCGCCTCACATCTGGTGTATGTTGTAATACGCCCAGCGAATATACATAATCAAATGCGCCAAGCTCTAAAGGTAACGAATAGATGTCTCCTTGAATCGGATACAAGCTATCCCACTTGGAAAGGTTCTGAAGACAGGCGTCAATCGCGCTAGAATAGTCGACCGCAACGACTTTGGCACCGGCTTGCAATGCCACTTCAGCAAAGCGGCCCGCTCCGCAACCCACATCTAACACCCATGCACCATTCAACTGTTCAGGTTTCCAACCCGTAGCTTCCCAAAAGCGATTCGCTGATACAGGATGACCAGAGCAACTATCTAGCTGAGTACCTCGAAAAAGATTCCATTGCATTCCAAAACTTCCAGCATAGTTTTCTTCTGGAACGAAACGGGGAACTCCATATCGGATCGGGTAACGGTTTTCCCCATCTGTTGATACTAGATAACCCGCTTCTATTGGTCCACTTAAATCCTCTTCAGATTCTATCTTCAAGCGCTTTCCACTAGCAGGACAACGTAGTTTTTCGATTAGTTCGGAATGCACGTTCAGCTATTCTTTTTTAAGTTAAAAATGAACTCCATATTCTTTTCTCCACAATTCCATCATCAATAGAGAGAATATTCGCTCTCCATTGTTACGACCACGGTCCAAGCCACGCATAATACGCTCGACGGATTTACCATGGAACATACATCCAGAGTCTAACAAAACTTCACGAAAAAATCCTCGCCAAGCCCCATCAGTTAACCAAGTATTAATGGGAATTGAGAAACCCTGCTTTCGATTCAAATCAAAACCCTGAGGTAATAACCGAGATGCTACTCTTTTTAGCAGTAATTTACGACCATGTATACCTGCTTTAAGAGAGATCGGTACTCTACCAAAAGCAAAATCTATAACCCGAACATCAAGAAAGGGAGAACGAACTTCCAAAGATTTCAACATACTGGAACGATCTACTTTCACAAGCAGATCTTCGGGAAGGTAATTTTTAAAATCTGTACGGGTAGCACGATCAATAATTTGATTACCATGAACCATTCTAGAAGAAAATATGCTTTCGGCCGACATCGGTAAATTAACATGAGGTAATAGTTTACAACGAAATTCAGGCTCAAAGTAATTTGCTATGAGTGGAAGTTCCCGATCGAAATCTACTCCTTGCGCAATCAACCAATTCCGCCCTTTTACTCCAGGCTCTAACCCATATTTAGCAATAGAAGCCAATGCTTTACGAAACAATCTCGGGCACCTCCCCATACGTCTTTGCAACCAATCAAGTCGAGTATATTCACGATATCCTCCAAAGAGTTCATCGCCACCGTCACCGCCAAGTGCTACAGTGCACTGGCTTCTCACTATCTCGCTTACTAAGTAGGTAGGAACCATAGAAGAATCTACGATGGGCTCATCAAACTGCTTAGCCAAACGAAACAATAGATCAGGCTCAGCCTCTGACGCAGATAATTCCACATGATCGGTTTCAAACGCACGGGCTACAAGACGAGCATGTTCTGTCTCGTCTAGACTTTTATGTCCAGGAAGTCGGACACTAAACGTCTTTATATCACTGCGAACACGAGTCGCCAGCGCCGTAATTATACTCGAATCAACCCCACCACTAAGCATAACACCGACCGGCACATCAGCAACTAACTGCCTACGCACGCTATCAGCCAATAGCGATTCTAAGCACTCCTCTAAACCTTCGACCTCCTCAACGACTTCTTCTGGACGCACAGGTAATTCCCAGTAGGACCAACTGCGAATAGAACCACTAGCAGGGTTAAACACAAGAGCATGTGCAGGGGGCAACTTACTATAACCGGACAAAATACATTTAGACCCCGGTATATACCCCATTCCCAAGTAGCAATCTAACGCTTCAAGGTCGAACTTTGGTGACATATCACATATGAGTAACGCCTTTAGTTCTGAAGCAAATGCAAATTCGCTTGCAGAATGACGATAAAAAAGCGGTTTCTCACCCGCTCGGTCTCTAGCTATAAAAAATTCTTTCCTACGAATGTCATATATGGCGAAAGCAAACATGCCTTCTAAATGGGAAGGACAGTCAGTACCCCATTCCGCGTAAGCTTTAAGTACTACCTCGGTATCTGACTGAGAAGCAAATGCATGCCCAACTGCGGAGAGTTGTTGGCGAAGATCCTGAAAATTGTAGATCTCACCATTATAAACCAGGACGTTGCCCGTCTCGTTATCAACCATAGGTTGATATGCTGCAGGTGAAAGATCAATGACAGCAAGACGGCGGTGCGCCAAGCCTACGTTAGAATCGACTGACAACCATTCACCGTAACTATCCGGACCTCGGTGCGATAAAGCGTCTGCCGCTCGCTGAAGTAATGGGCGATCTACTGGCGTTAAGCCAGCAAAGCCTACTATCCCACACACGGATCCCAAAGTCCTTCTACCGTCTGCATAGCCATTGCACGATTGTTATAGTGATTCTCCACGAGATTGCGCCCTGCCATTCCCATGTTGTTACGTAACTCTACATCATTGACAAGGCGTAGTAACTTCTCACTAACATCGCTTTCATCAACCAGAAAGCCACTTTTTCCATCAGTAACAAATTCAACCATGCCACCGTGACGCAATGCGACAACCGGTTTCCCCATGGCCATAGCTTCTAAAAGCACTAAACCAAATGTCTCACGTGGATGACAACTAAGAAATACTGACAGGTCAGAAAAAGATAGATACTGCATAACCTGATCTCGGGGAACTTCTCCTGTAAATGTGACGTTATCGGCCAACCCCTTCTCGCGTGCCATCGTCTTCAGCTTTTGAAGACGTGAACCACCACCGACAAAAACCGTGTGTGTTGTTTTTTTCAACTCTTCGTTAGTACTTAGACACTGCAAAAGCAAGTCATGCCCTTTGCTCGCCTCCAAGCGGGATACGTATGCTATAATCACTGTATCCGATTTCACACAACGCTCTCTAATCAGATCTTTATGTAGCGTAGAAGCCTTTATAGAAATGGAATCAACGTCGGGCGTCTCCATTCCATGATGTATGACTACTGGATCCAACGAAAACGGTACAATCTCGAGCAACTTGCGCCGAGTATAGTCACTAACACAAATTAACTTACGGGCATTTTCAAACAACCTACGACCCCGAGTTCGGCTAATCAGCAGGTAACTTTTCCACTTTTTTCGTGTAAAAAAGTAATCTATATCATCTCCATGTAACGTAATACTGTAAGGGGGAAGCTCTTCTGGGTGAAAATGCTGAGCGACGACACAGCTAGTAAAGTTTGCCAAAAATAGAAAATCGAATGGGCCGTATCTATTCATGTGTTCACGCAACCTACGCCTCCAGCGCACGAACCACAGGCGCTCACGATGAACCCAATCGTGACGATAAACTTCAATCCCCATTTCCGACAGAGACATATCCACTAACTCAGCGGAGACACCATCTGAGAATGGAGTACCTGCCAAGATTGAGACATCATACCCTAACTTTTTAAGCCCAACGGATAGCTCGAATGCGTATGTTCCCTCACCACCTTGCATTGGTGGAAATTCGTGAGAGAATACCAAGACTTTACGGTTCATGCGTGGGATGCTAACTCTCGGTAAAGTTTAGTCACTTCTGTAATGAAATTCTTATCAGTTTGTATTAGGTTTAACGCATCTCGTTTGAGAGCTTCTTTTTTTTCGTTAGGTCCTTTGGCCGTATCTGGGACTTGATTAGCTTGCGAAGAAGGATCTTCTAGCTTAGCACGTACCTGTTCGTTGGCTTGTTGCATCAATAGGTTTTCGGCACCGCGGTCTACCAATTCACCAACCTTATGCACAAAGGATTCTCCGTCCTCTATCAACTTCTCAAAAGTTACAATAGGAACTCTATCGACTACACTAAGTAACTCTTTATGGTAAACTAAATACTCATTCATTGGGTATAAAGGAAAACTACTAAGCGACAGTTCACTGCGACGTTTAACCATACACGAACTTATACAACCCAATGGCTCACGTATGACAGCAATAACAGGCACATTTATCTTCAACGCGTAATGAAAAGCGCCAGGTCGATGAAAATGCGAACTAATACGCAACCCTGGGAAAAAACATTTAGCAAGTTGCTTGGCATAGTCATTACCTGAACGTGGGTAAGCCGCTATAAAAAGTTCCGTATCCTTATTCGGAAAGTACCAGAAATCCGACCTACGAAACAGATACATAAAAGAGGAATAAATAGTGGGGTTACAAGCAGCAATAGTTCGCAACCTACTCAACATACAAACAGCTTTCGTTTAATCATAGAAGCCATTCAATATGACTTCTTTCCGGGAAAATAATATTTACCAAACATAATTCTACATCTCCAAAGAGCGAAAAGCCGCCGCAATTTTACGCGCTGCCTCCGCATGGCTATGCCGTTTTTTAATGGAACTAAACACTGTCGGATCAGCTCTCCAGCCATTCTCTATTTTATCTATGAGATCAATGAACTGATCGTCTAAAAGCTCATCAGGCTCTATAAATAACGTTACGCGTTCGTCACCATGACACCGAAAAAAAGGAATGCGCGGAGCAATCACTGGCAACTTAAAAGTCAAAGCCAAATAAAACAAACCCGAAGTAGTTATACTACTGTAATTAAGTACGAGAAAATCAACGGCACAAAATACGCTCCCCAGTTCTTCTTTATCTACTCGCCCAGCAATAAACTTCGAACGGTCACTATTCACAAATTTGAAGCCATTTGGGATCTCACCTGTAACCACCAAATATAATGAACCTTTATTCTCTACCCGTTCCCAAGCTTCAATAAATTCGCGAATACCACGATTATCACGCTGAGTGCCGTTCATCACCAACAAAACTGTAGCATTCTCAGGAATATCTAGTGCACGACGAACATCCTGTCGACTACGATGAACCGGATATACATCATCGTACGTACCATGAAGAGCTTTGATATACGATCTACCACAAGATCCAAACGCCAATTTAAGATCTGCTTGCGTATTATCGCTTAGTCCGATAATCAAATCAAAATAATGAAGCATAAATAAACGCATTATACGTTCTAGCAACGGAGCTCGAACCTGATAATGCGGTATGACGTTATGAGCAGACCACACCCAACGATAACCTAACAAACGGGAAAAAGCGTACACTAGTAGAAAACGAAACGCTAGTATATAACAAATTGGTGCGTGCTTACTTCGCCAAATACCTTCGGGCCAGTGGGTATGAATAATGCAACAGCGCTTCCGATTAGACCAAAGAGCTCCAAAACGCCAAAAAGAGAATCTTAAAGGTTTGTAGCCCTCATCTTCCAGATGCTCAAGCATGAGAGCATAGATCTCATTACCTTCAAGCTCAACTGGTGCAGGTCGATAGTAACGCACGTTTTGTGAATCCGATGAGGCTTTCATTACACGCAAGGTCTAACGCATCTTAGGACGATATTCAAGCTGGTATTTGAGTTCTGATCTACGTTTGCCAATAGGTTTCGCAGGAACTCCTCCTACAATAGTCATAGCAGCGACATCACGAGTCACAACGGAACCCGTAGCGACCACTGCACCACGACCGACTCTGACACCGGGCAGAATGGTAGAACGTGCAGCAATCCAAACATAGTCATCTATAACGATGTCTCCTCCGACCGTGTCGTGTGTATCGCTGTGTGGGTCATGTTGGAGAGTCCATAAATTAGACTCTTGAGCAATATCTACATTATTACCTATCAAAATACGACCACCACGTCCATCAAGAAGGACCCGTGTGTTAATCGCACAGTGATTACCGATAGAAACGTTAGAAGCATTTCGAATTTCAACGCCTAGTAGTAACCAAGAAGTATTTCCAATTTGCAACCCTTGATTACGCTGTGTCCAACGCCGGAACCTGTGAGAGGGAACATGCATAAAACAGCTTCTACATAAATATTCAATTACGGTATTGCATCTTGCAGAAATCCAATTTGTCATCTTGATGAACTAAATCCAATTCTAATCGACTAGTTCTCGGGCAAAATCATTAAACGAAGTTAACGAAAAAGTACGCCTCATGTGTTTATTCACACTTAGATACGCCGGCTCTTTCAATGAACCAAGCATTTGACGCACATCCTCTTCACTGCGCAAAACGTTCGTAGGTGTGCTATCCATCAGATATTTCTTGTTCTGATACTGACGTATACCGTGCTCAATGCTAAGCCTGCCTGCACCAGCATAATAACCAAAGTCAATTATAAAAGAAGGAGTATCAGTAAAACACGCTTCAAGCCCCATTGTAGTACCAAGATGCAAAAATGCCTGAGCGTGGTAAATCTTGGATAATTTGTCCTGTATTTTGTCTTCTGCCGTGGAAAAATCTTGACGTAGATAGTCATCGTCCATGACGATGTTCGCAGCCTCTCTAAGGGGGTCGTATATCGTGTTTTCACGCACCATAGGATAAGGCCTGACGACAAGTCGCATATCAGGTCTCGAAGAAAAAACGACTTTACTGATACGCAAGATGATTTCGACCTCTTGCAATGCCATTTCTCGCATACCGGCAAAGCAACCCAAATAAATATAGGGAAAATCATAGGGTTCCGGGCTTCCATCTTGTTCTAGGAATTCGTATAAGTAACCCAGTTGAGATGCTCCTATAGAACGAATTTTCTCGCGTGGAATGTTCTGTAATTCCACTAGGTCGTCACTTATACTCTGGCTCCAAACCAAATAATCTACGCGACGCGAAAACTGTCGATGTTTACATGGATGATCCCAACTATACACATAGACACGCACATCTCGCCCTTCGCGCAACAAGCGTGAGAGAAATGCATCGTCCACTATACGGGTTAGCAGTACAAAGCGATCAATATCGTCAATAGGTGTAGCCGCTTTGTAACTTAGACCATTAATATATTTATCATAACTCAACCACTTTGGGAAATGCATCGCCAAGTCAAAACTTAGGAGACTTAACCTACGACGGAAACTCATTGCTCCCTGCAGAATCAAGAAGCGTTCCATCAAGTAGTAATTGCCTACACTTCGAGGTATATGTCCGAAGAAATGGAAAAAACGTTTCCACAAGCGAAGGCGTAATGAGCTAGTCTGTTCATCAATAAGCCGAACCTCAGCCCCATCAGGTACTAGGCTACGCATAGCCTCAGCCTGATCTCTCGGAAAGAATAATACCACTTCGTGCTCGCGTAAAATTTCTACGATTACCCGCCTTATATCATTGCGAAAATCTAAAAAGCTCAACGCAATTCCAACTCTCATACACGATCCCTATTAATTTCTCGCAAACGCTTCCAATAACTAATTCGTTCCATCCAACGAGTTACCCAAGAAGGGATGAACCGTAGTAGTGGTAGACGAAATATGAGTACAATAAGGCGCTGCCAAGTCGTTAAATCTATACGCTCTTTACGAAGTATTTTTTCCGATTCTTTTAAACGGTTCGCCAATTCTTGTACTCGTATACTTAACACATTGCCCATGTGTTCCGTGCAAATTTCCGAAGTGGAATATTTGGCATACCCTTTACCATCCAAGACAGCGTCAAATATATCTGTGAAACCCATGCCTCGAGGGTTATTTGTACCCCCCATCGCATGGCCCGTATACGGAAATGGTAATGTTTGCAACGCAACTTCTTTGCATATCAAAAATTGGAAGTGTGCTCCTAATGGAAAGGCTTTGATTCCGTCCCTTTCATACAGAGGAACTACCTTATCTCTATTGCGGCGGATATACTCACCCGGTGGTTCACCTGTCGACTCAGCATACAAAACATCAAACTCTGCCTGCCAATGATCGGTGTGGGTAGATATATCTGCATACTTCTTAGGAATCTTTGTCGCCACCTTTGAATAAGCTGTATTATAAGAATGTCGAACGGGACAACCCGTGACGAAACCAACGTCGGGGAAGGTGTCTAAGACCTCAAGAGAGCGTTCCAACCAATTGGGATGAAAGAATATATCGTCTTGACTGTAAGCAATAATTTGTCCCGGAGCGGTATGAAAGATACGTTCAGTTCCTCCATACACTCCAAGGTTTTCGCTGCTAAGCAATAAATACTGGATGTCACCACTTTGATGCAGTTCTTGTAAGTATTGAACTGCTTCTTCACAGCTTCCATTGTCAACTACAAGTAAGTCAAAGGGAACTGTTGTATTAGCTTGTAAACTTTGCAAGCAAATTTTTAGCACTTCAAGCTTTTCGGCATAATAGCCGGTCAGAAAGGGTGTGAACGTAAGTATTCCAACTGTGATAGCCTTAGGCTTATAAGCGGTTCCGCGGCCTAGATCCCGCTTAAATGGATTGACACCAACTCTCATTGAGTTTCTATACCGTTATGTTAGGAATTTTTCATGACTTTGCGTCTGAGGGCAAAATCAGTCAGAGAAAACAAGAAACTTTGATAAGACGAAGTTTGTAATTGCAGAGCCCCATATACCAACCAATTGAGAAAATATCTCTTTGACACCGAAAAAACGTACAGAAACCCACTGGATAAACAGATGCACCCCAAGTCCCACAAGACACACTAACGCATACGAAATGAGTCCTTTGTAACTCGATACATTACTTTGAAATGTCCATTTTCTATTTGCGAGGTAAACTGGAGGAATCGCAGATACAAAACCTGCAGCACCTGCCAAGATATAGTGAATATTACCAAAATTCAGCAACACATAAAAGACTGCATAGTTTAACCCAGTTCCCACTAAACCCACTATCCCAAAACGAATTGCTTGGTAGAATACGCTCACTATTTTAGTTCACCTTAAAAGATAATGCGAACCGAGTGCGATAACCTGATTAGTTAGCGCAATTTAATTGTAGGTGAGATATCAATCATTTTGCAATTCTTCTAAAAAAGTTTCAGAATTTTATGGTAGGATTATTTAAAAATAACTAGCACAAACCGGCGGTGTTAGTTTACTTTGAAAAGCAATTGAGACAAACATTTGAAAGTACTTCTTTGGCAGAAAAGGCAATTTACCCACCCCATGCACTTATGTGTTTAGCTTCTGTCATGACCGCTGTTAGACCATACTTAATGGCAAGTTGGCGACATTGTGCTATATCCTTCGACCTCTTCCATAAACTTGGACATACAACACAAGTACGGAAACGACGTAAAGTATTTATATTACTATCATTTACCGGCATACGCGTAATGGTGTCTATCCAGACCCAGTTTGCAGATTCAACAAATGGCTCAACACTTTCAATTGGCTCAGCTTCGGAAAAACGGACAGAGACGGCTTTTTCCCCACGACTCGTAGCTTTAAACAAATAAGGAAACTCAACATCTAAAAGAAAATAGCTACTAATTTCTGAACGCTCTCTAACCAGTTTCAGAACCTGATCTTCGATACCCGTTTCTTTTACATTCAAAATTAATGTGCCGTGCACATACTCGTCCAAATAGTCAACTAACCGATCGCCATTTTCTTGGGGTTCGTGGTTAAGAATAAGCTCACTACCCCATGCACGAATATCTATTTCCGTACCTAAATGTTGAGGAATTTCATGTAACCCATCAATGGTGTTAACACGATGTGCTATTAGTTCCAAATCTACCACCTATTATATTTTTGCGACATCCAGAAAAATATTCCAATTAATATCAAGTAAAAAAACTATCACTACGGATTTCAAAAATAAGTAAAAGGCATATTTAATAGACTAATTGCCCGAACCGGATGGATAAATAACCACCTTTCCAGGTGCGCCTTTTTTCGCTAAGTCGATTCCAGTTGTCATTTCACTCAGAGCGAACTCGTGAGAAATTAACAGAGGTACATCTATCGAACCTGAAGCAATCAGTTCTAGTGCCGTTGCATGATGTTCTGGTGTAGAGCCATGAGATCCCGTAATATAAGCTTCCCGATAATGAATATGATTTGAGGAAAATTGAATATGTCTCGCATCTTTCGGAAGGCCACCGAACAAATTCACCACGCCTCTTCTCGCAACAATCTCTATGGCAGGTTCGTGAGTTTCAACAGAAGAACAAGCAGTAAAAACAGCCTGAGCACCATGTCCATCAGTACGCGTTAAAACTTCTCGTACTACATCCTCATTCTGAGGATTTAAAGCCAAGTTTGCGCCTAATCTCACAGCTCGTTGCCTTCGAGCAAATGACGGCTCAATAGAAATTACATCTTCAGCACCATAAATAATTGCCAACGATACTAACAT
>MDTD01112430.1_pt1 | contig 19246 bp, 17 predicted proteins | sample 811221 | NCBI WGS metagenome assembly MDTD01 (sample SAMN05326646, study PRJNA326480) | marine metagenome | isolation source: seawater | place: Pacific Ocean: South West | collected 2011 | reverse complement strand
TACGGAACGGGCGGAACGGGTGGTGACGGTGGTGACGGTGGCACAGGTGGAAAACGCGGCCTTGGGTCTGAGCCTGGTAACGGATTCGCGTCTGCCGGTGACGGAGGCTGGGGCGGTAAAGGCGGTAACGGTGGCCGCGGTGGTCACGGCGGCGGTGGCGGCGGCGGACCTTCCGTTGGGATCTTCATGACCAATAACGCAGCGCCAACCTGTTTCGGAAATAAGTTTAACGGCAAAACGAAGCCTGGTTCAGGTGGTTTAAGCAAGGGCATGAATGGCTCTAATGGTTACGGCGCACCAATTGGTCCGACCATTAATCCAAATTGTCAGGCGAAGGTAAAACCCTAGAGAAACTCCACCTCTTTGGTTCTTGGAGTTTGGGTGAACGAGCTTGTTGTTCGTGATGCTTTTGCCCTGGTCAAAGCTATGCTACAAGCGCTGCGTAGACCGGACGATGTGCAACCCGCTCATCGTTTTTGGCATTCGCAAACATACGGGCCACGGAAGGATTCGACGAATGAAATTCTTTATTGATAGCGCAGATATTGGCGAAATTCGGGAGGCACTTGCTATGGGCATGTGCGACGGGGTCACGACGAATCCCTCTCTCGTCGCTAAAACCGGCAAGACCTTCCAAACAGTGATTGACGAAATCGTCCATACGGTGCCTGGTCCAGTCAGCCTTGAGGTCACAACAAACTCTTACGATGAGATGTTGGCGCAATCGGAGGAACTAGCTTCGTACGGTGACAATGTGGTCGTAAAGCTACCTCTCACTCGTCCAGGTCTTCGTGCTTGCAAGGCACTTAGTGAGAAGAGCATCGCCACCAATGTGACCCTATGCTTCAGCCCCAACCAAGCACTCTTGGCTGCAAAAGCCGGCGCGACCTACATCAGTCCCTTCGTAGGGCGTTTGGACGATATTTCTTCCGAGGGTATGGCGGTCGTTGAGGACATTGTTCAGATCTACAACAATTACGACATGGAGACTCAGGTCCTCGTAGCCTCTGTACGGCATCCGCAGCATCTCGTGGAAGCCGCACGGCTGGGAGCGCATGTGGCCACATTGCCATTGAAGGTCCTCGACCAAATGTTTAACCATCCGCTCACGGACTCTGGTCTCGAACGGTTCATGGCTGACTGGGAAAAGGTTCCTACTTCGTAAAGGCGACGAACACCTGACTGTTTCCCCGTAGTACATGGAACATCAGCATATCGCCATCAGCAACGGCCTTTGTCGCCTCCAAGAATGAGTCGACATCAGACACCGATTGAAAGTTCACTTGAACAATTACATCATCGGCGCGTAGACCGCCTTGATGGCTGGCGCTGCCGCGATCGACATCGGTCACAACCACGCCGGTCTTGGGTCCGAGGCGAAGATTTTTCCTTTGTCGCTTGGTAAGTGCCTTAACGCGTACTCCGAGGGCTTCCGATACGCCTGCTCCTTTCGAGCGGGATTGCCGCATGCGGCCAGCTGTAGGCATCACCTCGGGAAATGCGGATAACCTTACAGAGAGCGAGAGGTTTTCTGTGCGCCTGCGCACGCGAAGTGTCGCGTTGTTGCCTTGACCCTGCGTCGACGCTCGCCAGGAGAGGTCATCCGCGTTGCGCACGCTTTGGCCGTCCCAGTGCGTCACAACGTCTCCAGGCTGAAGACCTGCATTGTCTGCAGGCGTCCCTCGCATGACCTCAGTGACAAGGGCTCCGAGTGGCCGCCTCATTCCTAGCTGGCGTGCCATTTTACGCGTGACGTTGCCGATCTTAACGCCTAGGTAGGAACGCTCCACCTTTCCCTTGGCGAGCTGCGGGAGAATCTTTTTCACCATGTTGATCGGGACGGCAAATCCAATTCCCTGACCCGCTGCGTTGATCGCGGTGTTGATTCCGACGACTTCGCCGCGCGCGTTAATGAGAGGGCCACCTGAATTACCCGGGTTAATCGACGCATCTGTCTGAATGAAGTTTGCATGCAGGGGTTGATTACCCGGATGGACGTCATCGCGCCCTTTTGCGCTAACGATCCCTGCTGTCACCGTATGACTGAGTCCGAATGGGTTTCCAATAGCGATGACCCATTCGGCAATCTCCAAGTTATCGGAATTCCCCAAGGCAGCCACAGGCAACTTCTTCTTCGCGGATATTTTGATGAGGGCCACGTCAGCTTTGGCGTAGCGCCCGATGAGCTGGGCAGGAAACACCTCATCGGTACTCGTTTTCACCTCAATCTTATCGGCTCCGTCGATGACATGATTGTTCGTCAACGCGTATCCATCTGGATGGATGATGAAACCTGTTCCAACCCCTTCAGCCTTTGGAGCTCCACCGTGGCCAAAACCCGGCATCCTTGGGATGAGCCCGCGTCCTCGCCGTGAGGATTGACTCGATGCACCCTTCGTGACGTGAATATTCACCACAGCGGGACTCAAAGCCTTCGCCAGACGGCTGAACGTCTTTAAATTGACCGGCGTCTCTGCATCTAACCCAGCAACCGTAGAACGCTCTGTATAAAGTTTCGCAGGGGGCGCAGCGACAGCAACCGAAGAGAACAAACCGAAACAGAGGCCGACACAAACGAGTCCGCCTAGCGTGCTTACTTGCAATGGAACAAACCTAGACACGGTGAGGATACTCCTGCTGGTGTGGGGAAGAGTGTTAGTGTTTTGACGCTTGCTCTGAAATCCCCTATCAGAGGTTGCTTAGCCTCGAACCCAGGTGCTTCAGGGTCTATTCCTTGCCGCGAAAAATTCGGGGTAATTCACGCCTCTCCAACCGGAAGAAAAATCGTAAATGACGCTCCTTCGCCTGGGGCAGAATCTACCTCAAGTACACCACCAAGACTTCGAATGATTCGCTGACAAATGGGAAGTCCAAGCCCTGTTCCCTCTGTCTTGGTCGTGTAAAAGGGAATGAAGAGCCGTTCCATCACTTCGGGCGGAATACCAGGTCCCTCATCCTTAAACGCGATACGTACGTGTGCTATCTGCTCCCTTGAAGCGACACGACCTGCCTGAGGTGCCGGCTTACGCCAGCACGATGCGGTCGAAACATGGAGCTTTCCTTCGCTGCCTTCCATTGCTTCAACCGCATTCTTGGCCAGGTTTATTACGACCTGCCGAAGAAGTTCAGGATCCGTCTTTACCTCAGCCAAACTCATGTCTGGATGGAAATCCACAGAGGAATCGGGGCGCTCAACACGAATTAGGGTCATGGTCCGCTCTATGACTCGATTAATGTCGACTGTGTCGAACTCTCCTTTCAGGGGCCGAGCATAGTTTAAGAACTGTCCAACGACACCGTTGAGACGACGGATCTCTTCTTCGATGATGTCGATGTAGGGCTGATTATCCCCAATGTCCTCCGTCAACAGTTGCGCTGCTCCTTTGATCGCCCCAAGAGGATTGCGGATCTCATGTGCAAGACCAGCCGCCATTTCACCAAGAGCCGCTAGCCGATACCGCTCTCGAACACGGGAAAAAAGACGAGAGTTTTCGATGGTGATCGTGCATTGGGCAGCCAGTGTAGACAGCGCCTGAATTTCGGCCGATGAATAGGCTGCCCGTAATCGTTCATCCTTCACAGAAAGAAAACCGACCAGTTGACCCTCACTTACAAAGCCAACGCACAAATCCGATTGAATCGAATCGCAGGTGTGAATGATCTGCTCGATCACCTCTAATCCCGTTCTCTCCTCCGGTTCGGTTGCAAGCAGTATCGTATTCCTCTCCGCCTCCATATTCTCGATCACAAGTAAGCGGTCTTCGCCGAGTCGAGTCAGGAAAGGACGGGATGAAATAGCATCCAAGCGTGTCGGCGGCTTGGCACCGAAAAAACCGATGTTCGCGTAGCTCAGTCCGTCTTCCGACGCTAACCAAAAGCTAGCGTGAGTCACCCGTCGAGACGCTTCAAGGCGACCAATAAGAAAGCGCGCTAATTCGCCAGTGTCGATGATACTCGCCATCTGTCGTCTCAACTCATCGGTCTGTTTCGTAAACTCAAATTTCTCACGAAACACGAGTTCGTTCAGCTTGGCTTCAACAAACGATCTGAGAGGGTCGAAGAGGATAAGAACGACGATTGTGGCAAGAACCGTATTGAGCAAAAAGAGGTTGAAGTCATGACGCCACCACCCCACCAGAATAACGTAAATAAGGCTCAGAACGATGGCGAAGCCTGCCAATACAAAGAAACGACCTAGGAATTCGAAGAGGTCAATAAGCCGGCGCAGCGTGATGATCTCAAAGATGAAGAACATGTAGATGGCCAGCAAAATATTGCCTAATGGAGGCTGCTGAATCTCGGGTAAGTAACTCCCTAACGCGAAAGAAAAGACCGTGATGCCTGCGACCGTTAGGACCCTCAGACGGGTCTTATCGACCTGTGAACTCACGGAGCGGTAGCGCCGAACCATGATGACAGTCGATACGATAATCGCACCCGCGAGAACCGAGTAAAGGACAATATAGCGCCAGACCGGCACCTCAGGCCAGCCAAGGAAAGAGGACGCAATCAGAGCCAATGACGCTGCTATAGCGAACTGGTAGGAGCGCGATGCGAAGCGACTTCGTTCGTCGGCAAATTCGACGAAAAAACCCACGCCCGTCCAAGGCAAAAGCGAGACCATGACCGACAATGTCAACGAGCCAACATTCGGGCTTAAAGTCTCGCTCACGGTCAAGGCATCAACCAGGAATAAGCCCACAAAGTTCAGATTGAAGATCGCAAACCCGAAATAGAGCCTACTGCGCCGACTCCTTAGGAGGAGGTTGAACGCTAAGGTCGCGCAGATAATCGCGGCGAGAAGCGCAGACTGAATTCGGTACCAATTTTCCACAGTCGAATTCTAACCTGATGGCCACCTTTCGGGAACCACCCAACATACCCATCTCTGCCCCTTTGCTGCGAGGCACCTAGTTGGCTGGTAATTCATCTTCGAGAAGTTGGTAGAAAGCGCGCGCTGCTTCCAAGTCCGCCCCACCACCTTGACCAGTACTATCCACTACGCTGAGGTAGCGATGCAGCCAATCATGCGCCTCGACCGTACGTCCATCGCGATGACAGGCGACCGCCAAGCTGTAGAGGCTCGTGGCACGCGTAGGCTGTGCCCTCAAAACACTCTGAAAACTTTCGATGGCCTCTTTAATTAGGTTTTCGTCGAGTTGTCGTACACCTAGGCCCTCACGCAACTCGACGTTGCCTGGTAGGTGTTTTAACCCCTCTTGGTAGACAGCTTTCGCTGATGCATACCGTTCAAACTCGACGTACATCTGGCCAAGTGCAGTGAACGCCCTTGGCTCCGTAGGCTCGATCGCAATACTCTCTCGCCAGGCGGCGTCGGCATCGTCAAAACGCCCCGTACCGTGGCAGGCCTCGCCTTTGAAGTACCAAGCAAGCGCGTAATTGGGGTCAATTTCAATAGCCGCTTCGCAGTGCTTTATCGCCTCGTCGAACCTCTTCTCCTTGATTGAAAGTCTTCCCAGGTGGACGAGGACATTCTTGAGAAGTGCTTTGTCTTTAACTGCCAAATCGCGGGACTTTTCTAAGTGTTCACGAGCTTTTCCGAGATCTTTGTGCTGGTAAAGATCGATTTGGCCCAGATGATAAAAAGCACCCGGATTGTCAGCATCGATTTCCACACTGCGCTTAAAATGGGCATAAGCAGTCTTGAAATCTTTCTTTTCGAAGCTCTTGACCCCTGCGTTCAGCACAGCGATAGCATCACGCTTGGTCTGGGAGCACCCGGCCAGACTCACCAGAAGTACCACTCCCATGACGCCGCGAAGGATTCGCAGCCCGAGTCTGCCTCCTGTCCACTCCATCGTCACCGACGATTCGCAGCCTTGAGGACAACCGGATACTTGACCTTAATCAGTCCGCCTGACTTCGGATTCGGGAACTTCCATATCTTCATGCGATTCTTCACGCAGGCAGTCAGCACCACATCACGCTCCATACCAGTGACCTGGACGCCCGTAATCGTTCCGTTCGGACGAATACTGAAGCCAAGATTCAAGCGGCCTTTCGACTTCGAATCTCGTTGAAGCGAATCTTGGTAGCAGCGCTTAATGCCACCCAGCTTCCGTCGGATGTACTTCTTCACCGTCTCCCGGTCCAAACGACCACTGACTTGGGCAACTCCACCAACCACCTTGGGTTGGATGACGCGGCTTAGGTCTACGTTGCCAACACCGGGTCCTCCCGTCTTTTTGCCCAAACCAGTTACCATTCCACCGCCGCTCCCGGCCTGGTCGAACCCGATAGACTCGAATCCAACATCCTCATAACCGCCAGCGTCGGCGCCGAATGGATCGATTTGCTCTCCCGGATCGGCTGATGCATCTGCTATTCCGATAATCTTGAAGTCCGTCCCCTCGTTAGGTGGCTTGACGAGCTCGGCAAGGTTATCGAGTTCCGCCGATGTTTCGGAGTTGTTCATCAACTCCTTAATCTTTGTTTGCTTCTTCTTGGAGTCGAGGTTCCGGAAAGGGTTCTCCTTTTCGACGGGCTTTTCGACCTTAATGATACGCTTGGTCGCCTTACCCTCTTTTTTCTTCTCCGCTTTCAGCTTTTTCTTCTCTTCCTTCTTCTCTTCCTTCTTCTCTTCCTTCTTCTTTTCCTTCTCCTTCTCCTTGGCCATTTTCATCGCTTTAACGATCTGGGCTCGCTTGGATGTGGGGTCAAGATGGCTCTTCAGTTCCTCTTCCGGAAGCATGTTCAACGTCACCATAAACGCTGAGTGAAGGATGAAAGAGACCAGGAAGAAAATAAGCGGAGCTAGCTCCCAGGCGGACGCTACACCTGCTTTCGGACCTCTTGAGAGAGGGCCATGACTGACAAGAAGGGTGAACTCTCCCGCTCTAAGCCGAGCGCGCATATTGCCGTCGAACGTGAAGAATTGGATCGCTTCTCCACCCTGGCGCAGATCCTCAAGGCCAACGACCTTTCCGTCCACTAGAATGTCTCCGGCGATCGCACTGTTCTGTAAATTCAGCGCAAACTTGTCGCCCTGTGGGACCACCAGCGGGAACGTCGGCACACCCAGTGCTTCGGAGGGAAGCGCAAAACGACATCCGCGCTCCTCCCCAATCGTAATAATTTCAGGTTTAGAAAAGTGCTCGATAGAAAGAACGGTTTCACCCCAAAGGAGTGCCACCTCCAGCCCCATTGGACCGTCTGGATCGCGCTGTGCACGCTGGTCGTAAAAAGTGTCCTGACCGAGACCACGGATGGCTCCGCCACCTGCCGACTTTGGCGCATCCTTTGAGCGCTCAGTGCCTTGCTCTTCCGCCTGATTCAGGTGGACAACAAGAATACATTCACCGAGTTTGATGCGATCGCCGTCTGCCAAGGTGGTTTGAACAATCGTCTTGTCGTTAACCTGGGTACCGTTTGTCGAGCCAAGGTCTGTAATTCGCCAGCCGCCGCTTTCCCTGCGTTCAATGACGGCGTGCTTACGCGACACGCTAATGTCGTCGACCCTTAGCGTTGACGTCGATAGTTTACCGACATTGATGATCGGACGGACGATTTCAACTTCGTCGACCAATTCTCCCTGACGATACACACTAAATGAGATGCTGTTCGGCGTTTCGCTCAATGGCTACTCGCTACGTCCCCAATCCTAGATATCCTCGGCCGAGCGCAAGATCTCTCGGACAAAATTAAGCCGGACGCTAATGAGACTCGACGATTGTGCACGTCGCATGCCCTCAACGACCATAGTATTCGGTTTAAGATAATCCGTATTGAGAGTCTCTCCCTCAAAATCAAACACGGTGCTCTTTGAACCCTTGCCCTTTTTGGGCGCAGCGGACACTGGAACGACCAAACTGGTGACCAGCACTAGTGCCAGGGCTGCTGTGATTCTACGTCTCATCTCTTCGTCTCCTCTGAGTCGGCGCGCCTATCATAACCAGAGAACCGGATGATTGGCCAGTCCACACGCCGCTTCGATTAAATAGGCTCTATGGAGCCTTTAAACCGAGTTTTGAATTAGAATCCCATCCCCAAAAGTCTAAGTACTATGACAACGGTCGTGGATGAAGGTTTCCACGAACCATCAATCTCCACCAGGCTCTACGCACGCCCCCTCGGGGGAACAGCTTTGCCCCTCGGGGCATGTACCGCACTGACCTCCACAGCCGTCATCTCCACAAGCTCGACCTTCACAGGTCGTTTTGCATTTGGCGGCCTCTGCCTTTTCTTGAGCCTCGGCCTCGAGCAATTCCTTAATGGACCTCACACGCCGGCGCATTTCACGAAACTTCGAATGCCCACGCCGGATACTCTTAAAGTATGCGTTACAAGCCTTGTCTGCGTCCGCATAGTTGTTAGTGAATTGGTAATGAAGTACGCAGAGGTTATATTGCACCTTAGTTGAGTCGGGCTTCAGTTCCAGCACGCGCTCATAACCTTTCTGGGCTTCATCAAAGCGCTCTAAGCCACGCATGACAACGGCATAGCTCAGGACGACATTAGGATCGTTGGGCCGCTTCTCGAGTACTTTCTTGAAGCGTTTCTCTGCCGACACGAAGTCGCCGTAGGATAATTCCAAACTCGCAAGGTTAATGAGTGCATCAAGCTGGCTAGGATCGTAGTTGATCGCCTTCATAAAGCTCTCAGACGCCAAGCGTGAGTTGTCTTTCGCCAGATACACAAGCCCCTTCATGTTGTGAAGCGAGGCAGCTTTCGGAGCACGCTCCATCGCTTGCTTAAGAATCAAAAATGCTTGGTCGAAACGTCGTTGCCGGTAGTACGCAACCGCCATGTTGAGGTACGCGTTAACGTTCCCAGGGTCTCCCAAAAGTACGTTTCGTGAATGCCTGAGCGCCCATTCCCAATCACGGACGCTGAGTGCAAGCTCAGCCAGTGCGTGACGAGCCTCCGGCTGGAAGCGCTCCTTTTTTACGATGTCCTCCAACTCGATAATCGCTTTGGCTTTAGTCGCCTTATTTGCGAGTTCAAGGGTCGCCAGCCGAGCGCGCGCCGGTAGGAAATTAGCGTCGTGACCAAGGGCTTTCTTCCAATAATCCTTCGCCGCGTCGGTTTGGCCATTCTTGAGAGCCAAAAGTCCCAGGTTGTACCAAGCATCCACGTGTTTGGGATTATCTGCGACCGCCTTCTTGAAGAGCCTCTCCGCCTCGCCTGCTTTCTTCGCAAGCTCGGGTGGATTCTTCACAATGGACATCGCATCCTCAAACGCTCCCGCAGATGCGGTAAGAGGCATGAGAAGAGCACATAAACACAGGAGGGAGTATCTCATCGTACCTCCTCCTTGAAGCTATAGGAGCGATTGGGTCCGCACTGCGAAGGTTTCATCCGAAACTCCTTCACCGACTTATCGTTGAGGTCCAACCGTGCAATCGCAGCTTCAGCCTGCTGTGAATAGGTGTTGAACCAATGCTTGTCCTTCGCGATTTTTGTTGCGATTCGATACATCCTAAGTGCATTGGCACGCACCTTTTCTGCCCGGTCTGTCATCTTCTGACGGAACGTCTCTTCCAGCTCAAAATCGACACGGTACTTTCTGGGTACCTCGGCATTCTCTAGTGCATCCGCGAGATCGCTGTATGCCGACCCAAGCTGAGTGTAGGCAGCGATCTGCCAACCGGGCCGTTTGTAGGCGATGACGCGTTTATAGATATTTTGTGTCTCACCCAGAAGTTTACTGCGTTGCTTCAATGCCTTAGCGAGCTTCTTGTCGTCTCCACGCAGCTTAATGCTTTTTGACTTAGCCAAGACTCCGAGTCCCAGATTAAAGTGCGATTCTGCCAAGGCTGCCAAGGCCTGTCCGTTGACCTTGGGTCGCTCTGCCACTTTCAACGCATTAAAGTAGTCGACGGCATCTCCGAAGAGTTCAAGAGCCTTCCGTTCGTTTTTCAGCTTACGGAACGCGAGACCCATCGCGTGTAGCGCCTGAATACGCGTGGATGGTCCTTCTCGCTTGAACTTTTTCAGGTGCTTTTTCCCTTCCTTAATCACCGCGCCAGGCTTGCCTTGCTTCGCTCTGATGTTCAAGACGTCGATGTTAACCCGGGCCAGGTTGGCGTTCTTGGGGTAACGCTTCATGTAGAGCTTCAGGTTAGCGACTGCTTTATCGTACTCCCCGAGTGTCTTTCGGAAGGTCGAAGCGTATTGCAGCGCTTGCTTGGCTAATTTGTGTTTCGGGTGATTTTTTACGAAGAGCTCGAAAATCTTAGCGGCTTGGTCGAACACTGCCGTATTTCGAAAGATATTGCCGATAGCGTAAAGAGCCTTGGGACCCAGTTCATGGGTTCTGTACCGGTAGTAGAGGTCCTGTTGCATTGTCATCGACTGGTCGACCTTCTTGGCTTTGAAGTAGTTCGCGGCCGAATTGAAGATGGCCAAAGGAGCCTTTTCAGAGTCCGGATGATCGTTCGCATATGCCTGATAACACTGGGCAGCACCTAGGAACTGCTCCTCCTTCTCGAATTCAAAGCATTTGATATAGTTGAATTCACGCTTCACACGCTCGATGGAAGCGGTTAGCGAGGTCCCCCGAAACTGCTGGTAGGTTCCGTATTTGTCAGCATATTTGCGGAGGTTCTTACTGTCGCGAAGTAGGTTGTAGCTGCTGAGGACGTGGGTCGCAGCGTTTTCGGCGTATTCATGGTTGGGATGTGTGTCAACGAAGGCAACGAAGTGCTTCGCTGCGGATGCGAAGTGGTTCGCGTTGTAGTACAGCTTCGCCGCGAGGAAGCGCGCCTTGGGAACGTTCCCTTCGTTCTCCGGGGTCGTCCCCTTGACCTTGATGATGTCCATCCAACGGTTCACAGCCTGAACAAAGCGCGCTTCATTCTCGTCCAGTTCTCTTTTGGTAAGATCCTCGACGTTCTCGTTTTTCACGGCGTCTGTCTTTACGGACATCAGCTTAAGGTAGGCGATCACCGCCTGTTCTGCAGCGTCGCTGGCATATTTGCCGTCCGGTCGCATGGCTATGACATTCTCGAACGCAGGGATCGCCTGTTCGTAGCGCTCGACCATGATCATCAAAAGCGCGTTGTTGAAGTGAATGTCGTAGGCGTTTGGCTTGTCGGAGAAGATCTTCAAGTAGAGGTCGTAGAGATCCTGGGTGAACGCAAGCGTGCCTTGCGTCTTCGTGGATTTCCATTCGCGATGATATTCGGTCGCGATGTTCAGGATGAGCGTATCGATAAGATCGCTTTCCTTTTTCACGAAATCGGCCGGAGCACTCTCCGCCTCTTCCAGAAAGAGTCGAACAAGTGCCTTCACGGCATCCACTGTTTCTTGTTTCTCACCCTTTCTGTTCATGTTGTCGACGATGAGACGCTGGAAACGCAAGGTTAGGTATCGCTTACTGCTGTCGACCCGCGACGAGCGTGCCTCTTTGATGAGCATCGTTAGTAGCTGCGTCGATTTATCAAACTCATTTTCCTCCGTGTAGAGGCCTGCTAAACGTCCGCATACCTCAAGGTATCGATCGGGTGCATACGTCCGGAAAAATGCCATCGCTGCCTTGGCCTTACCCTTCTTCGCGTAAGGTAAAACCATGTCATTGGCTGCATCCTTCTCGAGACCGAAGGCACTTTCCATACCACGGCGCTGTTGTTCTTTGGCAACCTTGATTACCTGGAGAAACTTGCTCAGCGAAATGTCGTAGACACCGAGGTTATAGTAAGCCCACGCTTGCTTGTAGATCGCTATCGCATGCACCGGGGAATCTTTGTAGGTCTCTGCCTTCTGGTAGAGTTTGAGCGCGTCGTCATAATTGTTTTGGTTGAAGTAGTACTCGCCGATGTTGACCAAGGCATCGGGCACCAGGGTTGAGTTCGGATGCTGCAAAATGACCTGTCGGTAAGCCTCTACACCCTCATCGGCACGCTGCATCGAGTAAAGGTGGTAGCCTAGGTAGTACCGAATCTCATCGATTTTAGGCGCGTTCGGAAACTCCTTGATGACACTGCGGTACGTATCGACCGTCTTCTCCTGATACTCTGTCTGCTTGTCTAAATGGCCTCGCTGGACACCCTTTAGCTGCGCGACCTTCGCGTTATTCTTGGCTTCGACGGCATTAAAAATCGCTGTCTCCAACTCGAGGGAGCTGGCCTTACGTTCGTAGATCTCGGAGAGATCCCAGTAGAAGTCGGCCAACGCCACAAGCATTGCTGGAAAGTTTCGATCGTTTCGATCCTCAAGCTCCAGAATCATTTTTTGGTTGTCGATGTTCGCTCGGATTGACGCTTCGGTTTGTTCCGTAGCGTTCTTAACCTTCTTTCGAGCACCGAGATCAAAGCTAGGCTTTGGCTTACTCTTCGCGTTCTTGACCTTTTTGGCGGCCGATGACGACGGGGTCACAAGCAGCAGGGCCAGCGTTATCGAGAGGAATGTTTTGACCATGTTCATTCGCGAGTTTCTGTGTGGAATCTTAGGGGTTGTTTCAATGCTGCTCGAACGAGCTATTTAGGCGCCTTCTGACACTTCGAGGTGATGTCGTATATATAAGAACCCAGTTCGTCCTTCCAGTACTCCCCAATAAATGGCCATTCGACGTGTTCCTCGTCCACGACCAGCTCAAACGTTGCTGCGGCAGCAGCGGCTTGCTCACGGCGCACATCGCTTGATAAAGCGTTTCGCTGTGCTTTTAGTGTCTCTCCTTTGATCTTGAGAGCACCGGCAAGATGCTGTTTAAGTTCCTTCAGGACACGAGTAAGACGGGCTTGCGCCAAACTACCAGCTTCCCCCACCACGAGACTTCGGTAGGATGTCAAATCGCCCTTGAGGCTTGTGAGAAACACCTTTTTGTTGGGAGCCTGTTCTTCAAGCTCTGAAATGACCTTGAGTTCTTGGTTGAGAACCGTAATGAACGCAAACTTACGGCGCAGTTTGCGGTCGGCTAGTGCGGCGTTGAAGATACGCTTAAAACGCTCGGAGAAGGTCGAATCCGATGCACGCGATAATCGAGCCAACCAGAGGTAGAACGCATTGGGATCCGGGTACTGGTTAAGCTGAGCACGCAATTCCTTCAAAAGGGGATAGTAGTCTTGAACAAACTCCTTCACCACCGATAGAGCCTCGTCGTAGCGGCAATTGTAAAAAAGGATGAGGGACTGCAGCACCCTGGATTCGGGAAAGTACTGGTCGGTAAAGTAGGGCGAGGTGAGCGTATGCAGATTTCCGAGTGCTCGCGGATACTGGCGAAGCTGGAAATAGACCCAGCTAACTTCGAAGATTGCCTGGAGCCAATCCGGATTCTGATCATCGATAAGGTCGTAGTAGCGAACCGCCACGCCGTATTGCCTGGTCGAAAAGAAGAGTCGGCCGAGAGCGAGGTTGGCCATCGCCGCTACCTTGTCGACAGTCTCCGATTGTGCGCCGTCCCGTTGGGCGCGAAGGATATCCTTAAAACTTTTGGCCGCAGCCTTCAGTCGTTCTGCATCTGCGGTCGCCGGATCTGCATCAAGCCCTGACTGTGCTACGTGGATGACGCCCTCGAGGTACCTCGCGCGAACATCGAGCTCAGGTTTCTTTTTGCTCACTTGGGCAAAGCGTTGAAGTGCTTCATCCAAACCGTCTTGGCTGAAGTGGTAGCGCCCCACCAGGAAGTGAAGTTCATCGGCGAAATCCGGTGGGTAGGTTGACGGATCGTACTGAGCGATCTTCTCAAGAACGTTCGGTTCTGCACTCGCACTCCGTGCGATCTTCAGAAGGTATGGGAGCAACTGTCGGTACTTTGGATGGGCTGTAGACGCCTCGATAATGGGCTCAAACCTGACCAAGGCCGACTGGTGGAGCTTCAGGTTGAACAGGGCCACGCCAAGCAGGTAATTCGACTCCTGCACCAATGCATCCGACGGATCTGCAGAATCAACGATTCGCGCGAAGAGTGAGGCCGCCTCGACATAGTTCTTGGCCTGGTACTGACTCATACCGGCGGAGAATGCCTGCTGTAATGCGGCGCCTCCCAAATCGTATGGCGATTCGGGAGCTACAGGCGCTCCTGTCGGCTGAGCAAGCGCGGAGCTTACCGGCGTCAGAAGGAGCAACAGTACTAGGAAGCCTCTCAGGGCAAGACGATGCATATCATCACCCAATGCAACACCTCATGCTTAAACGGGGTCCATCTTATATCCCTCGAAAGGAAAAAGGGCAAGGTAGCCCCACTAACTCCTGGACCTTTCAGAAAGTTTTCCGAACCGGTACCGAAGAAGCCCACTCGTTAAGTGACGTGAACAACTCTTTTGTGTACTCTCTCGCCTGTTCACTATTTTCGGCCACGGAGACCAACCCATGCGAACGATAATCGGATTAGCAGTCGTCACTTTAGCCTTTACGCTTCCTGCCTGCGTTGGAGGCGGCGGAGGAAATGGCGGATCGGGCAGCTCGGACACGACAGCCTCGACTGATGTTGGGCCCGCGGAAGATAGCGGAACTGTTCAGGAAGGCTCGGTCACGGGTACTGTTGTCGATGAATCGGGAGCTGGAGTTGAGGGAGTGATGATCCTCGCGTGCGACGACGATTCGTGCATCACAGCCAAGACCGATGGATCGGGCAGCTACAACATTACCCTACCCTTTGGTTGGCGTAAGATGCAGATGATGGGTGCTGCTAAGGGCTTCATGAGCCTCAATTACTACCAGAACGTAGAAGGCACAGAGCCGACTGTCGCAGCCAGCGATATTGTCGCGGTACCGATGAGCACCGAGCCACCTGCGGCGTTACCTGCCGCGGAAGGTGGCACAGTCGTGCTCGCAGCCGGAGAGTTGACGATCACAGCGGGAGCCGGCGTCGCCGTCTATCCGATCGGACAAGTAGAGGAAGTGACGGCAGTCAAGCTCTCTGCTGCCCACCTTCCCCCATATGACATGGACGCTCCGTGGGCTGGCAAGGAAGACCAAACGATAGCCTTTCACATTAATCCTCTCCCAGTGAAAGCAGCGAGTGAGGACCAAGCCTTTAACTTCTCAGTGACTGGGGGTAGTGGGGACTACAAGGTTTACTACGTGGACGATCACTACGGTACGCTGCATGAAGGTGTCGTAGGAGGCGTAGACGGTGATGGAACGATTAGCGGCACGGTTCCTGTACTTACGACACTCGTCCTCGTTCCCGCGGGTTGACACCTGCCCTAGAGGCTCACACAATCCGAGAGCATCGGACAGGGAGAGAGGCCAAAATGGGCCATCGTTTGAAGTTGAAATATATCGCTGGTGTAGCATTGCTTTGGAGCCTTGTGGGCGTCGGCTGTGCACCTGACCCGCTCTTCATGGAGTGTCCACTTTCGAATTCGATCGTGGCCGAATGTGAGACGGATGCTGACTCGATATTGTTCACCTGTGTCGTCGCGGAACATCCATATTGCTTGGAATCGATCTGCGCCAGTTGGCAAGGCGGACCGGCGGAATGCACACAAGCCTGTCAAAGTGATGGAGAATGCCCAGCAGGCTCGTCATGCCAAACACACCTAGATAAGTCGTTTTGTGTTCGAAACGTTCATTTGAACGCGTTTGTCTATGACCTGCCAGACGTTACCCAGGCTGACACGAGCACCGATCCCTAGGCCACGAACGCGTTCTTGACCCAGTCGATATCGAAGCGTCGCCATGAATGACGTGTGACACCAATAACGTCGAAGCGTGTGGCGTTACCTACGCCTGGGTGTCGACGAAGCCAGGCCCTGCCCAGATTACGAAGCTTCCTAACTTTGTGAGGTCCGACGGTGAAGGTCGGTCCACCTGCGAAGCCACGAGAAGACGTGCGTACCTCCACGAAGACCACCGTGTCCCGATCCAGAGCGATTAAGTCGAGTTCCCCAAGAGTGCAACGCCAGTTTCGTTGGAGGATCTTTAACCCATGCTTCTTTAAGAAACGTGCGGCCTTTCGCTCCCCAAGCATTCCCAACGCACGGCGTTTATTCATCTCGTTTCGCCTGCAATCGGAAGCTCATCCGATGAATCGGGCACGGGCCATGTTCTGCAATAGCACTACGATGCATTGCCGTCGGATAACCTTTATGGCGATCAAACCCGTACACAGGCCATTGTTCATGCGCCTTGAGCATGAGTCTATCCCGCGTCACTTTGGCCAAGATGGATGCGGCCGCAATATTCGTTGAGCGTGCATCCCCCTTCACGATGGGCCGTTGATCGACATGACTAGGAATCGTTGCGCGCTTATTTCCATCCACAAGCACAAGCGCATCCTTCAGACTCGACTCACGGGCAACGACCTCACTCCAAGCTAAGCCCATTGCTTTGAGCGATGCGGCAAGGATATTTGTTTGGTCGATCTCGCGAGCGTCAATAGACACGATGCTATGACCTCTACTCGCGCTTATAATAAGTTCGTAGAGAGACTCGCGACGTCCTTCAGACAGTGCCTTGGAATCGTTTAGTCCATCGAGTCCATGATCTTGAGGAAGACACACAGCGGCGGCGACGACTGGACCTGCGAGCGGCCCACGTCCTGCTTCATCCAGTCCGATAAGATCGGTGTATCCCTGCCCGTGGGCCCATTCCTCTACCTGGCCACATGAAAGCTCCTGGGCTCGGAAGAGGTCGGAACTCACGTAAACTACTTGCGGCGTACGTCTCGGAGTGCCCGGACGCGAGCTGCCTTACCTGTACGATCGCGCAGGTAGTAGAGCCGGCTGCGACGTACGCGGCCTTGCTGAACGACTTCGATTCGCTCGATACGCGGGCTGTGAATAGAGAATGTCCGTTCCACACCGATACCGTAGGAGAGCTTGCGTACGGTGAAGGTACTACCTAGGCCGTTGTTGTGGCGGTATAGGCATGTCCCCTCAAACATCTGCACACGCTCTTTTTCACCCTCACGAATACGGACGTGAACCTTTAATGTGTCCCCAGCTCGGAACTTAGGGGTGTCCTGACGCATGTGTAGCTGCTCGAATCGCTCGATAACATTGGTTCCGCTCATGATTCTCTCCTTGTCGAGGGCCGCCGTGAGCCCCTCGATTAAGCTCTCGATACTAAGATTCGAGGTCTCTCTGACCTAAGAGGCGATCGAGTATGACTGCGACCGCCGCACGTACAGATAAATGGTTATATTTATTTTCCGGACCGGCGGCATTTATACCAGGAAGCCGGTAATCGCAACCTTCTATCCACTTATCGCTCAATCCCCAACCAGTCCCGAAGAGGATCAGACAGGCTCCGTCGTGCGTTTGCACCCTGTTTCTGAGGGCGTCGTAGCCAATGCAGTTTTCTTGAAGTTGCGCACCGGTAACGATGGTTAATGGGCGTTCACCAGTTCTCTTCTCGATCGATTCGATCACCGATTCAACATCAGGCTGAACATCAACGCGTTTAAATGCCTCGGAGCGCAGTGGGTTGTAGGTGATCCCTTCTCCCTCTACCCAGTGTTTGACGATTCTTTCGACGAGTGCCTGCTGATGGGATACGGGAGTCACGATAGAGTAGCCGGCGACACCGTAGGTCCTAGCGGTACGCGCAAGGTCATGAATGTCCAGATTCGTGACTGCCGTCGCCACCTCTTCCCCATGCTTATTCCTCACAGGAAAGTGAACGAGTGCGATGTAGACATCCATTCGTTACACCTCCTCCGGTTCGGTGGGGCTCGAACTCAGTCGCTCCATGAGGTCCGGTCGACGAAGTTTGGTTAAGCGGTGTCTTTCTCGCTCTCGCCATGCCGCTATCTCACCGTGATTTCCACCGAGAAGAACGTCTGGAACCTCATGCCCCCGCCACTCGCGCGGACGGGTATACTGAGGATGTTCTAATAACGGCGCATCGGTAAACGACTCAACCCTTGGACCATCCTCGTTGCCCAAGACTCCGACTAGCAGGCGGCTTGTCGCATCGATGACCGCCATTGCCGCCACCTCTCCACCGGTCATAACGAAATCACCCAGCGAGATTTCCTCATCGACCATATGGTCGGCGATTCGTTGGTCGATACCTTCATACCGCCCACATACAAGAGTCAGTGAATCCATCGATGAGAAGCGTTTGGCTGTCGTCTGATCGAAGGGTTTGCCGGCGGGGCTCATCAGAACCACGTGCGTCTTTGGCTGCAACTCACGTGCACGGTCGATCGCAAGCCCCAAGGGACCAGGCATCATGACCATTCCGGCTCCACCGCCATAAGGTGAATCGTCCACCGTACGATGCTTGTCGGTCGTAAAGTCTCGCGGATTAATCGCTCCAACTTTGATACGTTCAGCGTCGATGGCTCGCCCCAAAATAGAACCCGACAGGTACGGCATCACAAGCTCCGGAAAGAGCGTCACAACCTGAAAGGCATAGCTCATGAGTGCAATCCCTCAGGAAGGTCGACATGGAGGACTTGCTCCTTCCGATCAATCTTTGTGATGAGTTCGCCTACGACGGGCACATAAAAGGTATCCCCGCCACCGCTAGGTCGTATTTCGACGAGGTCGGTGTAAGTCTCAACCGCACGGACGACCTTGCCGATACTTTGCCCGTCTTGGTCCCGCACGTCCCATCCGACAATCTCGTGGTAGTAGAACTCGTCCTTGGACGGAGGCTCAAGCGAATCCATCGCGATAGCGACGAGACAATTACGAAGTTTTTCTGCCGCAGTTCGGCTGCGTACGCCGTCAAGCCGCAACACAAGGCGGCCTTTTGCACCGAGACGCACTCCAAGTATGCGGCTGACGAACTGAGGACGTCCCTCAATCACACCAGATTCACTGGGTGCAGCAGTGCCTGCAGGCATGACATGAAGAGCCGTACCTGGCGTCCATTGTGGTGAATCAAGGTTAAAGGCCTGAACGAATACTTCGCCTTTTAGACCTGTCGCCTTGCCTAGACTTCCCACCACCAGGAGAGACACGTCTCGACCCGCGCGGCTAGTCTACGACTTCGAACTCGACCTTCTGGCCAGTTCGGGCCGCGGCCGCCTTAACGAGCGTACGCATCGCTCGAACAGTCCGACCTCGACGACCGATGACTTTTCCCACATCGTCTTGTGCTACCGTCAGGTTGAATCGCTGAACGTCCCCGTTTTCCTCGGTGGAAACCGAGACGTCATCAGGGCTTTCAACAATAGCCTGGGCAACCAAGGTGATGAGATCTTCCATGGATTACTCCGCCGCCTCGTCCTTCTTATCCCCGTCAGCGGATGCTTCCTCGGCCTTCTCTTCGGCAGGTGCTTCTTCAGCAGCAGCTTCTTCAGCAGCAGCTTCTTCAGCAGGAGCTTCTTCAGCAGCAGCTTCTTCAGCAGGAGCTTCATCAGCAGCAGCCTCTTCAGCAGCAGCAATAG
>MDTD01144861.1_pt1 | contig 19247 bp, 18 predicted proteins | sample 811221 | NCBI WGS metagenome assembly MDTD01 (sample SAMN05326646, study PRJNA326480) | marine metagenome | isolation source: seawater | place: Pacific Ocean: South West | collected 2011 | reverse complement strand
TTCACTAAAATAGTCTAAAAATACTGAATGTCTTTTAATTGTAGGTTTGCTCCATCCCCTACTGGTCCTCTACATATTGGAGGTGTGAGAACAGCTTTATTTAATTGGTTATTAGCTAGAAAAAATAAAGGAAAATTTTTTTTAAGAATTGAAGATACGGATAAAGAAAGATCAAAAATTGAATTTAAACAACAAATCATAGACTCCTTAAAATGGCTAGGTATTGATTATGATGGGAGCGAATATGTTCAATCAAATTATATTTTAAAACACGTTAAAATAGCAGAAGAATTAATTAAAAAAGGTTTTGCTTATGAGTGTTATTGCTCAGAAGAAGAAATAAATGAACAAAAAGAAAAGTGTAAAAAACAAGGTATACCTTATGTTTATAATAGAAAATGGAGAGATGCAAAAGATCTTGCAATACCTAAAGATATTAAACCAGTAATAAGATTTAAAAGTAAGATTTCAGGTAATTCAATTATTAAAGATTTAGTACAAGGAGAAAGAAATATATCGAATTCCACAATAGAAGATTTTATCATTTTGAGAAAGGATAAGTCTCCTACATATCAATTATCAGCAACGGTAGATGATCATGAAATGAAAATAACGCATGTAATAAGAGGGGATGATCATATGATAAATTCGTTTAAACAAAAACAAATTTATGATGCAATGAAATGGGAAGTTCCTAAATTTGCTCATATACCTTTAATTCATAGTGAAAAAGGTAAAAAACTTTCTAAAAGAGATAACGCTTCAACAATTAATGATTATATAAAAATTGGTATCATACCTGAAGCATTACGAAACTATTTATTGAGATTAGGTTGGTCTTATAAAGACAAAGAAATTTTCTCACTAAAAGAAAGTATAGAGCTATTTAATTTTGAAGGGATTGGTAAATCACCTTCTAAATTAGACATGTCTAGAATTTTATCGATAAATGAGACTTATATTAAATCTATGAATGAAAAGGATTTATTCAATAAATTGATAGAGTTTTCAAATAATTATAAAACTAAAATAGATGTTTCGAAAGAAAAAGTAGTATTTAAATCTTTAAATTTTTTAAAAAATAAAGCTAAGACTCTTGAAGATATTTATAATAATTCAAATTATATACTTAACGATAATTTAAAGATATCAAGCGAAGATAAGTCTTTAATTGATAAAAAATCTCAAAATATCATTAATAATTTTATAAAAGACTATGAAAAACTATCAGATTTAAATAGAGAAAGTTTGGAACCAATTATTAAAAATCTTATTGAGAAGCATGAAACTAATTTTAAAGGTGTTGGCCAACCATTAAGAATCGGTTTAGTTGGTACAAAATTTGGGCCTGGTATTTATGACATAATTTTATCATTAGATAAGACAGATGTGATAAATAGATTAAAAAAATTAGTCTGATGTCGAAACCACTTTTATTCAGTCCAAGTGAATTTGCTTTTGGATATTCTGGATGCAAAAGATGCTACTATGATTTAAAAGTTAACAATATTAGAATTAACTTTGGCTTTCCAACCATCTTTTCTAAAATTGACTCTATTCAAAAAAGATTTTACCACGATAAACACTCTAAATATCTAAACTCAAATAAAATACCAGATGGAGTAATTAAAACTGATTATACGAAATTACATAAATCAGAAGTTCTTTATGATCAAAAAGGTAGAGCCTTTCAATTAAGGGGTAAAATTGATGCTTACATCGATCATAAAGATTTTTTTTCAATAATAGATTTTAAAGTAACAAATATTACTGAAAAAAAGTCTTTAACGTATATGACCCAATTAAATAGTTATGCAATTATGTTTGAAAAACCAGAGCAAAACTACTTAAAACTAAATCCTGTCAAAAATTTAGGAATTTTTTGTTTTGAACCAAGTAATTTAGAATTTAAGGATGTGCCAGCACTCAAAATGTCGACTCAATATTTTGAAATTAAAAGAGATGATAATTCTTATTTTAAATTTATTACTGAAGTTATAGATTTTTTAGAGGGTGATATACCAAACATAAATAGAGATTGTAGTATTTGTAATCTAAAATTACAAACTTTTCAAAAGTGAATCTGCTGCTAAATCAGTGGGCAAATTTTTTGTTCTAAAGCTGTCTAAGACTTTTTCAGTGTTTAATATTTGTTTTTTTATTTTACTTTGATCTTCTAAAAAACTACTAACTAATTTAAAAATTTCTTTAGAATTACATTTTGATTGTAATAATTCAGGAATAATCATCTGATCAGCTGCTATATTAAGAATATTTGCATATTTTATTTTAACCAACATTTTAACAATAAGAAAATTTATAAAATTCATCTTATAAATAATTATAGAAGGTATCTTTTTTTTACTTATTTCTAAAGATATAGTTCCAGATTTTGAAACAGCAAATATTGATTTTTTTAAAATATGATCTTTTATCTTTTCGTCAGAAATAATTTCTATATTACTTATTTGGCTTTTATTTAAAAACTTTTCTAAGCTAGATTTTTGAGATTTAGTTGAATGAAAAACGTATGTGAAGTCTTCATACTTTTTATTCATTAATTTTATAAACTCTAATATAATTGGTGTAAGTATATTAATTTCACTTTCTCGACTTCCTGGAAAAACAGATATTATAGCTTTATTTTTTTTTATAATGTGATTTAGTTCAATTTTAGCTTCTTTATTATCTTCTAAAAGTGGGTGTCCGACAAATTCACAACTCATATTTTCTTTTTCCCAATATTTTTTTTCAAATTTGAATAAAAGTAAAATGTGATCAATGTATTTTTTTATCTTTTTAACCCTGCCCTCTCTCCAAACCCAAACCTGTGGAGCAACAAAATGTATCGTTTTTATATCAGGTGAATTTCTTTTGACTTTTTCTGCTACTCTTAATGTAAAATCAGGGCTATCTACCGAGAATAAAATGTCTGGATTAAAGTCTAATATCTTTTGAGTAGTTTCATTAATTTTATTTTTTATTTTAAATATATTTAAAATTACCCTAGTAAAACCTAAATATGTCACTTCTTTAAGATCTGCGATTGAGTTTATTCCTATAGATTTAAGTTCTTCTCCTCCTAAACAAAGATATGATATATTTGGCTCTTTGATTTTTAATTTTGATATAACTTTTGCTGCTAATTTATCACCTGAAGGTTCGCCCGTTAATATAAATATCTTCTTCATTTTGATAAAATAAACATTTTGTTCTTATTTGCGAAATGAATACATTTTTTTCTCTCAAGAAAAATATTTTGTTTACTTTTTAAAACTATTCCTTTTAGGCCAGCTGCTTTACATTGCTTTAAAGTTTTCAATCCAACGGCTGGTAAATCAATTCTTAGATCTTGTTTTTTTTTAGGGAATTTTACTAATACTCCGTTATTTTTATATTTCTTATTTTTTATTTTTTTTAATAAAATTTGTGTCCCGCCTCTTCCTTCTGTAGCTATTAATTTTTTATTTCTTACTACTGTACCTTGGCTAAAATTATATCTGTTTAAATTATTTAATATTGATATTGCTTTATTAATGTCGGCCTTATCATCTGAGTTTGGTTTAATTTTTGTATAAATTCCTTTTTTTAAAGTCAATTCAGGATTATAAAATAGTGAACTAATAGTAGTAATTTTTTCCCTTTTTAAAATATCAATTATTTCCTTTAAAATCGCTGCATCGCCGAGCTTTGAACTTTTAATAATTCTTGGCATGTAATAGAAGCCCTTAATATCAAGTTTTAAGTTAGAAAATTTTGGCTTGTTTACTTTACCTGCAAAAAGCACTTTTTTACACCTATTTTTTTTTAATAGATTTATGATTTTTCCAAATTGACCTATGGATACCTTTTTAAAATTTTTGTCTTTTCTAAAAGACTTATTTTTACTTAAATCTATTATAATATATTTAAATTTTTTTTTTTTAATCTTTTTTAATATTTCTTTTGGAAAATCAGTATCTCCGAATATCAATCCAATCATTATTTAGCTAATGGTGTGCAGATAGGTCTTTTTTTATCTTTTGCAATAAAATCAATTACCTCTTTCACTAATTCATTTTCTTTAAATTCACCATTAATTTTTAATAAATTTTCATGAAGTTTTTCGGATGAAAAAATTTTTTTATACGCTGTATCTAACTCTAAAATTTTTTTGTTTTCATATTTTTTTCTTCTTAATCCAACTAAGTTAATACCTTGTAAGTAATTTCTATTTCCGAATGATAAACCAAAAGGAATTACGTCTTTTAAAACTCCAGTCATCCCTCCTATCATTGCTAATCTCCCTATTCTTGTAAATTGTTGAACAGCAGAATTTCCACCTATAACCACAGAATCTTCAAGTATGACATGACCACCTAAAGGAACATTATTGGCTATTACTACGTTGTTTCCTACTTTACAATCATGAGCAATATGAGAGGAAATCATAAACAAACAATTATTTCCTATAATGGTTTTACCTCCACCACCTTCTGTTCCAGGATTTATGGTAACATATTCCCTTATAATATTATTTTCACCAATAGATAGACTATTTAACTCTCCTTTATATTTTAAATCTTGAGGCATTGTTCCAACACTAGCAAAAGGGAAAATCTTAGTTCCTTTTCCAATTTTAGTATTGCCCTCGATATGCACGTTTGAAATTAATTCTATATCTTGCTGAAGTTCTACATTGGGGCCGACATAACAAAAAGGACCTATCTTGACGTTATTTCCTATATTTGCTTTTTTATCAATTACGCTAGACTTGTGTATCATTTTAAGTTCTGTCAACTATTGTTGCTGACCATTCTGCGTCCGCCATTCTTTTTCCATTTACTTTGGCTGTACCTTTATATTTCCAAACTCTACCATGAGACCTGACTGCTTCTATCTCTAAATGTAATTCACAATCTGGAATAACTGGACTCCTAAATTTTGCTTTCTCGACACTCATTAAATAAACTAATTTATTAGCATATTCTTTTGGGTCAATTCCATGTGCAGTAAGAGCTGCTGCTGCTTGACCAAAAGCTTCTACTATCAAAACTCCAGGCATTACTGGTTGACCTGGAAAATGCCCCTGAACATAAAAACTATTTTTTTTAACATTTACAATTGCAGTTGCTGATTTGAGGGGAACAATATTGACAAGTTTATCAATAAGCAACATCGGTTCTCTGTGAGGCAATAAGCTCTCAATTTTCTTTTTATCTATCGATGTTTCACTCATTTATTTTTTCCAATTTTTAATAAAATCTCTAAATGGAATAGCTGGATAACCCATTACTACTTCGTTGTCATTAATATCCTTGATTACTCCGCTGCCACCTCCGATCTTAACATTATTACCAACCTTTAAATGCCCCGAAATACCCGCTTGACCACCTATAGAAACATTATTTCCTATTATAGAACTTCCTGCAAATCCAACTTGTCCAGCTATCATACAATTTTTTCCAATTTTTACATTGTGAGCAACATGCACTTGATTATCTAAATAAGTATTTTGTCCTATAATTGTATCATCAATTGAACCTCTATCAATTGTACAAGAACTAGCTATTTCTACATCGTCATGTATGTATACATTTCCTTTATGTGCAAATTTTAAATTTTTATTTTTCATAGGTATAAAGCCGAATCCTTTTAATCCTATTTTACAACCATCTTGTATAACCACATTATTTCCTATAACAGAATTCTTTAATAAAATATTCGATCCAATAACACAATTTTTTCCAATTTGTACGTCATGCTCAATAATTGTATTACTTCCAACTATGGACTTTTTACCTATTTTTACTTTTTTTCCAATCAAAACATTATTACCAAATTTTACAGAGGGATAGTTAGATTTTTTTGGTTTTTTGAGAGATAAATCTGGATAATCAATATCAGCGTCAGGATAAAATTTTTTTGATATTTTAGCAACTTCTAATAAAACATTTTTTACTAATATCTTCTTACAACTTTTAGGCAAAATTTCACTTAACTTTTGGGTTGTTATACAAGCTTTTGCCTTAGTATACTTTGCATGTTCAGAATATCTTGAAGATTCAAAAAAAGTAATATCTTTCTCATTTGCTTTATCTAAAATTTTTATATCATGTATCTTATCGTTATAATTACAAGCATCTATTAATTTATTTAGGGAAAAAGGACCTTTCGGTTTAAAAAAAATAGTGTCTTCCATTCAGATCTATTTAATATTTAAAGTCTTTACTTTGCTGTTTAATAATTCGATTGCTTTTTGTGAAATATCAAGATTATTTTCAACCAGAACAACAGTTTTTCTATCAACTACTATTTTTATATTATTTTGCTTCATATATTCTTGTAAAAGAGGTTTTAAGATATTTAAAAGCTTTTTTCTTGTGTCAAATCTTAATTTATCAATTTCAGTTAAAGTTTTTTGTCTGTCTTTTCTATGTTTAGCTACTCTATCTCTAAGTTTTTTTACCTCTTTTTCATATTCTTCTTTGTTGAGAATTTTTTTCTTACCTACTATTACTTTTTCATCGTCAAGTAGTTTTTTTTCAGTAGATTGAAAATTTTTAGTTGCGGTATTTAGTTTATTTTTAAGTATTTTCTGAGCTTCTTTTCCAGCTAAACTATTATTTAATACTCTCGAAACGTCTATAGTATAAGTTTCAGCAAAAATATTAGTTGGTAAAAAAAACAAAATTAATATTAATATTATTTTATTTTTCATTAAAATGTTGTTCCTATGTTAAATTTAAAAGATTGTGTTACGTCTGAACTTGCTTTAGTTAGGTTTTGAGAAAATGTAAAAGTCATAGGTCCTAGTGGTGATAGCCAACTTGTATTTATTCCGGTTGAAGACCTTATTTTATTACTATCATCTATTGAACTATCGTAATCAACTCCCCAGACATTTCCAAAATCTAAAAAGAGGCTAACATCTGTTTTGGTTGACTCGGGTAAAAGATTTGGAAGACTTCCTTCAAAATTTAATGCTGTTACATAATTTCCACCTATAAAATCTTCTCCATCTTTAGGTCCAACTCTACCAGTTTCAAATCCTCTCAATCTAGATCCTGGTATACTTAATCGATGATTTAATCGCACATCTTCACCCAATCCAGTTCTGGCTGCACCATAAAATTTGACTGCTCCGATAAAATTTTCTGAAAACGAATTGTATTTGCTCACTGCTATGCTGTTAAGTATCGAAGGCGAGTCAGCATAAAGCGGTAATCCTTGTCCAAATCTAGCGATATATCCACTAGTTGGCATAAATGTTCTATCTCTCTTATCTTGTACAAATCCGTAATCGAAAAATATTTCATTAAAGGACCCTTCTTGTTTTTTTAATAAATTCGATGCTGAGTCATCAACGGTAAGTTTATTAACTGCAAAACTTATTTGAGGTGTAAAATATATATCTTTATACTGTTCAAACTCTGTTCCTAAAAACAAGTTTGTTGTAGTGTTTTCGTAACCAGAATCGCTTTTGTCTATTTTTGTGCTTGCTAGACCAAAATTTAATACATTTCCAGAATAATTAAAATCGGGATTTCTAACGTTGAAAGAGCCTTTTAATGAGTTATCACTTACTTCAACATTAGTAGAGAGTTTTATACCATTTCCCATCCAATTATTTTCACTTATGCTAAATGCTATTGTACTTCCATCAGTACCTACACCTGCGCCAGCCATAATTTCACCTGTTGGTTTTTCTTCTACATCTATCTCGATAATTTTAGTTCCGTCCAAAGAGCCATCTTTTACAATATAGTTAACTTGGCTAAAAAGGTTTTTAGACTTTAAATTTGAAATTGATCTATTTAATTTTAATTCATTAAATGGGTCACCTTCGTCTAATAATAATGCAGATCTTATTACATGTTCTTTAGTAACATTGTTTCCAGTTACATTAATTTCTTGAACTAGATTTTTTTTACCTTCAAAAATGTTTAACACTACTTCAATATTATCATTAACTACAGTCTCCTTTACTGAATGCTCAACAAACTGTAATTCATTTTCAAATATTATTGCATCGATTCTATCTAAAATTTTTTTAATTTTGAAAGGTGAATAATATTCTCCGATAGCTTTTTTAAACTCTTTTTCTAAAGACAAAAATGGTTTATTGTCAAGCACCGGATCTACATTAGTAGATATTTTTGAAACTCTATATCTATTACCAGCGTTTATATTATATGTTAAAACCACATTCTCTTCCTTTATTTCTGCAAAACTTGATGTTACTTGGACATCATAATATCCAGCTGATCTATAGTAATTTTTTAAAAGTCTTTTATCCAAATCAATTAATCTTTGATTAAAATAAATTGATTTAGTTAAAAATTTCCAAAACTTGTACTCTTGAGATACAATTATATCTCTTAATCTTCTATCCTTAATTTTTTTTTCGCCTATAAAATTTATTTCTGAAATTTTTAATTTATCTCCCCTTTCAATAAAAAAAGTAAGATTTACAATATCTTTGGTGACATTTTCAAATTTAGCATCTACATTTGCAAAACTAAAACCAAGGTCTTGGTAAAGGGATTTAATTAATTGAGTATCTTTTAAAATTTGTGATTTAATGAAAGAACCTTTTTGTTTAGAAGAAATTTTCTCAAATATAATTTCTTTATATTTTTCTACTTTTTCTCCATCAATACTTATTTGATTAATAACAGGATGTTCAATAACTTTAATATTCAGTTCATTGTTATTAAATGATAATTCAATATCCTGAAAAAAATTTGTTTCATAAAGATTTTTTGTAATAGAATCTAAGGTTTCTCTGGTCATTTCTTTAGATTTATCAATACCGCCATAAACAATTATTGTTTCTTTTGTAATCCTTTTGTTTCCTTCGACTGTAATTTTACTGATCACATCTGCAAAAAGATGTTGAAAGAATATAAAAAATAAAAAAATTGAAAGCTTAATTATTTTTGGCATATTTTTTTTTAATTAATCCTAAAGTTGTTTCTCTTGACCATCTATCAATATTATTAATTATATTAATATTTTGAGGGATCTGTATAGCATACTTTTTAAAATTTTTGTCTTTCAAAACGCTTAATAATAGCTTCATAATTCCTTTAAAACTTATTTTTTTTCTTAAAAATTGATCAACTAATATTTCATTAGCCGCATTAATGATTATCGGTAAAGATTCGTAGCGGTTCAAAATGGGTAAAATTTGTAAGGGTGGAAAGTTATTTTTGTTTATTTCAAAAAAATCCAATTTTTTAAAATTTTGTTTTTTTCGTTTAATTAAAAATTTTTTAATATCGAGATTATTATCTAGAAGGGCATTTGATATTGGTATTATCATATTTGGTTGATGAAAAAGAAATTTAGATAAGCCGTTCTCATATTCTATAATGGCATGAATTAATGATTGAGGATGAATAATTATTTTAATCTTATTTTTGTATTTTTCAAATAATTTTTGAGCTTCTATTAATTCAAATAATTTGTTCATCATTGTTGCTGAGTCAATTGAAATTTTTTTTCCCATATTCCATTTAGGATGATTTAAAGCTAGTTTCGGAGTTATTTTTTTAGTTTTTTTTTTGTTAAAAAATGGCCCACCAGATGCAGTAATATAAATATTTTTAATATAATTTTTTTCATCTCCTTCAAGAAGTTTTTTAATAGAGTAATGTTCGGAGTCGATTGGAATCAGTTTAGTTCGATTTTTTTTTAAAACTTTACTTAAAATTCTCCAACCACAGATTACTGACTCTTTGTTTGCCAAAAGAATTTTTTTACTTTTTTTTGCATATTGTATAGTTGGTAATAAGCCAGCTATCCCTGGTATAGCTGAAACAGTTATATCAGCTTTTTTCTCTTTTTTTACAAAATTATGGTTGTTGTAGATTTTGACCTTTGTTCTTTTAAATAATTTTTTTATTTTTTTAAAAACATATTTATTATTTATAATAAATATTTTTGGTTTAAATTTTTTTATCTGAAGTCTAATTTTTTTATAATTTTTATCTGAAACTAAAATATTTATTTTAAATTTATTTTTTTCTTTGTTAATTATTTTAAGAGTAGTTTCTCCTATTGATCCTGTAGATCCAAGTATATTAATATTTTGTTTCATCACAATTTACTCAATAATAATAATATTATAAAACCTGTGGGCAATCCTAGTAATATTCCATCTATTCTATCAAGTATCCCGCCATGACCTGGTAAGATATTTCCAGTATTTTTTAATTTAGCTTTCCTTTTTAAATATGAAAAAATAAGATCTCCAACCTGAACGAATAATGAAATAATAAAACCAATTAAAATAATAGATAAAATATCCTCATTAATTATAAAATTTAAACTTATAAGAGCTGATAGAGAAGAAAATAAAATTGCCCCAATGCTTCCAGAAATTGTCTTGTTTGGACTTATAGATGTAAGTTTTGGACCTTTTATAATTTTTCCAACAGTAAACCCTCCTATATCTGAAAAAACACAAATTATTAAAATTATAAATAAAATAATTTTTAAATGAAAAATAAAAGAAATTATAAAAAAAAGTCCGCTAATCGTAAAAATATAAAGAATAAACAATATATTGAATAATATTATGAAAAATCGTTTTTTTATAATTTTTTTTAAGATATTTGAAAATTCTAGAAATGAGACAACTGAAATAATTAGTAAAAAATATCCCATTAAAAAGTTTGATATCATCATTAATGACAATAGAGAAAAAAGTAGCAGTGAAGTAAATATTCTTCTTTTTAGTTCAAAGTTCATTTAAATAGCTCCGTAATTTCTTTGAATACCTTTAAAATTTCTCAAAATTTTTTTCAAATCTTTAATAGAAAAATCTGGCCAAAGTTTATCTAAAAAATATATTTCGGAATAGGCTAATTGCCAAAGTAAGAAATTGCTCAATCTTTTTTGACCACCTGTTCTGATTAAAATATCTGGATCTGGCTCGTTTTTAGTATACAAATTGTTCTTAACTTTTTTTTCATTAATATCTTTATTATTTTTAATTTTCTTAAAAGCGTCTATAAGTTCTTTTTTTGAACCGTAATTTATTGCTAAATTAACTTTTATTTTTTTATTATCTTTAGTTTTCTCAGATGTTTCTATTAAGACTTTTTTAAGTTTTAACGGTAGTTGATTAATCTTACCAATAAATTGTATTTTAATTCCATTTTTAACAACATTATCCAATTCTTTTTTAAAATATAAAACTATTAAATTAAATAAAAAATTTATTTCTTTTTTTGGTCTTTTCCAATTTTCAGTTGAAAATACGTAGAATGTAAGAATTGGTATTTTTAGTTTTATAGAACCCTCTACTATTTTACTTACTGTTTTAACACCAGTTTTATGACCAAAATTTCTTCCTTTTTTTTTTCTTAAACCCCATCTGCCATTACCATCCATTATAAAGGCAACATGGCTTAATTTGTTCATATTTGAAGTATCTCTTTTTCTTTATCTGATGATATTTTATCTATATTGGCTATATTTTGATCGGTAATTTTTTGGGTATTTTTTTCAAATATACTATTTTGATCTTCTGATATTTTTTTATCTTTAAGTTTTTTTTTTAAATCCTCATTTGCTTCACGTCTTATATTCCTAATTGATACTTTGCTTTTTTCAGTCATATTTTTTAATACTTTAATCAACTCTTTACGTCTTTCTTCAGTAAGATTTGGTATTCTAATTCTTATCGTTTGCCCATCAACTTGCGGATTAATTCCTAAATCTGATTTTTGAATAGCAGAATCTACCAACTGTACATTGCCCTTATCCCAGATTTGTAAAGATATTTGCCTCGGTTCTGGTATACTTACTGTCGCTAATTGATTAATAGGCATAAGTTGGCCGTATACATCAACTTTTATATTATCAAGCATAGCAGCATTAGCTCTGCCAGTTCTTAATGTAGATATATCTTTTCTAAAGGATTGAATGGTCTTCTCCATTTTTGATGAATAACTTTTTTCATTAAATTCAGAACTCATTAAACACCTTCTCCAACTTTATATCTAATAAAGTCTATAACCTCGATTTTTCCTTTAGACTCATTTTCCTTAATAATATCAGAAACTTTTTTTTTGGGATCCATTATCCATATTTGGTTTAATAAAGTATTGTCGGATATAAATTTATTTAATTTTCCTTTAGAAATTTTTTCTACCATTTTTTCATCTTTGCCCGAATTAATTAATTCTTCCTTAATTATTTCTAATTCTTTATCTAAAACACTTTTTTTTATTCCATTAGGATTTATTGCAATTGGACTTGAAGCAGCTATATGCATTGCTAATTTTAAACCTAATTCTTTATTAATTTCTTTTGAGGAATTATTTAATTTTACTATTGAAATAATTTTACCTATATTGTTTTCAACTGCAGAATGAACATAAGAGTAATTTTCTCCACCTTTTTTATCAAAAAATATTGATCTTCTGATTGTAATTTTTTCACCTATTTTTGCTATTATGTTAATTAAATTTTCTTCAACTTTTAAATTATTTTTCATTTTAACACTATTTAATTTATCTAGATTTCCTTTATTTATAAAATTTAAATCAGAGAGCTCCTTACAAAAATTTATAAAGTCTTTATTTTTTGCAACAAAATCTGTTTCGCTATTAATCTCAATTAATGAAATTTCTCCATCTATCTCTTTTTTAAGAACTAAGCCTTCTGAGGCAGTTCTATTCATTTTTTTTGATGCTTTAGCAATTCCTTTTTTTCTAAGATATTCAATGGATTTATCTATGTCACCTTTGTTTTCATCAATAGCGATCTTACAATCTTTAAAGCCAACGCCAGTAATTTCTCTAAGTTTTTTTATGCTCCCAAGGAGATCTTTATTAGACATTTATTTTTTAACTTGAGGATTTTTTTTTGTTTTATCTTTTTTTTCAGAATTGTTAGCTGATTTTACCTCTTCTTTAATTTCTTTTTTTTCAATATATTTCTCAGCATCAACTATTGTTTGTTTTATCAAATCACAATAAAGATTTATGGATCTTCTAGCGTCATCATTCCCTGGGATGGGAAAGTTTATATTTGTTGGATCAGAATTAGTATCAAGTATTGCTATAATTGGTATGTTAAGTTTTTTTGCCTCATTAACGGCCAAAGATTCAATATTTGTATCTATGATAAAAATTAATTCAGGTAGTTTTTTCATTTCTGAAATACCGCCTAAAGAACGTTGTAGTTTGTCTCTTTCTTTGCCAAATTTGAGTATCTCTTTTTTTGTAAATCCTGTACTTTCTTTAGAAAGTTCTTGATCAAGCATTTTCATACGCTTGATTGAATTTTGGATAGTATTCCAGTTAGTTAACATACCTCCTAACCATCGAAAATTAACAAAATATTGACCTGTTTCTTTTGCTAGATTACCGACTTGTTCCGATGCTTGTTTTTTTGTAGAAACTATCAAAATTTTTCCCCCGCCAGAAATACATTTGTGAACCTGCACTAAGGCATTTTTAAAAAAATTAACAGTTTGTGTTAAATCAATTATGTGAATTGAGTTTTTTTCTCCAAAAATGTATTGTTTCATTTTTGGATTCCATCTAAGTGTTTTGTGTCCTAGATGCACTCCAGCTTCTAAAAGTTGTTTTATATTTACTTCTGGTACGTTCATATTTTTTCCGGTTAATCCACCATAGCTATTCCAATTAAGGACCGGTAGGGAAATTACCCTTTTTGCTATGTGCGAAATTAAGTTTAATTATATATTATTTTTGAAAAAATCAAGTATCTAAAAGGTTATTTTTTTAACATATTGCTTGCTTTTTACGCTCTTTAAAATATTTAAATCAAATTTTCTATGATTCTCAAGGTTAAAGGTAAATTTTTTGTCTTTATCTTTAATAATTATTTCGATCTCCGTGTTTCCTTTTTGACTTAAAAAATCTTTTAATTCTTTGATATCAGAGCTGCCATCAATTTCGATAGAAACTTTATTATACTCCTTGTTTACCATTTCACTTAGCCGTAATATTTTTTTGATATTTATTCTAACTTGATTAGTTTCTCTATTAATTGTGTCTTTTTGTAACGTAAGTATAAAAGACTCGGCTTCATTGAGCTTTTCTCTATTGCTAGTCAAATTTTCTGAAAATAAAAATAATTCAAATTCACCATCAATATCGCTAAATTTAACTATAGCAAAAGGAGTTCCTTTATTACTTTTTTTTTCTTGAATTGACATAATTGTACCTCCGACTAAAGCGCTATTCTCTTTGCTATTGATAAAATTTTTATATGAGATGATGTTTAATTGATCAAAGATATCTTTATATTCATTTAATGGATGATCACTAATATAAAACCCAAGCGATTTAAACTCCTCACTTAATAATTCTTTTTTGCTCCATTTCTCTGTTGCAATAAATTCAAACTTTCTCTGAGTGTCTTCATTATTATCAAATAAATTACTTTGTTTATTAATTTTTTCCTCATGATGATGTTTTGTTGCTTGTATAAACCTAGGTATAGATTGAAATAATTTATTTCTGTCTGGGTCTATAGAATCAAAAGATCCTGATTTTACCAATCCCTCTAATTGAAGCTTATTGATATCTTTTGGATCCACTCTTTTAATGAAGTCCCAAATCGACTTGAATTTTCCTTTTGACTCCCTCTCTTTCACTATGTTTGATATTGCGTGGTAACCAACATTTTTTACAGCTCCCAAACCATAATAAATTTTGTTTTTTTCTGCCCTAAAATCAGCATAACAATTATTAATACAAGGTCGAACAACGTTTACTTTTAATCTTTTTAATTCTTCAACAAATTCTCTTAGTTTGCTTGTATTAGTCAATTCAGTTGTCATTGTTGCCGCAATAAAGTCCTCTTTAAAATATGTTTTAAGATAAGCAGTTTGATAAGCAATAAGAGCATAGCCTGCTGCATGGCTTTTATTAAATCCATATTCTGCAAAAGGTTCAATTTTTGTAAAAATATAATTTGCCAAATCTTTTTTAATTCCATTGTTTACAGCGCCATTAACAAATCTCTCTTTTTGTCTCTCTAATTCTGCTCTTTTTTTTTTACCCATTGCTCTTCTCAAAATATCAGCCTCTCCAGCTGAGAAACCAGCTAATGTTTGCGCAATTTGCATAACTTGTTCTTGGTAGATTATAATTCCGTAAGTTGGTTTTAAAATTTTTGCAAGTGATGGGTGTATATATTCCGGTTTTTTTATTCCGTTTTTACAATCATTATAAAGAGGTATATTGCTCATAGGGCCAGGCCTGTATAAAGCTACTAATGCTATTATATCGTCAAATTTATTTGGTTTCATTTGCTTTATAGCTTCTCTCATACCCGTGCTTTCTAATTGAAATAAACCAGTTGTTTCTCCAGTAGATAAGAGATCAAAAACTTTTTTATCTTTCAAATTAATCTTGCTTATGTCTACGTGTATATTTTTTTGTTTTAACATCTTAAGTGTTTTATCAATTACAGTTAATGTTTTGAGACCCAATAAATCAAATTTAACTAGTCCTGCATTTTCAGAGGAATACATATCGAATTGTGTTGAAGGCAAAAAAAGATTTGAATTATGATCTATGTACAGTGGGACCGTATTTGATAGTTCTTCTCCAGCTATAACTACTCCAGCAGCATGAGTAGCCATATTTCTATTTAATCCTTCTATTTTTAAAGAAAGTTCAATTGATTTTTCCACTTTTTTATTTTTTTTTATTTCATCTTTAAATCTAGGTTCTCTATCAATTGACTCTTGTAATGTTAGAGGTCTAGAAGGATCAAAAGGAATCATCTTACAAATTTTATCTACATGTCCGTATGGTAATCCTAAAACTCTTCCTACGTCCCTCAATGCCATCCGAGCCTTGAATTTTCCAAAGGTTATTATGTGGGCAACACCATTCTTATATTTAGATTTGAGATATTCGAAGACTTTATCACGTTTTTCCTCACAAAAATCTATATCAAAATCTGGCATAGAAATTCTATCTGGATTTAAAAATCTTTCAAAAATTAAATCAAATTCAATAGGATCAAGATCTGTAATGTCTAAACAATAAGCCACTAATGATCCTGCTCCAGAACCTCTGCCTGGACCCACAGGAATTTGATTTTTTTTTGCCCACCTAATGTAATCAGATACTATTAAAAAATAACTTGAATAATTCATTGAATTAATAATGTTAATTTCATGAACAAGTCTGTCTTGATATTTTTTTTGTAATTCTTTTTTTGAAAGTGTTTGATTGCTTTTAAAAATGAAATTTTCTAGTCTATATTTTAATCCATTTTGTGCTTGATTTATTAGTTCTGTCTCAACAGAATTGTTTATATTTCCTTTTATTTTTGGAAGTATAGGATCAGACTTTTTTGGTTTAAAATTAAATCGAAAAGGGAAATTATAATTGTTTTCAAGTGCTTCGGGTATATCGCTATAAATTTTCTCTAAATCTTTAGTATTGCGGATATAATGTTCGTTGCTATATCTTTTTCTATTTACTTCATCTAAAAAAGTTTTATTTTTAATACATACCAATGAATCATGTGCCTCTGACATTATTGGGTCCAGATAATATATTTCCTGAGAGGCAATAAGTGGTAGGTTAAATTTTTTAGATGTTTTAAGTAAAAAATCTTCAAAGCCTTTTTCACCTGGCTCGTTATGTCTTTGTATTTCTAAATAAAATCTATCTGAAAATGATTTAGATAATTTTTCAATTATTTGACTTATTGCTTTCGTTTTGTTCGCTGAAAATAAATTTCCAAAAAAATCATTTAATCCTCCGGAAAGTATAATTAACCCTTCTCCATTTTCATATAAATCTTCTAATTCACAATAGGGAGTAGATAAATGATTTTTCATTAAAAAACTTTTGGATGATAATTTTATAATATTTTTATAACCGATCTCCGAGGTTGCAAATAGAGGTATTCTTGAAATTAAGTTTGCTGAGATAAAATTGATTTGAGTTCCAATAATTGGTTGTGTGCCAGCCTTACTTATTTTTTCAGAAAATTCTAGAGCTCCGCATAAATTATCAAAATCACATATGCCAGCAGCTTTAATACTATTTTTTTTACAAAAGGACGCTAAATCTTCAATTTTTATGGCACCTTCGCATATTGAATATTGTGTGTGGAATTTAAAATTTGTAAATTGTTTGTCATTTTTTCCCATTAGATCTTTTAATATTACAATTTGAAATACTCAACTTATAATCTGCAAAGTTTGCTAGTTCTCTATTATGAGTTGCAAATAAAATAGCTTTATTTAATTTTTTTAATCTTTTAAATAATTCAAATATCTCCAATGAGGTTTTATGATCTAAATTGCCAGTAGGCTCATCAGCTAATACTAAATCTGTTCCAGCTACTAGAGATCTTGCGATTGCAACTCTTTGTTGTTCACCGCCAGAAAGTTGACTTGGAAAATGTTTTTTTCTATTAAAAATTTTCGTATATTTTAAGATGTCATTAACTTTTTCAACACTTTTGTTTAAATTCTCCCCTTTTATAATTAATGGCATTAAAACATTTTCCATGACAGTAAAATCACTTAATAAGTTATGATTTTGAAAAATTATAGAAATATTTTTTTGTCTTATAGAGTCCTTCATTTCACTTTTAATATCTCTTACCTCTTTTCCTAATAAGAATATTTTTCCAGAAGTTGGTTTTTCCAAAAGGGCTAGCATATGTAAAAATGATGATTTACCTGAACCAGATGGCCCAGTTAATGCAACTAATTCTCCTCGTTTTATGTTGAAATTAACATTTTCTAAAATTTTAATTTCTTTTTTTTCGTGAAAAAAAATTTTTTTAATATTCTTTGTTTCAATAATACTATTCATATTTAAGGGCTTTTGTAGTTTGCATTTTAGAAATAGATCTTGCTGGAAAATATGAAGCTAAACTAGTTATGATAAGTGAAAATATAAAAATTATCATAACTGAAAATAAATTAATTTCGCTAGGCATTTTATCTAAAAAATAAACTTCCGGTGGAAAAATATTTAAGTCAAAAATTAATGATAAAAAAATTCTAATTTGTTCTATATAAATAGAAAATATTACTCCGATTACTACACCTGAAATTGTAGCAAGTAATCCAATTATAAATCCAGTGTAAAAAAAAGATTTTTTAATTGATTTATCACTCATTCCAAGGGTTTTAAGTATAGCTATTTCTTTGGTTTTATTTTTAATTAAAATAGTTAATCCTGATATGATATTAAATGCAGCTACAATTATAATTAATGTTAAAATTATAAACATTACATTTCTTTCAATTTTTAAAGCATTAAAAAAGGATTTATTGAGGTCATTCCAAGAATACACAAAAAGATTTTTATTAATGTTCTGAATTTCTTTTTTGAATTTTTCTGCTTGTAGTGGGTTTTCTATATATAATTCAATATTTAAATCTTCCTTATCTTTGTTAAACAAAGAAAGAGAATCACTTATTGGTATCAATACTAAATTTTGATCAAACTCATAGAAACCGCTGTTAAATATTCCGCTGACTTTAAAAGTTTCTTGAATTGGAACCATTCCTATAGGACTGGATATAAAAGATGAGGACATCAAATTTATTTTATCCCCAATTTTAAGATTATTATTAAAAGCTAGCTCTCCACCAATGAATACAGTCCCCTCTTTAAAATTTTTGTAACTCCCTTTCACAATTATTTCCTCTGAAATAATCTTTTTTAAATTTATCAGTTCTACCCCTTTGATAAATATTCCTTTAGCCTTATCTTCGCTAAGCACTATCCCTTCTCCAGAAAAAGTTTCAGTAAAAGTAAAATTTTTATATCTATTCTCGATTTTTTTTCTAAATTCTACATCTATATTGCTTGCATTAGGCTCGATTATTATGTGGGGATTTAAACCAAGAATTTTATTAGTCAAATCTGCTCGAAATCCATTCATAACTGACATCACAATTATTAAAATTGCAACACCTAACATTATACCTAAGAAAGAAAATGCTGAAATAACTTTTAAAAAACCTTCTTTTTTTTTTGGTTTTAAGTTTCTGTATGAGATAAATTTTTCTACTTTAGTAAACAATTTAATTAATTAATTTTTTTTTAATTTCATTTAAATCTAAAATTGATGTGTCAGAATTTATTTCTTTAAATTCAAATTTATCTTTTGTAGATTTTGATCCAATAATAATCTGAAAAGGAATACCTATTAAATCATGTTTTTTAAATTTATTTGACATATTTTCATCAACATCATCCAACAATACGTCAATTTTTTGTTTTTTTAAT